>Ga0209373_10003788_pt1 | contig 13611 bp, 7 predicted proteins | sample Higcelweek5metaG_FD_187173 | JGI IMG/M metagenome (GOLD analysis project Ga0209373, IMG submission 187173) | Freshwater pond sediment microbial communities from the University of Edinburgh, under environmental carbon perturbations - High... | ecosystem: Environmental > Aquatic > Freshwater >...
GGTACATGGAAAATAGTTTCCAGAACATCGACGATGCAGCATCGCCAAAGCCATACCCGATCTTTTCTTTCAATTTTAATTTTTCACTCATTATCTGTTCGTATTTACTGGTTGTTAGTGCTATTTCTTCAGTCGGTTAACTACTTCTATCAACGCACGTGAATTGTGGTACGGGCATTTCCAGAAGCCGGTTTTTTCGTCTTCAATATACGGTTTCCCATCTTTATCTACTCGCCAAAACCATTCACCGTTTATTTTGTCAACAATGTAAATCTTAATAAAATTCCAAACACGTTCAGCTTCATCAAGGTATTTTCGCTCTCCTGAAGTTTGCCAGGCATTAACATAACCCACCATCGCTTCGGCTTGTGGCCACCAGTGTTTGTCGGTATCAAGATGACTTCCGTCGCGTTCGTTGAAAATCGATCCATCGGTATCGGTACCTTGTTCACGGGTAGCATCGACCATGCGAATGGCCATGTTGTTAACCTCTTCGATCAGTGCTTTATCGTGAAGCTCTTCAGCGGCTTCGGCCAATAACCATGAACCTTCAATGTCGTGGCCATAAGAAACGGCTGTAGATTTCACAGTCCAGTCGTAATCGAAGAACAGTTGAAAATGGGCAGTTTCATTGTCGATGATTTTATCGAGGAACACCCGAATCAGCCTTTTGATGCTTTCACCCAATATTGGATTTCGCCAACTGCGGAAAAGGTTAGTGTAGGGCTCCAGAATATGAAGGTGCGTATTCATCGACTTTGGTTCGTTGGCATCTTTCAAACTCAGGCGCATATCGTCCAACGGAGACCAGTCTTCGCTCAATGCTTCAATGTAACCACCAAATTCTTTGTCGAAGAAATACTTTTCGATTGTCCAGAAAAGTTCCTGAGCCAATTGCAAACTACGTTCATTTCCGGTTGCCATAAAATATTCTGACAAACCATAAATGGCAAAACCAAGAGCATAAGCTTGTTTCCGTCGATTTACAGGATTCCCCTTTGAATCGAGTTCCCAATAAACGCCACCGTTCTTTTTATCAATAAAATGGTCTGAGAGGTAATTAAAAGCCCGGTCGGCCATTTCACGGTATTTTTCATTCTTATTGAATCGGTATGCAGCTGAAAACGACCAAAGAATTCGACCATTGAGTATAGCGCCCTTATTGGCATTTTTCACAATTGCGCCCACGCCGTCGATAGCTCCAACAAAGCCTCCATCTTTATTATCAACCGCATTTTTGATCCAAAAATCCAATATCTGATCAAGTTCTTTTTCCTGATCAATTACCAATTCAGAAATTGCTCTATTCATAATTACATGAATTTTTTATTGCTGTCGATCAGTTTATTGATGGTTTCAACAGAAAGGTGCGAGTGTAATTTATCTTCAGGAGTGTTTAAACAATAGTCGAGCAATTGTGCGATACTTGTTTTTGCCACATGCATACGGGTATCACTCGAAGCATAGTAAATGAAAACAGTTCCATCTTCGTCAGCAATCCAACCATTTGAGAAAACAACGTTCGAAACGTCACCAACACGTTCGTCGCAAAGTGGGGCAATGAAATGTCCATGTGGCTTATGTGTAATTTTAGAAACGTCGTTTGCATCGGCAAGGCAAACGTACAACACGTAACGTAAACCAGCAGCAGTATTGCGAACTCCATGTGCCAAATGCAACCAACCGTTATCGGTTTTAATAGGGTGTGGCCCCATTCCGTTTTTCACCTCATAAACGGTATGATATGTTTTCTGATCGATGATCTTTTCTTCAGGAACTTCGGCATTTTCAATTGTTTCAGACAATCCCCAGCCAATACCGCCACCTTTGCCTGTGTCAATAAATCCATCTTGTGGACGGGTGAAGAAAGCATATTTACCATCGACAAACTTTTCGAAAAGCACCACATTACGTTGTTGCCCACCGTGCGAAATCAAATCGGGAAGACGTTCCCAGTTTATCAAATCTTTGGTGCGAACAATACCCGCAGCGGCAGTGGCGCTTGAAGTGTCGCCATCGGGAGCATTCGGGTCTTTACGTTCAGTACAGAACACGCCATAAATCCAACCATCTTCGTGGGCTGTTAAACGCATGTCGTATACGTTGGTGTCTAAATTTTCGGTTTGTGGCAAAGAGATTGGGCGATCCCAAAAACGGAAATTATCGACTCCGTTAGGACTTTCAGCTATGGCAAAAAACGATTTCCGGTCGTTGCCTTCAACACGAACAACCAATAGATATTTGTCGTTCCATTTTATGGCACCCGAATTGAACGTGGCATTAATGCCAATGCGTTCCATAAAAAACGGATTAGTCTCGGGGTTGAGATCGAAACGCCAGTGCAAAGGAGCATGTTCGCGTGTTAAAATTGGATTTTCGTAGCGGCTGTAAACGCCATTTTTGCTGAAAAGCTCACAATTTTTTTTACTTAACAACTCTTCGTGCGCTTTTTCAATTGCAGCTTTTCTGGTTTCAAATAATGTACTCATTTCTATTTTTTTGTTTGATTGTATTCGTCTAGTAAAAATATCATTTTATCGTTGGTAAAACTTCTGAAATCTTCAGCTTCTACATGTTCTGCAAAAGGCACATAGAAATGTGCGGTGTCGCGGTTTCGCCAAACCATTACATAGGCTAAGCCCCTGGTTTTTTCACTTGCTTTTAGCACCTGCAACAAATTCGATGTATACCAGTTAGGGATAGATAACTTATCAGAACCTGTTTCAGTAAACGCTGCAATCTTATCTTTCTCAGCGGCCAAATCTACAACAAGCGAAAGTTTTTGAACTACTTTATCCAATCGATTTATGGTGAAATCGTGATAATCATCAAGCCCTAAAACATCTACAACATCATCACCGGGATAGCGGGACAAATAGCTCTCGCGGGTTTCAACAGTTCCATCGGGGGAGAAAGCAATAAGCAGGTTATCAAGCTTTTTCACTTTCTTCAAATAGTCAACTGTAAAACGGAAAAGCTCTTTGTAGTCGTTGTCGGAACAAGTAGCACTCCCCCACCAAAACCAGTCTCCAACCATTTCGTGCCACGGACGAAAGATGATGGGGATAAGCAGCCCTTCATCATCTTTCAAATCGGAAAAAAATTGAGCAACCAAATCAAGTCTCTGAATAAAAGCATTGTGATTTTCACCTTTAGGCAGCAAGGAAGCCACATCAATATCGGTTTTGGTCCAGGCATCGAGGTTTGTTTTCGGATAACGGGCATGCCAGCTTACCGTGTTTATACCGCCAAATTTATGAACTCGTTTGATATACATTTTAATGGAATCGAAAGGTACCCCATCGAGGTTTTCGTTGTCACCAACATTGCCAATCTCCCATCCAAATACTGCAGGGTAACTACCGACAATCCGCTTTACATCTGACTCTCCCAAAATCCCTTTCCAGCCAATTCCATAGGCCAAATCGTCCTGATGCCCAAACAATATACCCTGATGAGCGACACTTTTCAGTTGTTGACTCAATATCGCTGCTGAATTTTGAGGTTCATTTTTCGAACATGAAAAAAGAAATGCTAAAATCAGAAGTAGAAAGCAATTACGGATCATACTTTTTTACTTTAATTGAAGTACAAGATTAGCGCTTTACAACCCAACAGATGGAGATAGAAATTTCAATTAGGGGGGAGAATATCAACAAAAACGGAATTTCAAAAAACAGTAATCGGTTAATCTTCTACAAAAAAAATTCTATTTTACAGCGGATTAGTAACTACAAAAGAACATATGTGCAAGCATTTCCACATAAATTCAACCGGCACCTTTCTTCAAAAGAAACGATAGTCCCCCTACTTATGTACGAAAACACCCACAAACAAGAAACCGTCACTACTACTTTTGAACATTCATAAATGAGTAAAACCAAAAATTGATATTATATGAAGCATTTGTTACTGCTATTGACTTTTGCATTGATTTTTTCATCAAATGCAATCTCCAAAACAAAATCAGCTAATTCTGAGTATCGCGACAAAGCCACAGAAAACTTATACCATAATCTGAAAAAATTGTCGGTTGAAAAGAAAATCATGTTTGGTTGTGCAAATCCAACAACTTTAAAATACAAGGAAACACATATCAAGACAAACTTTAACAGTTCAGACTGCAAAGATATTACCGGACAAAACCCTGCTTTTTACGAAAGCGATTTCATGTGGCATTCAAACGATTCGCTAAAAAAGGCCGATATCGAGGCTTCAAAACAAGCCTATAAACGTGGTGCTGTTGTTGGTTATTGCTGGCATTTACGGGGCAAAGAAAGCAATTCGTTTTATGCTCGGGAACACAATATCGAATCGAAAGACAAGGAACTTGTAAAAAAAATTGTGTCTGGTGGCACGCGTTCACAAAACCCTGAACTCGATTGGCTGCTCGACTTACTCGACAATCTGGTCATTCCAACAATCAAAGAACTTGGTTTCCCAATTGTTTTTCGCCCTTGGCACGAAATGAATGGTGCTTGGTTTTATTGGGGAAGTGCCAATTGCACGCCTGAAGAATACGTCAAACTTTATCGCATAACAGTTGATTATATGAGAGAACAGGGCGTAAAAAATGTACTTTACTCTTGGAGTCCCGACACAAAGTTTAAAGAAGAATATTACCCCGGCGATAAATATGTTGACGTATTGGGGCTCGACATTTATGAGATTGGGGCTACCGACAGCAAACCAATTGCCCTGATTTTAGACGAAATTAGAAAAATGACCAATTTTGCCGAAACACACAATAAAGTGTCAGCAATTACAGAAACCGGATTGCGCATGGAAGGTGACAATTATCGTTATCCGAACGAAATACCCGATTACTGGACCAAATGCGTTTTTGAACCAATTGTTAACGACCCAAAAGCCAGCCGCATAATTTGGATTGAAAGTTGGTATAGCGCAGACTGGAGTCACAACCGAAAAAGCCAGTTCTATGTTCCTTATTCTGGAATCGAAAAAGATCAGCCAAAAGGTCAGGAAGCAATCGACGACTTTATCAAATTTTATAATCATCCGGCAACTCTTTTCGAAGATGATTTACCAAATATGTACAAGAAATAATCTTAAATATAGGGATAAAGATACAATATGATTGGGAAGAAAAGATTTTACAGTTTGATCGTTTTTTTGGGGGCTTGTCTTATTTCGGCAACTGTTAATGGACAAAAATACGAAGCTGAAGATGGCCAGCTTACTGGGGTATCGGTAGCTAAAACATTATCGGGTTACTCAGGAACAGGATATGTTACAGGTTTCGACAACGACGGAGATAAAGTCGTTTTCAAAATTACATCTGCAACTGCCGGAAAATATGAGCTTTTTGTAAGCTATGCAGCAACAAGCGGGAACAAAAACAATTTTGTATATGTGAACAACGACAATCTTGGAGATATTCTATTTTCAAAAACCTCGAAATTCAGTGAAATTTCGGCTGGCAATATTCAATTAAAAGCAGGTGAAAATACCATTTCGATTGAAAAGAGTTGGGGTTGGATTGATGTTGATTACATTAGAATAAACAATGCAGCAGCACCTACTTCATGGAACATTAGTCCGGCTCCTGTAAATAAAAATGCGTCGCCCGAAGCAGTTTCAATGTACAAATTTCTTTTAAGCAACTTTGGAAAAACCACTTTTGCCGGGCAGTTTCAATCAGAAGATTTGCTTTATACCAATTCTAGTTCCGACATTGATTTTGTTCACAGTGTTTCGGGGAAATACCCAGCGGTGTATGGCAACGACCTGATCGACTATTCGCCCTCTCGCGTTTCGCACGGAAGCAGTTCAAAAGCAATTGAAGACATTATTGGATGGCACACCACAAAAAATGGAATTGTCACCCTTACATGGCACTGGAATGCACCAACCGACTTATATGAAACGGCTGAAAACCAATGGTGGAGCGGATTTTACACACGTGCAACTTCGTTCGACATTGCCTGGGTAATGAATAATCCCGATTCGGATAAATACAAACTGATGATAAGCGACATCGACGCAATTGCCGTCCAACTGAAAAAACTTCAGGATAAAAATATACCCATTTTGTGGCGCCCATTGCACGAAGCCGAAGGTGCTTGGTTTTGGTGGGGAGCCAAAGGTCCCGATGCTTGTGTTAAACTTTGGAAACTGCTTTACGACCGGCTAACCAACTACCACGGAATAAACAACCTGATTTGGGTTTGGACAACAACCGACAGTCCAGCCGCGTTAAGCTGGTATCCGGGCGACGAATATGTTGACATTTTGGGCGTTGATGTCTACTTAAAAGATGGCGACCACAGTGCATCACCAACGATGTTCGACAAATTACGGACGATATTCGAAGGCAAGAAAATGTTAACAATGTCAGAAGATGGTACCATTCCCGACCCTGAAAAGATGTATTCACAAGATGCTCCATGGTTATATTTCTGTACTTGGGTTGGCGATTTTGTTAAAGCCGGAAAACAAAATTCGAGAGAACACATCAGTTACGTGTTTAACCATGAAAAAGTGACCACTCTCGACGAACTTCCGGCAAACTGGAACACATATGTTGGAGTTGAGAATTTCAACATCAAAAAAAAAATGAATTATTTTCCAAACCCGGTAACCAATCAACTGACTATTGATTTCACACAAAGCGAATTGCCGTCAGAAATAACCGTATTTACAACAACTGGAGAAAAAAGGGTATCAATTACAGGAGAAGCGATCATGCAGAAAATGAATATCCCTTTTGATGAGTTGATCCCGGGGATGTATATCATCCAGTTCAAATCGAACAATCCGATGCAATCGATTAAAGTGACAAAACAATAAGATGACAAAACCAATAACCTGTTCTAAAACATCATTAACTAAAACATTGAACATGATTAAATCAGTTAAAAACGCATTCATATTGTTCCTGTTTGCCTTGGTAATGCTGGCAACAAGTTGCACTCAAGTTTCAAAAAAAGATATTGAAATGATTCCGCTTTTCAGCAACAATATGGTTTTGCAACAACAGCAAAACATTCCAATTTGGGGAACAGCATCAACCAATTCGAAAGTTGAAGTAACATTTAGAAATCAAACCGTTAAAACCAAATCTGACGAAAACGGGAAATGGAAAGTTGTGCTTCAACCAGAAAATGCTGGACTAAACGAAACGCTTACCATAAAAAACGGGAAAAACATTAAAACGTTCAGCAATGTAGCTGTAGGCGAAGTTTGGCTAGCCTCTGGCCAATCGAACATGGAAGTACCACTGGTAAACAATTGGGGGCCCATTCACAATGGTGATCAGGAAGCAGCCAATGCCAACTATCCAAACTTGCGTTTGTTCTTTGTAAACCGTAACACAACTGTTGTTCCTGTCGATACCATTTCTTCTGACGGATGGAAAGAGTGCACCCCCGAAACGGTGAAAAATTTTTCGGCTGTGGGTTATTTCTTCGGACGAGAATTGTTGAACAACCTGCAAGTCCCAATCGGAATTATTCAATCGGCCTGGGGAGGAACGGTTGCCGAAGCTTGGACCAGTGCAGAATCACTCTCTTTGCTCAACGATTTTGCCGGCGATGTTGAAAAAATGAAATTACTGCCTGCCGACCTCGAAGGACAACAAAATGCTTACACCGAAGATGATCTTAAAATGCACGCTGAAATGGCTGAGGCTGATCCTGGCATTGAAGGGAATGACACTATTTTTGCTGCCATTGGTTTCGACGACTCAAAATGGGAAAGCATGAACTTGCCCGGTTTATGGGAAAATACGCCCTTTGGAGCTTTTGATGGAACCGTTTGGTTTCGGAAACACGTAACAATCAATGCCAAACATGAAGGCAAAGCCATGCAGTTGCACGTTGCCCCTTCCGATGATCTCGACGAAGCCTGGGTAAATGGAGTAAAAGTGGGCCAAAGTGCAATGTGGGGAGAACCCCGTATTTACAACATAGCTTCAGGCGTAATAAAAAACGGCGAGAATGTAATCACCCTGCGCGTAAGCGATTTTCAGGGAGCTGGAGGTTTTAATGGTGAACCAAAACATTTTGCTTTAACCGACGATGCAAATTTCAACTTGAATTTAAGTGGAGAATGGTTGATACACGCAGGTTATAATAATCTCGACATTAAAACCAAGCCTTTTAAACCCGGCGAACCAAACCGAATAACAACACTTTTCAATGGGATGATTAATCCGCTGATCCCTTATGCGTTCAAAGGGGTAATTTGGTATCAGGGCGAAAGTAATGCCGGAAAAGCATGGCAATATCGTGAGCTATTCCAAACAATGATCAAAGACTGGCGCGGCAAATGGAACAACGGCGATTTTCCTTTTTACCTTGTTCAACTTGCAAACCATATGAAACGCAACGAAGAACCGGTTGAAGACATGTGGGCTGAATTGCGCGAAGCTCAAACGCTGGCCATGAAGCTGCCAAATGTTGGAATGGCTGTTGCCATAGAAATTGGGGAAGCCGATAATATTCACCCCGGGAACAAACAAGATGTTGGAAAACGGCTGTCGTTATGGGCTTTGAATAAAACTTACGGAAAAGATATTCCTTTCAGCGGCCCTCTTTACAAAGATTTTACTGTTGCCGATGGAAAAATCACAATCAACTTCGACAATGCATATGGTGGACTAAAAACATCTGACAGTAAAGCACCTGTTGGTTTTGCCATTGCAGGTGACGATGGCAAATTTGTGTGGGCAAACGCTGTAATTGAGAATAATTCAGTAGTTGTTTTTTCTCCAAAAGTAAAGAACCCGGTAGCCGTTCGTTATGCGTGGAGCGCTAACCCTGCCTGCAATTTGATCAATAGCGAAAATCTTCCAGCCAGTCCGTTCCGTACCGATAATTTCGATCCAATTACCAAATAGATTAAAAATATTTCACAATCTTTACAAGGGACATTTTAGAAATAAGATGTCCTTTTTTAAATTGCATAAAAAACGGAGGCATTTTGAGAAAAAATTGGCTTAGTAAACATTTATTCATCGCCCTGATATTCTTTTTTTCAGGGTTTTATCTTCAGTTGGCAACAGCCCAAACGGGAATGTTTATCGAAGATATCTCTTCAAAAACCAATCTCCCTGAAGGCACCATCAATTGTATTTCGCAAGACGAATATGGTTTTTTATGGATTGGAACTTATAGAGGGCTATTCCGTTACGATGGTTATCAGATGATCAATTTCTCAACCATAAATCCTCAATTTAAAGCCTTCAAAATAAAAACCACTTTAATTGATCAACAAAATTTATGGGTAGGCACACTTGCATCGGGGCTCATCAAAATAAATCTAACAAACTACTCAATAACACATTACAACAAAAAAACTGACCCCGACAAGAAAATATCTGATGACAATGTTCTTTCCATTGCTGTATTAAAAGATCACCAAGTACTTGCTGGAACTGAATGGGGCGGATTTAATATCATTAATTCATCGGGAATTGTATCTGAAATAATTACAACCGACCAAAACAACACAGTACTTTCAAGTCCATTCATTTCTGCCATCTGCCCTTTTAACAACGACAATATAATGCTGGGCAACAACAGCTTAATCATATACAACATCAAAGATAAAAGCTACAAGAAAATACTTGCTGAAGTACTCAATTCGCACATCTACAAAATTGATTTAGTGGGCGAGAACGAATTTATAATCTACTCAGCCAATGGTTTATATTCGGTAACAATTAAAAATGGAAATCCTAAATATGAAAAGATTTCCAATGAAAGGATTAAAGCAGCTCTAATCCTTCACAATTCTACCGACCCCACCATTTTATTGGGAACAAACGAAGGCTTTTCGGAGTACAATATCAGAAGTAAACAGTGGAAAACAATTATCACCGAACCGTTCAGCATTTCGCCCCAAAACATTACCTCTTTTTTTAACACCCGCGATGATGTTCTGCTTGTTGGGAGCGAAGATGGTTTTTTCTCCATATCATCGAGAAAGAAACATTTCAGACACTACACTTCTGATCCAAAAGTTAAAACGCCTTACGTAATTAGCAACATTGTAAAATCAGACAACAATCTTTTTGCAGGTACTTGGGGTAAAGGAATATTAAAACTGAATAAAAAAACTCAATCGCTCGAAAATATAGAATTTACATCCACCCCCGAGCTTAAGTCAGGCTTTATCTATTCTATGCTTGAAACGAACAATACCATATGGTTTTCGACAAAAGATAATTTGGGTATTTTCAAATTCAACGACAATCAAAGTCCTTACAATTTAACGTATTACTCTTCGTTTCCCGACCAAAACAATCAATTTCGCAACTATACTGTAACCACCATTTTTGAACGTAGCGATAAATCAATATTACTTGGAACTTGGGAAGGTTTATTGTTTTATTACGATAGGGTTAAAGAATCTTTTATTCCACTCAAAGATCGTTTAGGGAACCTACCTCTTTTAAGAGATTTTTCCATCTTTTCGATAGTCGAAGACCAACAAGGCAACATATGGGCTGGAGGAAACGGTGCCGGAGTCTTAAAAATGAAAATAGAAGGTAATGAGATTATAAGCCAACAACTTTTTACCGAAAAAGATGGACTGACCAGTAATTACGTCACTACAATTTACATTAGCCGGAACAATAAAATTTGGATTGGGACCGACGCAGGGCTTACGAAAATTGAGAACAACAACTTTATTAAAACCTTTGATAAAGACATTGTTTACAGTATCCAGTCGATTATTGAAGACCCAATTGGCTATTTATGGATTGGAACCCAAAAGGGAATGCTGCGCATCAACTCAAACAACACCGAAGAATCGGTCAGATTATTTGAAACAACCGACGGACTCAATAACCGATCATTCTATTTAAACAGCATTTGCCGAGATGCTGATAATACGCTATACTTTGGGGGATATAACGGTATCGATTACTTTATCCCTTACAAAATCGATTATAATTTCAACAAACCGATACCACGAATAACCAATTTTTATCTATTCAACGATCGAATCTTCCCTTATCAAGATGAGAAGAATCAAATTATTGAAAACATAATTACCAGCTCAGAATCAATCAATTTGAAATATAATCAAAATACTTTTTCATTTGAATTTGCGAACCTTGAATATCAAATTCCCGAAAAATGCCAGTTTGCTTATATGCTCGAAGGTGTCGACAAAGAATGGAACTTTCGCGATGCCAATAATCGAATAGCCTACTACACAAAGTTGGCACCCGGAACCTACACCTTCAATGTAAAAAGTTCGAACAACGACGGGGTATGGTGCGACAAACCAACCACCCTAACCATTGTGATAAACCCTCCGTTCTGGGCTTCAACCTGGTCGTACATCATCTACTTCATATTGTCCATGTTAACCATTTTTTCGTTCATTTATCAACGAATAATGAAAGAACAGGAAAAGCATAATCAGCTAATACTCGAACTGGAATACAAAAAACAGAAAGAACTCGATGAATTAAAACTGAGGTTCTTTACAAATATTTCGCACGAATTCAGAACACCTCTCACCTTAATTCTTGGTCCGCTAACAAAGCTGCTCGAAAACGACAAGAACGACAATCTGAAGGAAAAACACCTGATGATTTACCGCAATGCCAGTAGGTTACTTCAATTGACCAACCGGATAATGGACTTCAGAAAAAATGAACAGGAACAGTTAAAACTGAAGGTTGAACAGACCAATGTGTCTGACTTTATTTACAACATTTACCTCTTTTTCAACTATGAAGCCCAAAAACGGAAAATCGATTACCGCTTTAAAACCGAATTCGAAGACAACATACTGATTGATCAGGAATTTATTGAGAGTGTTACATTTAACCTGCTGTCAAATGCGTTCAAATATACCCCCGACAATAAAAGCATCACCATTAGTTTAAAAGCAAACAATCAAAATTTGCTGATATCATTTGCTGATACTGGTCGTGGCATTTCGGCCGAACATCTCGAACATATTTTCGACCGTTTTTACAGTACAACCAAACGCAACAGTGCCGGAATTGGGCTCAGCTTTTCGAAGCGCTTGATTGAAATGCACAAAGGCGATATTTTGGTTGAAAGCGAATATGGCAAAGGTTCGAAGTTTACCGTTGTTCTGCCAATCTCAGATGTATATTCTGAAAATGAAAAGGCACAATCGGAAAACAAAGAAATCATTCTCGACTGGAAACGGATGGATCAATCGTTGATGAAGGGAATCACTTCCGACTTCAATTTTCTGAAAGACCATTACGACAAAGGCGAAATGATTGCTCTTGTGGTTGACGATAATTTTGAAGTCCGCCAATTTATTCGCTCACTGTTAACCAACAACTTCAACGTTCTTGAAGCGTCGAACGGAAAAGAGGCGTTGGAACTGGCTTTTGAAAACATCCCTGATATCATTATTTCAGACATTATGATGCCCGAAATGGATGGTTTGGAGATGTGCCAAATTTTGAAAACCGATGTCCGCACAGATCATGTTCCAATCATCCTAACCACCGTTCTATCGGCACAAAGCGATCGTTTAGAAGGATTAGCCAAAGGAGCTGATTCATATATTCCCAAACCAATTGACCCAAATCACCTGATGATAAGGGTGAAAAAATTGGTTGAAAAACAGCTAAAACTCAAAGACAAATTCAACCTTTCGGACTATTCAACCAGCAAACCGGAAACTGAAATACCAAAAGAAGAAGTAAATCCGCTGGTAGAAAAAGCCCGTGAAATTGTGTTGAAAAACCTCGACAATTCAGAATATAACATTGACGATTTTTGTGTCGATCTGGGTTTAAGCCGCATGCAACTATACCGCAAATTCAAGGCAATTACTGGTCTTTCGGCAAATTCATTTATCAGAAAAGTGCGTTTGCATAAAGCGGCTGAAATGCTTAAAACCGGTAAATTCACGGTAAAAGAAGTGACCTACGACGTAGGCTTTATCGACTTAAAATACTTCCGCAAATGCTTTAACGATGAATTTGGTGTAAACCCATCGGAATATGCTCAAATTGAAGATGAAGACGATAATTAAGTTTAATGAATTGATATAAGTCTCATTGTTGAATATGAAGCTAATTCTAAATTCAGGCAATTAAGGACTTTCTTTAGCTAAAAGTGGCCTTTTAATAAAATTCATTACTATTTTCGTAACCTGAAATTCAAGTTTATTACCCTAAAATATTTATTATCAAGAATGAGAAAGTGGCGAATTGAAGACTCAGCAGAGTTGTATAACATTAATGGTTGGGGCGTTGATTATTTTTCGATCAACGAAAATGGTAATGTAATTGTAACTCCTAAAAAGGGTTACGCATCGGTCGATTTGAAAGAACTGATCGATGAACTTTCGTTACGCGATGTCTCCTGCCCTATTTTGGCCCGCTTTCCTGATATTCTTGACAATCAAATTGTTACAATTTCAGACTGTTTTTCAGCTGCAGCTAAGGAATATGGGTACAAGGCTCAAAACCACATCATATATCCCATTAAGGTCAATCAAATGCGGCCTGTAGTTGAAGAAATTGTAAGCCATGGAAAAAAATTCAACATTGGGCTCGAGGCCGGTTCTAAACCTGAACTTCATGCAGTATTAGCCATTAACGCCGATCCTGAATCGCTGATTGTATGCAACGGTTAC
>Ga0209373_10003789_pt1 | contig 13608 bp, 6 predicted proteins | sample Higcelweek5metaG_FD_187173 | JGI IMG/M metagenome (GOLD analysis project Ga0209373, IMG submission 187173) | Freshwater pond sediment microbial communities from the University of Edinburgh, under environmental carbon perturbations - High... | ecosystem: Environmental > Aquatic > Freshwater >...
CAATCGAGCGTTTTAATGGAGTCTTCGTTATAATTTGTTTGTTCCTGCATGTTATTTTTTGAAATTTTCACAAATATACCAAAAAGGGATTTTTGTTTCGAAACCTTTTATCAACAGGCTTTTCGACTAAAAGTTAATAACTTAGGAGATGTAATTAATCTAAAAGAAACAAAAAGAACAAGAAGCTAAAACGTTGGATGGGGAAGCATGTTCGTGTGTAAAATCCGAGGAAACAGGAGTGTTAGAATGTCGGATGAATTCGCAACAAACAGTCTCATTCCCTTTCATTCCATCTTTCCGATATTCCATTTTTTGAATGTATCTCCTATTTGCCAGCAAAAAACCAATAATCGCAGAAAATCCATTCAGATTTGATAAGTTTGTCGTAAATAAAAAGGAAATTTGAAACATGCAAAAAAAGGCATCAATACTATTAATAACACTGATACTTATTTCATTTTCTCAGATTGCCGTATCGGGAGATTACTCTTTTGAAAGGTTGAATGTACCTGTTTCACATTCCAACGTCATTACAATAAGCCAGGACAACCAAGGCTTTATGTGGTTTGGTACCCGTAACGGATTGAACCGGTACGATGGCATTAACATGGTGGCCTTTCACCATCACAGTTTTGATTCAACTTCACTCACCAACAATCTGGTTAATTCAATCAATGTGGGTCCTGGCGGACTTCTTTGGATCGGCACTTTCGATGGATTGTCAATATTCGACCCCGAACAATTTAAATTTGGTGAAATCAATCATTTTTACGAATTAAACAATAAGCCTGTTTTTGGCGATGTTCTCTCAATTGATAACGGGAATAAGGATGAAGTTTGGGTTGGCACCATTTTTAATGGAATTTATCTTTTCAACACCAAAGAAGGCAAAACAATATCATTCAAAAGCGATAAAAATAGCGGTGGAATATGCAGCGACCTGATTAATGTAGTAAAATACGATTCAAAAGGCAGGGTTTGGGTCGGAACACGAAACGGATTAAGCCTGATCGAAAAAAATGGCGCTCAGGTCTCCAACTACTATCATAACCAAAACGATGAGCTGTCTCTTACTGAAAATCACATTACAGCCATAATTGAAGACAACAATGGAACCATTTGGATTGCAACCAACAATATGGGGTTACAAAAAGTAAAAGAAGTAAACGGTTTGATCAGATTTGAACGGATAAATTTTTATAACGATTATTATTCCTATAATCCTGGGTTCTCAATCCTTTCGTTGCTTTGCGATAAAGCGGGCAATGTGTGGATTGGCACTGAAAATGGAGGATTGTATATTATTGACTACCGTACCCGCAAGATTACACGGCACTTGAATGATCCGTTCGATGCCAAATCGCTGGCCGGAAATTCAATTTATACCATATTTCAATCAAAAGATGGGATTATATGGATAGGCACTTATAACCAAGGCGTTTGCTATTTCGATCCAAATAAAATTCAATTCGAACACTATTTCCAAAATCCCACACAGTCCAATTTTCTAAACTGCAATATCATTAAATGCATCAGTTCAAAAAGCAATGATTTAATTATTGGTACAGATGGAGGAGGATTAACCATCGTTGATAGGGATTCAAAAAAACCAGTTCATTATACAAAAAATCCCGGGGCAAACAGTATCAGTTCAAACACAATCATGTGCATGTTACCCGACGGACCTCAAATATGGCTGGGCACATGGGATGCAGGGCTTAACCTTTTTGATTCCCAAAGGGGAACCTTTAAACACTACAACAAAATTCAAAGCCAACTCGATGAATCGGATGTAGAACGTGTTACATCTCTTTGTAAAGACAGGAAGGGAACCATTTGGGTAGGAACTTTTGACCACGGACTAAATTATTATTCACCATCGGATGATAAAATCATTCATTTTAGCGGTCGTGATGCCGGCAACTCGGTTTTCGATACTGAAAACATTCACTGCATGATCGAAACATCGTCGGGTAATCTGCTTCTAGGAACGATGGATGGACTTTATTTGGTTAAAAGCCCATATTCAAGCCCAACAATCACCCGCTACAAATATCAATCAAACGACTCCTTATCATTAAGTAACAATTTGGTTGTAAGCCTGTTTGAAGATGTAAATAAAAAAATATGGGTGGGCACAATTGGCGGAGGATTAAACCTTTTCGATATGAAGACCGAAACTTTCCGCAGGTTCACCGAGAAAGATGGCCTCCCCGAAAGTTCAATCCGGAGCCTGATCAGTGATCGGAAAAATAAAATTTGGATTAGTACAAATCAGGGGATTGCCTGCATGGATCCCGTCACATTCAATATTAAAGCGTATCGTTGCAAAACACTTAACGATCTGGGGGAATTTTTATTTAGTTCATCAACAATCGATTCTGAAGGATTTCTCTATTTCGGTGGGAGCAATGGTTTTATACGTTTTCACCCTGACAGTATCAGAGAGAACCAGAATATCCCCCCGGTTTACTTTTCCGATTTTCGATTGTTCAACAAGTCCGTTCAGGTTGGAGCAAAGAAATCTCCTCTTACCAAACACATTTCGTCAACCGGAAGTGTCGTTCTTGATCACAAACAATCAGTTATTTCTATCGATTTTGTAGCTCTTAATTATACGGAATCGGGACAAAACCAATATGCCTACTATCTCGAAGGTTTTGAACCCGATTGGAATTATTCCGGTCAAAACAACACGGCAACGTATACAAACCTTTTTCCGGGGAACTATGTCTTTAAAGTAAAGGCCTCAAATAACGACGGAATTTGGAATCTTCAACCAACGACCCTTGCAATTCACGTAAAGGCACCTCTTTGGGCAACATGGTGGGCATTTGTATGTTACATTTTCATTCTTTCTTCCTTTTTCTATTTCATTTTAAGATTTTATAGAAAAAGTGCCATCGAAAAAGAACAGCTTCGAGCAGAAAGAATTCAGAACCAAAACCTTCAGGAGTTAAAAGATAGAAAACTTCAGTTTTTCACCAATATTTCGCACGAGATCAGAACACCTCTTTCTTTAATTATCAACCCCCTCGAAGAGGTATTACAAATTCCGGAACTGAGCGAAGTGATTAAGCGAAAAGTCCGTTATGCGGGTGAGAATTCAAAATTCCTCCTGAAGCTTGTAAATCAATTGCTCGATTTCAGAAAGCTCGATAACAGCAAAATGGATTTGATTCTTTCAGAGACGAAAATCAACAAACTTATTTCACAAATAATTGAACTGCACAGACTAAGAGCAGAAGAAAAGAATATTGAATTGGTTTTTGAGCCACTTGATACCGAAGATAATTTCCATGTCGATGTCGACAAAATTGAAAAAATTGTTCACAACCTGCTTTCAAATGCAGTGAAATTTTCATCAAACAACACCCTTGTTTTCATTCGAATCATTGAAAATAAAGCTGTTGGAAATTTGTCGATTGAAGTAATTGACCATGGCCCCGGATTAGACGAAGATCAAATCCCATTAATTTTCGAACGTTTTTATCAGGGGAAATCAGCAATCAACAAAGGTGGTACAGGAATTGGTTTGGCTTTATGTAAAGAACTAACAGAAATTCATCAGGGAAAACTTGAGGTAGAAAGTACAAAAGGAGAAGGGAGTTGTTTCAAGCTAGTAATCCCTAACACTATTGAAGCATATAAGGGCCTTGATAAAGTTTTTATCGAGAATAGTCAAGACAGATCATCCTACCAAATTCAACCATCAGATGTTTCGCCCAATGAAGAAGACGGGGTTCATCAACACAAGAACATTAAATATTCAATGGTAATTGTTGAAGACGATATGCAAATCCGATCTTACTTGGTTGAAGAATTTTCAAAATATTATAAAACATTCTCAGCCGAAAATGGGAATGAAGCACTGAAGCTGATCATTAAAAAATTACCTGATATTATCATTTCCGACATTGTTATGCCCGAAATGGACGGACTGGAACTCTGTCGAAGGGTAAAAGGGAACATTGAAACCTCACACATCCCCATTATTATTCTTACTGCAAAAGTTGAAATGGAGCATCAGATCGACGGACTTGAAACAGGTGCTGATGCCTACGTTCAAAAACCTTTCAACATGCGGTATTTAAAGGTTCTTATAAAAAATATTCTTGAAAAAAGGAGCAATATGTTCAGGGCTTTTTCACAGAATAACATCATTATACCCAGCGAGTTTTCAACAAATAAGATGGATGAGGAATTTCTTCAAAAAGTAATAAACTATATTGAAACCAACATTGAAAAAACTGAATTATCTGTCGATATGCTGGCACAGAATATGAACTTGAGCCGGAGCCAGGTTTATCGAAAAATTAAAGCGTTGACCGATTTTACAGCCAACGAGTTTATTCGGCAGATACGGCTGAAAAAATCGTTAAAACTACTTTCAGAAGGAACTTTGAACATTAGTGAAATTGCTTATCGGGTGGGTTTCAGCTCCCAATCGTATTTTACACGGAGTTTTAAAGAATATTATGGGAAATCGCCTTCCGAAATGAAAAATCAATCAAATTAATCTCACCTTTTTAAATTCTTTTTTTTTGCTTCAGAAGTGAAAGATTATGCTCCATGAATGAAATTCTGTTCAATCTAAATATTTTAGCTTTGAATGATAATAAATCTTCCTGTCAACTATTGACAAGTAGATTTATTAAAAATCCATAAATTGCAATATTGGTTTTTGAATAGTTTCAATTTCCACATAAATGATGTAATTAAATCTAATATTCTATGAAAAAAAATCGATTATTAAATTCTCTTGTTTGCAGGGGGGTACTAATCATGGCGGCGATAGCTTTTTGCTTCAGTCTGTTTAGTCCCAACATTAGTTATGCAAACGCCAATGCGTTGCAAGGTAAAAAGCTTATAAAAGGTGTCGTAACCGACCAAAAGAACTCCAGCTCACTTCCCGGGTTGACGGTTTTGGTTAAAGGCACCTCGGTAGGTACTGTTACCGATATCGACGGAAACTATTCTATCATGGCATCCGATAAAGATGTGCTGGTATTTAGTTTCGTTGGTTATACAAAAAAAGAAGTTGTTGTCGGAAATCAAACATCCATTAACGTCACGCTTGTAGAAGACGTAATGGGTCTCGACGAAGTTGTTGTAACCGGCTATGGTGTACAAAAGAAAAGTGACCTAACCGGAGCAGTTTCTTCCGTTTCGGGTGAGAACCTGACAAAAATGCCAATGGCTAATATTGAACAAGCCTTACAAGGTCAAGCTGCTGGTGTAAATATTACATCAAAATCGGGTCGTCCGGGTGAAGGTGTTGATATTAAAATTCGTGGTATCAGCTCAATCAACGGAACACAACCACTGGTTATTGTCGATGGCGTTTCTGGTGATTTAAGCAATCTTAACCCTAACGATATCGCCTCTATTGAAGTATTGAAAGATGCTTCATCGGCTGCCATCTATGGCTCAACCGGGGGTAACGGTGTAATCTTGGTAACAACAAAAAAAGGAAGTGTTGGTAAAATGAAAACCAGCATAAACATGTACCGTGGTCTTGAATCGGTTGCAAGGAAAATCGAAATGATGAATTCACAGGAATGGATGGCTGTCAATGAAGAGCTTGTTCCTAAAGGCGCTGTTGCCTTGAATTCTCGTCCCGACACATTAAAAACCTACGAATGGCAGGACATTGTTTTTAACCCTGCCTTGAGCCAAAACTACGACATTACCACCTCGGGCGGCAATGAAGTTTCAAACATTTTAATCAGTACCAGTTACAGCAAACAAGAAGGTATTGTAAAGAATACCGACTATCAGCGTATCACGTTTAGGATTAATTCTGAACACAAGATTACAAAACGCATTACATTGGATGAAAAAATATCGTTTTCGAATACGGTAAACAAAGGGTTGGAAGAATGGCAATGGCACAATTACTATTCTAACCCCATGTACAAAACATTGATCATGGATCCTAGCGTACCTGCTTATGATGAAAACAGCATTGCAACCGGGAAATGGGGAACTTCCAACTGGAGCCTTGAAAACCCGTTAGTCGATCTCGATTTGTCAAACCGTATAGCAAAACAAAATAACTTTGAAGGTAATTTCGGTTTAAAAATCAACATATTAAAAGGTTTGGATTATACCAGCCGATTTAATGGAAAACTCAATTTCGGAGACAATAAAGAATATCAAGCAAAATATTTTTATACCGCGACTATCAACAACTCTGCTGATTTGTTAATTGGCAGCATGAGAAGAGACCTTTCATACAATTTCCAAAACATCTTAAACTATCAAACAACCATTGCCGGCGATCATAACATTTCAGCAATGGCTGGTATGGAAGCAAGCAAATGGTGGTGGTATGACATTAGCGGAACCCGTACCGGACTGCCAAGTGAGGACGAATGGATGTTGTATTTCGATACATCAACCGATGGCACATCAGACATACAAGTTGTAAAAGGTGCCGGACGAAGCGGTGCTAATTTAGCCTATTTTGGACGTATTAACTACGATTATAAAAGCAAGTACCTGTTAACACTTAATTTCCGTCGCGACGGTTCACACAGCTTTGGTCCCAATTTCCGTTGGGGTAACTTCCCATCGTTCTCTTTAGGATGGAAATTTACTGAAGAAAGTTTCATGGAAAATATCAACGCGATCAGTTTTGGAAAACTTCGTTTTGGTTATGGACAAACAGGTGCCAATGCAAGATCTGGACATCCATTCTTAGCTCAGGTAGTTTCAAGAACCAATTATGAATATTCATTCGACAACACTTCGAGTTCGATTGGTACAGGCCCTTTTCAGATTGCCAATACAGATATTCACTGGGAATCAATTAACATGTCAAACTTAGGTCTCGACATGTCATTCTTCGATAATCGTTTGTCGTTTTCAGCCGATTTGTTCGACAAAGTAAACAAAGGTATGTTGATGCTCAAAGAAGTTCCGCGTACAGCAGGAACATACAACGGAAGCAATCCTGAAGTAAATGTTGGAAGTATTCGAAATTATGGTTACGAAATAACCATAACAGCCCGTAAGAAAGAGGGTGATTTAAAAGGTTCAATTGATCTTAATCTGACCGGCGTTCGTAACGAAGTATTATCACTGGCAACAGACTCTATGCTGGTTGGACGTGTACACGTATTACAACCCACCAATATAACATGTGTTGGACAGCCAGTAGCTCAATTTTACGGATACCTCTGGGACAAGAGTGTTGGCAATGGTTTATTCAGGGAAACTGACCCACAAGAAAAGATTGGTGCTCGTACATTTATCACCAATCAACCTTATACCGAAGATGCAAACGGGAAAAAAACCTTTGCCCAGCCAAATGCAAAACCTGGCGATGTTCGTTTCAAAGATGTAACCGGCGATAATAAAATCGGTACCGACGACAGGGTTAATCTTGGAAGCCCGCTACCAAAACTGATTTATGGCTTTTCGTTAAATCTTGAATACAAAGGATTTGATTTATCAGCTTTCTTTAACGGAACAATTGGCAATAAAATTTTGAATGGTACGAAACAATATACCTATTACTTACAAGGTAATGGAAATCATGCCGCTGAATTTGCTAACAGGTACGTTGAAAAAGATATTGTTAAAAAAGATGCCAACGGAAATGACATGGTTGTTGTAAAACAAAATATCGACACCGATATTCCAAGAAATGCTTCTGACAACTACGCCGTGCTATCCGAATTCTTTATTGAAGATGGATCTTACCTGATGTTAAAGAACCTTGTGATTGGTTATACCATTCCACAAAATCTTACAACAAAGATTGGAATTGATAAAATAAGGATTTATGGCGGTGCCAAGAACCTCTTTACGCTAACGAAATACACCGGATTCAGCCCTGAAGTTGCTGGAATCCAAGCACAGAGCGGGTCAACGCCTGTTTTGGAATCAGGTGTTGACCTGGGTGTATATCCAACGACCAAAATGATTTATTTTGGGGTTAACATTGGATTTTAACAGTAGTAAATGTATAACTTGAAAAATAATTCACTATGAAAAACAAAATATTTATCTACATGTCACTGCTGTTTATGGGTTTAATAGCAAATAGCTGTAGCGAAGATTATCTGGATTTAAACCCAATTGCGGCCAACGATGAATCCGCTTTCTATAAAACTATGAATGATGCTAAACAAGCAGTAACCGCAGCATACTCACAATTTAACAACATTGCTGTATGGGACCGTGACATCCTTATGGCGTTTGGCGACGTTGCATCTGATGATGGTGAAGCCGGAGGGGAATATGTGAACGAAGTTCCTGACATCGAGAAAATAGATTATTTACAGACTGACCCTACGGTCACTTATTTAGATGATACCTATGGAACTCTTTACCGTGCCATCAATTTTGCCAATATCGCGATTGAGAAGCTTCCAAGTATCAAGGATACCGATCCGGAAGTTGATATCGATCTGTTGAATAAGCGGATTGCAGAAGCCAAATTTGTTCGGGCCATCAATTTCTTCTACCTGACCATCATTTTTGGTGAAGTACCTCTAGTAGACCATGTTTTGGGTGCATCGGAATACAGCATGGGCCGATCGAATTTGAAAGATATTTACAATCTCATTGAACAGGACTTGAAAGATGCTATCGCTGTTTTGCCCGAAAAGGGTGGATGGGGCGATGATGCAGGCCGTGCAACCAAAGGTGCTGCTCAGGCGTTATTGGCCCGCACCTATCTCTATGAATCATCGTATGCCAAATATTATGGAGGTTCCGATCCCCGTTATTCACGTTTGACAGAACGTTGGGCTGAAGCATTAAGCTATGCTGAAGCTGTAATCAATTCTGGCGCGTACAAATTAGTAGGAATTGAGGGTGAAAAGTACAATACCTGGCGTGGCCCAAATACCGATGGTTACCGTTATATTTTTACGGTTGAAGGTGACAACTCTCCCGAAACCGTATTTGAAATTCAAAGTATCGAAGATGGAGAAGGTTATAATGATTCCCGTGGTTCATCAATGACCCGCTGGACATGTGCTCGCAACTATATTAGCGCGAAAGGTGTAAAAACCTCAACAACTGAATGGGGTTTGGGATTGCCCCACCCAGCTTTAAAAGCTGCATTCGACGATGGTGATGCTCGCCTCAGAACGACGATTACATGGGAAGGTGGAGATAGCGTTGGATATCAAATTGTAAGTGGAGAAACCTATCCTATTTCATTTGATGACTGTGTAACTAAATGCTACCAAAGAAAATGGGAATGCTCTGCCGCTCAATTTGAACTTGTATCAAAAACATGGAATTCTGGACCTTGTAATATAAAATTGATCCGCTATTCCGATGTTTATCTAATGGCTGCTGAAGCTGCTCTTGCTCTCGGCAAAAGTGGTGATGCTCTCGGTTACATTAATAAAGTAAGGGAACGCGCCCGTAATTGCGGAACAAAAGGGCAACCTGCCGCTTTAACAAGCATTTCTTTTGCAGATATTGTTCACGAACGCCGTTTGGAATTCGCTGGCGAAGGTCATCGTTTCTACGACCTGGTTCGTTGGAATATGGCTTACGATCTTTTGAATTCTCCTTCGTTCAGTAACTTTATTGACAGGGTTTATCAGAAAGGGAAAAATGAATACCAACCATTACCACAGCGCGAGATCGACTTGAGCCAAGGTAATTTACAACAATACGTTGCATATTAAATGTAAATTTAGATTGTTATTTCTGTTAATTAAGTTTCAATTAAATTGGAAGAGCGCCTTTTAGGGCGCTCTTCTTTATTATCCCTACTCAATAATCCCCATTTTTTTCATCAGAAAAGTGGCGTTCATCATTTGTGTAACACCTTCACGAAGTTTATAATCGAAGTGCATCTCATTGTCTTCAATGGTAATCTCGAAACAATTATTCTGAATAAGACCGGGAAATTCCTCTTCCATTTCGGTTAGTTTTAGATCGTGGGTAGCAATGATTGCTGGCGCTCTCTTCCCGATCAACTTCTTCAATAATTTCTGCGAACCGGCTAACTTGTCAATCGAATTGGTACCCTTTAAAATTTCATCGAGGATGATCAGAATAGACTTTCCATTCTCAAGGGCATCCAGAATCGATTTTATTCTTTTTAACTCAGCAAAAAAATATGACTCATCATCGAAAAGGGAATCGGTTGTGCGCATGTTTGAAAAAACCTCAACAGGGGTAAATACCATCCGCGAAGCACATACGGGAGCACCATTCATACCCAGCACCATATTCACACCAATAGTCCGCAAAAACGTACTCTTGCCTGCCATGTTTGCCCCGGTAATAATAACAAGTTGTTTTTCACCCTGCATTGAAAAATCATTTGTGACCCTCTTTTGCCGATGAATTAACGGATGTCCCATTTCAACAGCCTCGATATGAAACGGGCTTTCGCTAAACTCTGGGAAAACAAATTCAGGCTTATTAAACGCAAAGTTTGAAAACGAATTGACCGCGTCGAAAAAGACAATGGCTGATTCCCAAAAACCATAGTTTCCCTTATTCCTTTCGTGCCATTTTACAAGCCGGTATGAACACAAAACATCCCAGGTAAATACTAAATTGAGAACAATACCTATCAGAAAATTATTCCGGTTATCGAAAGCAGAAATGATATTTTTTAATGCTGAAATCTCTTTTGAGGGCAATCCATTTTCCCTTAACCCGGCAACAATTGTTTTTCCCTCTGCAGAATGCCAATCACGCTTTTCAATTTTATTAAGCAACAAAGCACATTTTGAAAGCACATCTACCCGTTTCCCAAATTGGGAATAGATCGTTTGAATATTTTTCTTTTCAACAATCCAAACAATAAGCTGAATCAGTACGGTAAATATAAAAAAGGCTGAATTTCCCCAAACAATCCAATAAAGAATGGATGATATTGAAAGAAAAGGAAGGACAATCAACAACATTGGAATATACTTGCCGAGTTTAAATCGGAAACTTTCACTTCCCCATTTCCCGAACAGTTCACTTTCCGATTTGTCTTCTTCATACAACATACCAATAGCTGTAAAATTGTGGCGCCAATCATAATCAGCAGCCAGCTCCGCTATCAGTTCCTGTCTCAATCTAATTTTTTCACAATCGGTAAATGGATTCTCAAACATTTCAGCAAGGCATGTCTTTCCATTTATAGTGATTGTCCGGTTGATAAACTGGAACAATGATCCTTTACCAAAAAGATCGAGATCATACGAATTAATATGATCGGGATTTATAAATTCTGAACCTGCATCAAATTTTGAGAATTGATGGGACAATGCTTCAATCTCATTTTTGTTGATGATGATAAGATTTTCAAGAAACCTCTTTTTCGTATTGACATCGGAATTTCGTTTTACCAATATCAAAAAGATAATCAATGAAATGACGGGTACAATTACCCCCATGGAATGACTTACAGGATAAACCTTAAAGGGTGAAATAATCAAAAGAAGGAAGAAGAGTAATCTTCCCGAATTGATCCGGAATAACTCTTTTTTTTTCCTTATTCGTTCTTTTTCAAAAGTTTCAATTCGCGAAGAATAGAGATCAATTAAATCGGGCATAATGGATTCTCAAATTTATTGAATATAATAGCGTACTATTAGTCTTGAAACAAACAAAAGAGTTACAACCATAAAAAATAAAACCGTTATAGCAGGTTGTACTTCATTGTCTTTCCATTTTCCCGCATAAAAAATCTTTTTCTGCTGAAACCTGAAATCGAAATAAAAAAGCAATTTATAGATTCCCCAACCGATCAGAATGCCCAGAATGGAACCGCAAAATACGTCGAGTGGATAATGTACCCCCACATAAATACGGGAATAAATGGTAACTAAAGCCCAACCTATTAAAACGAAAAACAAACGCCGGTTCTGAGACAGGTACCCCATCAGAAAGGCAAACGAAAATACATTCGCTGCATGTGACGATACAAAACCATACATTCCACCTTCTCCCGTGGGAAGATTAACTTTACCTAACAATATTGGCTCATGCGAAGGTCTAAGGCGTTGCACCAAATCTTTAATCAGTCCTGATAACTGGTCGCTTAAAACAACCGAGAGAATTAAAAAAAGTAGCACCCAGAAACCATGTTGCTTGTATTTTTTGAAAACCAGAAAAAGAATCAGCAGGTAAAACGGAATCCACGTGATCATGCTGGTGAAAAGCGTGAAAAAGGCATCAAAAAAATTAGAATTCGAGCCGTTGATTGCCTGAAAAAGCTGAGTATCGATGCCGTTTAACCACTGAGGAAAGACCATAATTCTAACTGTTCAACATTTTCCAAATCCGGTCTTTTAACGTAGTGATGTTAAAACCGGTGATCGAAGATATAAAAATATGAGGTACATTCTTAAATTCCTTGCTGATTTCAGACATCAACTCCTCATCGAGCAAATCGGCCTTGCAAATTGCCAGAAACCTTTGTTTATCTATAAGTTCAGGATTGAACATCTCCAGCTCGTTTAAAAGGATGTTGTATTCTTTTAAATGATCTTTGCTATCTGCCGGAATCATGAAAAGCAAAATTGAATTGCGCTCAATGTGGCGAAGGAAACGCAAACCCAGCCCCCGTCCTTCGTGAGCTCCCTCAATAATTCCCGGAATATCGGCCATTACAAACGACTGATTATCGCGATAGGCAACAATACCAAGATTCGGAACCAACGTTGTAAACGGGTAATCAGCAATTTTTGGCTTAGCCGCTGAAACGACAGAAAGCAGTGTTGACTTACCTGCGCTTGGAAAACCAACCAAGCCTACATCAGCTAATATTTTTAATTCCAGTATCTTCCAACCCTCTTCCAAGTCTTCGCCAGGTTGCGCAAATCGCGGGGTTTGCATGGTTGGCGATTTGAAATGCGTATTTCCTAAACCGCCACGACCTCCATGCATTAAAATCTTTTCTTCACCATCGCTGGTAATCTCAAAGATAAATTCTTCGGTTTCGGCATCTTTTACGACAGTTCCAAGTGGCACGTCCAGAATAATATCCTCGCCATCGGCTCCTGAACTACCTTGCCCGCTACCTGATCCACCATGACCGGCAAAGATGTGTTTCCTGTATTTCAGGTGCAACAAAGTCCACATTTGGGCATTTCCGCGGAGAATAATATGCCCTCCCCGACCACCATCACCACCATCGGGACCTCCTTTGGGCTCAGATTTTTCACGTCTAAGGTGCGCAGAACCGGGACCACCATTCCCCGATTTAAAAAATATCCTTACGTAATCAACAAAATTTGTTTCAGCCATAAATGAAAATGTTTGGTACAAAGGTACTACTATCGAGCTAAAAGAAAAAATGGGAAAGTCAGGAGTCATAAAACTGGAGAACCGAATTAGGACGAAGTGTAAATCGACATAACAAAAAACCCTGCCATTTCTGACAGGGTTTTCAAAATCACCTAAACCTTATTTCTCTGCTTTCTGCGAAGGACAGCAAGATTTCTTTTCGCCTGCACATGCTTTGGTTTCACCAGTACAAGCTTTTGTTTCCGACTTATTGGCTTGTTTGCAACAACCTTCTTTACCTGCTTTGTCGCAACAAGCTTTCGTTTCGCTTGCAGCTGAAGCATCTGCTTTCTTCTCTGTTTGGGTTGTTGTCTTCGTTTCTTCCTTTTTCTCTTTGTT
>Ga0209373_10003790_pt1 | contig 13606 bp, 13 predicted proteins | sample Higcelweek5metaG_FD_187173 | JGI IMG/M metagenome (GOLD analysis project Ga0209373, IMG submission 187173) | Freshwater pond sediment microbial communities from the University of Edinburgh, under environmental carbon perturbations - High... | ecosystem: Environmental > Aquatic > Freshwater >...
TGGACACCATCCCTTCGCCGGAACCTGTTTCTATCACATTGGCGAGCTGATGGGTTTTCCCCTCGCGGATCAAACTCTCGACCGCGTGGTTCTTGATCATGACCTCGACCGCCGGAACGCGGCCTTCATCGATGCATGGGATGAGACGTTGGGAAACGATAGCGATAAGGACATTGGCAAGCTGAGATCTCACTTGATTCTGCTGATGAGCCGGAAAAACGTCGATGATCCTGTCTATCGTCTGCGCCGCGCTGTTGGTGTGAAGGGTACCGAAAATCAGATGTCCGGTTTCAGCTGCAGTGAGAGTAGTCGATATAGTATCAAGGTCTCTCATTTCCCCGATAAGAACCACGTTAGCATCTTCGCGGAACATCGATTTGAGAGCAGCCGGGAAAGATGTAGCATCCTGATAGACCTCGCGCTGGTTTATGATCGAGCGATCCTGTTCGTATACGTATTCGATCGGATCTTCGATAGTGAGGATATGCTTTTCCTGATTGTGGTTTATTTCATTGATAAGAGCGGCGAGGGTGGTTGATTTCCCATGCCCAACCGGTCCCACGACCAAAACCAGCCCTTGCGAAATCTTTGTGAAATCATACAGGGTGTCAGGAACGCCAAGCTCTTCAAGCGTCCGGATGTTGTGCGGGATGAGGCGGAAAGCGACACTGATATATCCCTGCTGATAGAAAGCGTTGACGCGGAATCTGGCTTTGTCTTCGAAATTATATGAGAAGTCGACTTGCTTGTCGTTTTCGAATTTCTTCTTCATATCCTCGGTCAAGACAGCCGAGCATATGTCGCGAAGCATGGCAGGAGTGAGAATAGCTTCCTGCGTGAGAGGATAGAGTTTTCCGTCGATGCGATAGGTCGGATAGCGCCCGACGACCAAATGAAGATCGGATGCTCCTTGCTGAGCAACCAGCCGAAGCATATTTTTGACTTTCTGTTCGACATTTACCATATTTTTATTTTTCTTCAGGTTTCAAATGCTGGTTTATCTTTTCCAGCACTTCCGAAGGAGTGAAATGGGATTTGATGAGATAATCGACGGCGCCAAGCCCCATAGCTTCATCGATCTGTTCTTTCTGACTCAGATTAGTGAGCAGTATGACTGGAATATCCTTTACGCCATCGATGCTCTTGATTTCATGCAAGACCTGAAGCCCGTCCATATATGGCATCATTATGTCCAAAAGGATCATATCCGGTCTCACACCTTCATCCCTCAATTTCTTCACGGCCTCAAGCCCATTGACCGCCGATATCACTTCGAATCCGGATGCGCCAAGCTTCGTGTTATAGATATCCATCACGAACGGATCGTCTTCGGCTATCATTATCTTTCTTGCCATAAGATTATTAGGCCAAGGATATGCAAGTTTCTTAATCATGATTGCAATATCGCCGGCCTTTAATAACATGATTTAAAACATCAATCAACCCCCTCTTCAAGCGTGATTCTCGCTTCAGTGACTCTTTCCACTTCTTCCACTATTGTCATGCCCGCAATCACTTTCAAAAGTCCGTCTTCTTCTATGGTAATAACTCCCAGACTATCCCTTTCTTTTCTAAGCAATTCTTCACTGCCTCTTTTTTCAGCGATGATATCTTTCATAGCATCCCCGACCGGAATGACTTCATAAATAGCAAGCCTGCCCTTAAGGCCAGTTCCTCCGCAAATATCGCATCCCTTACCATGATAGAATTTGATATCGTTTTTGGATGCGATTCCATATTTTTCAAATTCTTCTTCTGAAACGTGCGCCAGTGTTTCAGTGACTTTCCTTTTGACTGAATCAGGAACCGAAATCTCTTCTTTGCAATTTTCACATATTCTCCGAACCAGTCTCTGCGCGATCACCATGCGAAGAGACGATGAAAGAAGGAACGGCTCTATGCCCATGTCAATGAGACGCGGGATGGCGCCGATGGCGGTGTTGGTGTGAAGGGTCGAGAACATGAGATGTCCAGTGAGAGCTGCATGCACCGCGAGTTCCGCCGTTTCAGCATCGCGGATTTCCCCCACCATGATGACATTCGGATCCTGACGAAGGATAGTCCTGAGTCCTGACGCGAACGTATATCCGATTTCCGGTTTTATCTGACTTTGGTTTATTCCTTCGATATAGTATTCGACCGGATCTTCAAGGGTGACGATATTGCGGTCCTCATTGTTCAATATTTTGAGAGCGGAATAGAGAGTAGTCGATTTTCCGCTTCCTGTCGGTCCTGTGATGAGGATCATTCCGAAAGATTCGCGGATCACCTTCTTGACGTTTTCAAGCGCAAGGCCCAAAAGTCCGAGCGCTTCTATTTTTCCGCCTCCTTCATCTTTGTCAAGGATTCTCATCACCACTTTCTCTCCCTCGACAACCGGAAGAGAGGAAACGCGGAAGTCGATCTGGCGCCCTTCGACACTCATGCGGAACCTTCCGTCCTGAGGCTTCCTTTTCTCGTCGATTTTCAGGTTTGCCATGATCTTGATGCGCGAAACCACGACCGGACCGATTTCAAGCGGAAGGATAAGGCTGACATGCAAAATCCCATCGACCCTGAAACGGACGCGATAGTCGTTCCCCATCGGTTCGATATGGACATCGCTCGCCTTCCCGTCAACCGCATGGGTGAGAATGACCTCCACAAGCTTGGCAACCGGAGCATCTTTGAGCGTCTCGACCTCGGCCTTGTTCTTGTCTTCCTTTTTCACGAACGCATCCTCGACATCATCCCTGTTCTTGAAAGATTCGACCGCTTCACGGAGAACCTCCGTCGTTTTCGAATACATCTCAAAAAGGTCATCAAACACATTCGAGGGCACTAAATATATTTTCGTCTCAGACTTCTCTTTGTCCGATATGAACCTGAGGGCGTTCAAGGCATTGAGATCTTCCGGATCGACCATCGCCACGCTCACTATCCCAGATTCTTTCTGGAAAGAGAATATCTTGTATTTTTCAGATACGTCGCGCGGGATTATATTGATGATATCGTTGGGAATATTTTCAGGCGCGTTCAAAAGATATGCGACGCCGAGCTGTTCGGCTTTTCGCACTATCTCTTCTTTCATATCATCATTCTTTTTCTTTCCTTCCTCTTTTGCCATTTTTTTATGGAGCGAAGGGATTGTCCTTGCCAGGCTGCCCTCCAGTGATTTGTCCGATAGGATTATTCCTTATGCTTTTGATGCCATCAATGGCTTTCGAATCGAAACTTGAAGAAAGAAACACCGGGTTATCGATATCCCCGTCAGTGAATGAGCCTCCCTTTTTGATGTAGCTGAAATCAAGAACCAGATCGGCTTTCAAGCTTCCGGTCACGTTATTGTCCTGATCGACGAGCGGCTTGATCGAGATGCTGTCAATCTTGTTGAATCGGCTGAGCTTGTATAGGCTCGCCAGGATATTCTTCATGCTTCCATAATCTCCGATCAAAGAAAGCTTCGCGGAAATCGTCCGCTCATCAGGCTTGGTCGAAGGGGATGCGGCAGTCTCGCCGATCATCATTGTCGCATCAGTTGCTATGGCCTGTGGCTGCGCAACCGTCTCATCCGCTGCGCCCGCTGATGAAACTGACGAAGCAGCTTTCTCTTCCTCGCTGAGCGAAAGGTTGTATACCAGAAGACTGTTGGAAGAGGCTAACGAATTGAGGCCGTTTATTATTTCTTCTTCCTTGGCGGAATCGGGAATATATTCGAATACCAAATCATTATTCGCCTTATCAGAAGAAAGGATAGCGGCAAGGCTGGTCGCATTCTGGGTTCGCTTGTCGATCTCGCCTATTTTCTCTTTCTTATCATTCAGTTCCTTTGTTTTTTCAACGATACCGCTTCCGTCCACAGGACTGGTATATGCGGGATAGATATACCAGATAAGAAAAATCATAATGAAAGCGACGGAAAACGGCGCTATCAACAATTTCAGTTTCATATTTGTTTTTGCCGGAGCGATTGTGCGCGCTCCTTTTTTATGTTTAATTTATACTTAATTTATCTTAAGCGTGATCGGGAAACCCACCTTGTTGGTTTTCGTATCAAGAGTGCTCTCGCCTGCGGAAACTATCGCGAAATAGCTGGATCCTCTCAAGCTGAGGATCTGTTTGGCCATGATGTCATAGTTGTCCGACATGCATCCGATCTTCACTGTTCCTGACTCGTTGTCATAGTCATATGAAGTGACATATGTCCCTGCAATTATAAGCTTTTCTATTTCTCGAAAATCCATGACTGAATCCCGTTGGCTTTTCGCTGAGTTTCTGGCAAAATCGAGCCTGTTTTGGAAATCAAGGACTTCCTTGGCGTTCTGGCTCACGAAAGTCTTGCGTTTTTCCTGGTATTCAGCGGTCACTTTGTCAATGTTTCTGCCAAGATACCCTCTATATATGACCATGGCTATATATGAAAGGACAACTATCGCAACCAATGCAAGTAGCCACTTCAATGAAGCGCCTATTATTTCCTTCTTGTCGCCGCTTCTGCCACCGGTCCCGGAAACCAAATTTATGTTTTCCATATTTTTTTGTATTTTTTATCCGGACAAGAACGCCCGGCAATTTAGCTTATTTCTTATTCTTAATGCGTTCCTCGATGCCCTTCAATGCCAATCCGACAGAAACTGAAAAGCGAGTCTTGCTTCCCTGAAGGACTGACTCGACTTCGCTATCGCAGCCGACCCTCTTGAAAGGATCCCCTATGGATGTAGGGATCTTCAGCCTTTCTTGAAAATATTCAGAAATCCCTGTGAGTCCGGCTGTGCCTCCGGAAAGTATGATTCCGTTGACCGAGGAGACGCCGTCGTCCTTATAGTGAGACCTTATGGTCCTTGACACTTCGTTTATGATCGAGTCCAGGGTTGAAAAATTGACATAGGAGTCCTTGCTGAAAAAATCATTGCCCGAAACTTTCATATCTTCCGCCCTTTCATAGTCTATCTGCATGCTTCTGGATATTATCCTGGTGAGATCCTTTCCTCCGGCATCTATGTTCCTATTGATCTTTATGGATCCCTTTTCCACCAAAACGATATTGCAAGCTCTCGATCCGATGTCGACTATGATGAAATTGCCCGGGTCATTCCCGATCAATGACCTGACGAGCGGAAAAGTTTCGATATCGATCGAACGCAAGTCGAGGCCTGATGAATTTATGATGTTCTCATAGTTGGCAACCCTGCTCTTCGAAGCGGCCACCAAAAGGATTTCCAGCATTTTCGGACCTTCCTTGGGAGCGTCGAGGGACGCATCCTTGTTCCTCACGAGATTGCTCAAGTCAGGAACATTCTTGCTTTCCCCTCTTTTTCCAACCACGTCCCAGCTGATGACAACGTCATCTAGGGATGTCGGGATATATTTATGCGCTTCGAATTTTATGGCTTGCTCCATATCTTCCGTTGGCATCTCGGGAAAATCGATAAGCGTTATGAGCCCTCCGAAAGCTGGAATGGAAACATATGCGTCTTTTGATTTGATGCCCGCTTTCGAAAGCATGCTCTTGATATAGCTTGGCACGATCGGCCCGATGAAATTGGCGGTCGGATCATTTCTCACGGATGAACCGTCATCGAAAGATGCCCACGCATAATTGGAAAGCACCGGGGTTTCCCCTTCCAACTTCAGCTCGACTATCTTGATCGAGGATGTCCCGATATCTATTCCCAAAACGGGTTTATTTCCGGATCCGAAACTAAACATTTCTATTTATCGTTATCTTTTTATTTCAATGCGGTAATTATAACACACTTTTGGAAAATTAACACAATGCCGCCGTTATCCACAGCCCGGAATTTATTTTTTCTTAAGGCTCTCTTTGATATATTGAAATCAGTTATGATATGCATCGATTTCAAAAAAATAATCCTCGACACTCTCTTCCCCGTTTTCTGTCTAGGTTGCGGCAAGGAGGGACTTTGGATCTGCGAAGAATGTTTTTCAGGAATAAAGATCAAGAATGTCCAGATCTGTCCGATTTGCGAAAGGGAGGAACGGCCTTTCGGAAACATATGCCCCAAATGCCGGGAAAAATTCCCTGACACGTTTTTCGATTCGCTCGTTATCGCAAGCGAATACGATCGCATCGCAAAAATAGTGCATCTGTTCAAATACAAGTTCATCCCGGATCTGGCTTTGCCTCTCGGAAGCATGCTCGTCAAATCTTTTCTCAAAAACAACCTGTTTCTCCCTGACCTCATCATCCCTGTCCCGATCCACAGGAAAAGGCTGCGTTGGCGAGGCTTTAATCAAGCGGAACTGCTGGTAAAATTCCTGAGCGAGAACATAGCGCCAGGGACAACCATACCTGTCTGCACGGAATGCGTGACTAGGAAAAAATACGCTTCGGCGCAAATGAAGATCAGAAGCTATCAAGAAAGATTCATCAATATGGAAAACTCTTTCATATTGGACAAGGATGCCGGAAATAAGATCAAAGGGAAAAGAATCCTTCTCATTGACGATGTCGTGACGACCGGCGCAACGATATCGGAATGCGCCAAAGAGATAAGGAAGGCCGAACCGAAGGAAATCACAGTCATGGCGATCGCGAGACAAGGGATGGGGTGAAGCAGTCTATGACCTCCTTCGTCCCGCTAAGGCGGGACTTCGGCGGTCTATGTCGGAGTGCCGGGAATTGAACCCGGATTACACGAACCCGAATCGTGCGTAATGCCGTTATACCACACTCCGTGGATTGGAAATTCACAACTAATCACCGCCAGTATTATGGCCGATGACCTCCTACGTCCCGCTAAGGCGGGACTACGGCGGTCGCTGTCGGGCTGCTGGGAATCGAACCCAGTCTACATCCACCCCATGGACGCGTACTGCCGGTATACTACAGCCCGAAAAAACAAACACGCGATTTGCCCGCCGAAGCTTCAGCGGAGGCGGGCAGCCCGAAAACAAGTTTCAGACTTGATTATAGCGCAAATAATAAAAAAATAAAGCCCCGGTTCCGTTCATCGCAAAATCCGCTTTTACCCCTATTCCGCAGAGGCTGACACGTCATAATCTTTGGAAAAAAGGTTCCTGGTGATTTCGAATATGGCGTATGTTATGAAAAATGCCGCAAACACATCGATGGAATAATGGAGATGTCCCATAAGAACAGCGACACCGAAAACAAGGGACGCCCCGATGCAAACGTATCTCGCCCATGTGTTATCCCAGAATATGAGCGCCATGAGAAACGGCATGCCGGTGTGACCGGAAAAGAACAAATCTTTTCCGAGATTGAAAGAACTCAGTACATCATGCTTGCCAATATGCGAATGGGCGATCGATGGGCCGATGTGAGTAAGAATCACGAATGCGGAACGAATAGCGACGAACACGGCAGCGGATTTCAAGGTGAACGGAATCTTTCTCGGATCAAGAATAAGGATCAAGAGAACGAAGCAGATAAACATCAGAGCCACCTCGTTCACTATGAAGTCGACATTGAAAACCGGTATGTTATCCAAGATAATATCATCAGCCGGGCTCCCTGCCATCTTAGTGGCGTAATTTATGGCCGTCTGGCTTATGACCAGGCTGACAGCAAAAAAGACCGCACCGAGCGAAGCGGAACGCCTGAATTTTCTTTCTCTCCAATAATTCCTATGCTTCAGGAACGTTCTTTTCATATTATTGCTATGCTTTCGAGCTGAACTTCTTCCTTATGTCCTTGTATGCCCTGGTCCATGGCTTTTCGAAAAAAACGACCCAGAAATAATTGACGGCATACCTCGCTCCCATCTTGAAGAATCCTTCTTCTTTGAAGCGCCTTCCGGATGAATACATAGGAAAGCCGAAGGTGAATTTTATTTTTCCCGCCTTCTGCATCCTTCTGGCTATGTCAGCGTCCTCGCCATAGAAATCTATCCCTTCGCTGTATCCGCCGATTTTTTCCCAAGCGCTCCTCCTCACAACGAAATTGCCTCCTTGAAGCATTCCGCCAATTTTCAAAACATAGTGATTGATAAAATAGAGAGGCATCCCAAGAGAATAGAAGGTCATCACTCCTAAATTCTCCAAAGCAGAGATGTCATAGTATATGTTAGGGCCAGAAAGCGCTACTAGGTTCTCGTCCTTGAATTCATTGAACACCCTGTCAATCCAGCCGGATGTCAGCCTCGAATCAGAATCCACATTAGCAATGAGTTCCCCCGTCGATTCAGCATAGCCTCTCTCTCTGGCGTTGGCCAGTCCCTTCTTCGGCTCATTCACCAGCTTGACGCCAGGAAAGCTAAGAGCGATTTCACCCGTCCTATCCGTGCTGGCATTATTGATCACGACCACCTCTATATCATATCCCTTTCCTTCCGCTTCCCTGAAAATAGATGTGAGGCAATCGCCCAAATAATTCTCCTCGTTGTATGCCGGTATGACAAAGCTCAGTTTCATTTTATATTATACGGATTAACGATTATCCTTCGATGCTTCGGAGGCAGCCTTGATATATTCATCCTCCCACTGCTTGGCTATTTTGGGAAGGGAAAAATTATCCACCAGCTTGATTCCTCCCTGGCCGAGAGTTTTCCTTTTTTCTAGATTTTCATGGAGAAATATGATTTTTTCTGCCATTTTGCCATAATCTCCAGGCTCGACGATGAATCCATTCTCTTCGCTTATGTATTCCGGCAAAGCCCTTGCGTTGACTCCGATTACCGGGATTCCCGTTGCCATAGCTTTCAAGAGGCTCAAGCTCTGCGTTTCGGCAGTGCTAGCGATGACAAAGACATCTGAAGCCTTGTATATCCTGGCATGATCCTCTTCATTCAAGGTTCCCATAAACCTCACCTTATCTCCTATTCCGAGTTCTTTTGACAGTTCTTCAAGCTTGACTTGAGCGTCTCCATGTCCGGTTATGGCAAGATTGATTCCAGGAATCCTATCCTTCAGCGAGGCGACCGCTTTTATTATCACGTCGATATGCTTTTCCTCAGCCAACCTTCCGGTATAGAGGATGATGAAACCGTTCAGATTGAAGTCCTTTCTGATTTTATGTTTTTCATTATCCGCAACCGGAAAGAATTTCTGGAGCTCGATCGGATTGGAAATAACCTTCGATGGTTTCTTGAATCCGTATTTTTTCATATCAGTCAGTATGCCTGCCGAAGGAGCGGAAACAAAATCGCAATGGTTGTAATACCAGGAAACGAACTTGAGGGCGGCGTTTTCCACGAAAGAACTTCCAAGCGGTCCGTATTTCAAAAATTCGGAAATCGGCGTGTGGCTGGTTCCCACCATCGGAACCTTGAGGAACTTGGATGCCGCCAATGCTTCCATACCTACGCCAAAAAAAAGATGGGAGTGGATGATGTCAGGCTTGTTTTCTTTCATTGACATCCAACGCAGAAACGTCGGAATGACCATGCGCGCTTGTTTGGTCGGAGCTGGATATGGGAAAGAGCACATCCTGTGAAACCGCACATTTTCTCCAAGATCAGGTTCCTTGAACGAAACGCCGATCATGGAAAAATCCTTCTCGGAATATCTGGGAGCATAAAAATCGATCTCATGTCCAAGCCTCCCCAATTCTTTGGCTGAACTCATTATGGAATCGGTTATCCCGCTCAATTCAGGATAGAAGTTGTCGGAAAATACAGCTATTTTCATCTTGGAATGCGTTATTGATTATTTGTTGTTATTATTCAATCTTTTAGCCAATATAGCGGACAGCTTGTTGTATCCGATATAAATAAGCACAGCAGTAACAGCCCCGATCGGCAAAGCGACCGCCGCGTTATGCAGATATGCGTTTATGTTATATGATTGCCCGAAAAAGTATCCAATCAGAAGGAATATGGCAGATTTAGTAAGAGTTATCGCTGCACAATAGAATATGAATCTTCTATAAGAAAGCTTAAGATATCCCGCAAGAACGGAACCGTACGTCGAAACTACCGGAGTCAATTTGGAAATGACCATCGTCTTGCCGAAGTGCTTTCTGAACAATGTCTCTGTCTTGGAAATCCTAGAATCATTGAAGCCCATTCTAGCTCCGATTTTTCTAATGAATGTGCGTTGCCCGAGATATCCGAAAAGATAATATATGGTATCAGGAATCAAATCCCCCATGACTGAAAGCATGAAGATGATGAACGGATTGAAATATCCCAGAGCCGCCGCAAAACCGGCCGCTGCCGTAGTGACAGGCCCCTCAATGCACATGACCAGGAAAATAAAAAAGTAGCCATGCGCCACCACCCATGCGAAAGCGACTCCGAAAGTTCCCATTCGTTTTAAATTTCAGAATTATTTACATACATAGAGACACGGGTCGATCCAGCCGGAAAGCTCTGATTGGTTCTGGACATAGCCAAGAATGCTTATGGCGGATCCTTTGTGGAATCCGAGATGAAGATGCTTCCGCTCCCCGTCCGTTTCCGAACTGTATGCCGCGCCTAGCATCCCAAGATGATCTCCTGCTTTCAGGCTTTCTCCAACATTAGCAGTAATGCTGGCCAATTTCAAATGGCCATAGACGACCGTAATCGGGCTTCCGTTCAGGTTGCAAGCTTCCACTGCCACCCCGCCATATCCAGAAGCGTATTCCTTGAGGCGGAGCGTCCCGTCGCACACAGCCGAAATTTGAACCTCCTGATCGATTTCTTCAGGGAAAATCTCAAAATCTGCCCCCGTGTGATATCCCCTGAACCTTTCTGGGGACACTGGGGAGCTGCCAGGGGCTATGAATATGCCGAACGGCTTCTTAGTCACTCTTTCTGCTGCTTTTGAAATAGGAGCTAGGAATCCGTTTTGGGAGGCAGGGTTTGCGCTCTTGCTTGAAACGCTTTCAATGCTCTGACTGCTTTGCGCTTGTTGAGATGATGTTTGCGAAGCTCCTCCTGATTGATTGCTGTTTCCTGATCTGTTTTTGAAAAATAGAAAAACAATGCAAATGACAAACAGAACCAGAAATGATGCGAGGAGTGTTTTTTTCATAGCCTTCTTTCTTGGCTTGATTTTAGCAGAATAAACCATCCTTAACAATGCGGAAATACTCGCAATGAAGCATTTTTTGGAGTATCATTAGGGTAGGATCATCCAGAAAAAACAGCATGAAAAAGAAAGAAGTAATTTTTGCAATAATAGTTATCCTGATCGCTGCCATTGCGGCCGTTTTCCTGTTTTATAGACATAGGGCAGTGGTGAAAAACCAAGCTCCTGCTCCAGGCTGCGCCTATCCGTCGCAAATCATTGATTTGACCAATTGGAAAGAAACGCTCCCGACGGGTCAGCCGAGCAATCCGACAGAAATAATGCAGCCTGATCTTGCAGCATATTCCAACGATCCCTATTTTCACCTGAATTCCGCTTGCGACGGAATCGTTTTCCGGGCACCGGTCAACGGAGTTTCCACTAGCGGTTCGGGTTATCCCAGGAGCGAGCTTCGCGAGATGACAGGCAACGGAACAACCACAGCAAGCTGGTCGACATCCTCCGGAACCAACACCATGTTCATCGACGAAGCCATCATGGCCGTTCCGGAAACAACGAAATCCGTCGTGGCAGGACAAGTCCATAATGCCAAAAGGGATCTCATTGTCATCCGTCTTGAAGACACAAAGCTTTTCGTGGATGTCAACGGCGACGGCGGACCGACACTTGACTCGAACTATACGCTTGGAAAAAGATTCACGGTGAAATTCGTGGCTGAAAACAAGCAGATCAAGATCTATTATAACGGAAGTCCTGATCCGGCTTATACTCTCGACAAGAAAGGCTCCGAAAACTATTTCAAAGCCGGAGTATACACGCAGGCCAATTGCTCGACTGAAAAGAATTGCTCAAGCGACAATTATGGCGAAGTTATTATTTATAGGCTTCTAATAAACAACTCTTAACCAAAAATGAGGCTGATAAAAGACGGACAGGGTTTGTCCTTTTTTTATGGAATAGGGATTATTTCGGCACATCCATGAATTTCACTTTGACGGCAAAGCTTGTTCCTGTTTGTTCGATGAAAGCGATCGGCAACTGCTTCGCGCCGTCTATCTGCAGCGGGACGTTCGGATAGAATCCGCCGTTCTGTCCAAGAGAGACGGCCGGTTGGAAAACTCCTGATTTCATGAAGGATATGAATCCCTGGCCCGATTGAGGATCTTCCTTTGGAAAAGCGGAAGGATCTTTGTCCTCCATCCAGGCAATGAAGACGTTCCCTGCATCGTCCGTTCCGATGCTCGGGAAAAATTGATAGTTGGAAGACGCGGCAACGGGAATTATGCTCCCCCATTGGCCGTTTCGGAACGAGCGATAGAAAACCTGGGATGGGCCGCTGCCGTTGGAAAGTCCGCCACGCCATGCGATGTGAATGACGCCGTTGGGACCGATCGTCGCGCTGACATGGCGGGAATCGAGAAGCGGATCGGACACCACCTGCCAAGGAGACCACGTGCCGCCCTTATCCGTTGAAACGGCATATTGCACCTGCTGCAAATCGCCGAAACCGTTCCCTTCGGATGAATAGGCGAAGAGATAGAGATCGCCTTTGGGGTCCTCGATCAGGCTGGGGCGCGACTGGGTGTTCGCCTGCGAAGGCTCCGCGTTCTCCCATGAGCTCCAGCTGTTCCCTCCATTGTCAGATCTTGAGAATTTGATCTGCTGGTTCCCATTCTGGGCGTCTTTCCCTTCCCAGACGACATAGAGCGTATCGTCATGCCCGACAAGAAGCGACGGGTGTTCCTGCCACTGGATCTCCTTGGAAGAGAATCCGCTGACATATGAAATATTTCTCCAGCTTGTCCAGGTTTTCCCCTGATCATTTGACCTGACATATTTTATTTGGCGGTCGGCGTCCTGACCTGCCGTATCCGATCCATACCAAACGACATGAATCGTTCCTTTCGAATCGACAGCGATCGACGGGACTCTTTGGGAAGCGGCTTGGACATCCGCTATCGGCATTGCGAATCCTGTGACGGACGAATCGGTCTGCCTCGATATCCTGGACACGAAAACTTCATATTGCTTGCCGTATTTTTTCCTGTAGGCGACATAGACATTGCCCTTCTTGTCATAGGCGATCTTCCTTTGTCCGGAATATCCGATGCCTCTTGAGTCTTCGGTATTGTCAACTGTGACCTCGCCTGGAGATTGCGGAAGATTCGCAATCCCGACTTGGGAATCGGATGGCTGTTTCGGTTTTCCGTTCTTGACCAGCATCACTATCCGGACAAAAGCCAGGAGAAGGACTGCTACGAATATGATCGCGAACGCTTTTTTCAGCAGCGGTTCATTGAATATTGTTTTCATGTGCGTCAGGAGTTATCCGGCCGTCTTTTTTGTTATCTGACGGCTTGAAATTGTCGAATAGCGAATTATTGGAAGCATTCTTTATGGTGATTCCGATCTCGCTTCCATGAATCAGGTTATTCACCAGCAGATTGTCATGGGCTTTATCATAGATATACACCCCTCGGCTGTTGGAATCGAAATTGTTTCCCTCTACATAGTTTCCGGATGCTCCGACATTCATGCGGATTCCCCTTATGTTGTTGTGGACGCTGTTATTGAGGACCAGGTTCCCATCGGATTGATATATGGCTATTCCATCGACATCGCCATAGACCGTATTGTTCTCAACGAGATTGTTGTTGGAGCTTCGGTCAAGCATTATTCCATGCAATCG
>Ga0209373_10003791_pt1 | contig 13606 bp, 9 predicted proteins | sample Higcelweek5metaG_FD_187173 | JGI IMG/M metagenome (GOLD analysis project Ga0209373, IMG submission 187173) | Freshwater pond sediment microbial communities from the University of Edinburgh, under environmental carbon perturbations - High... | ecosystem: Environmental > Aquatic > Freshwater >...
CGGCAATTACAGGTAAACAACAAATATACTTGAAGTAATCAAGCAGTTTATCGGCTTCTTCTATTAAAACAATCGTTGTTCTTTGAAATTCAACTTTCTCCATGATAAATTTTGAATAGGTTGCATATCCTGCATTAACACTACGAAGCATTTTTTTTATTTCTTTGACAGTAGTATTTCCAAATATAATATGCAATTTATCTGGCATACAACAAACAGCCCATATTGATATTCCTGCTTTATTCTTATTCCTGTATAACCCATTTAGATATCTTCTTACATTTGAATCGTTTTCAAATACAGATTTTTCGTTCCCTTTTGCAGAGATAATACAATAGTATCCCCATTTTGAAACTTTAATATTCTCACCGTTAATCCCAATGTTTTCAAAAGATAAATTATCCTTCATGAAATTTCCTTTCAAAGAAAAATTAAAGAGCATTCTACTTTAATAGTAAAATGCTCTTAGTCTTAACATTGTTCTAATTTAAAATATTTCCAAATTTCTGTCAATTTATTTCCAAGATTTTCTCTTTTTCTTCCTTTTTTTCAATACCTATAAATGCTTGTGCGATAGCAAGAAAAACCCAGAAGATACATAAAGTAAATACCGATCTGAAAACCAACCCACTAATAAACATAGCACCTACAGCAACATCTATAGCACATAAAGTACAACAAAGAACCTGTGCAAAATATTTTCCTTTTCGTATAATTAAATATTCGAGTAAATCTTTAGCCGACAACAGAAAGAAAGCTAACATAATAATCGAACCGACAATTCCCGAATTAACAATTAATTCAATATATCCGTTATGTAACATATATTCCCTTTGTACTATATAGTTATCCGGAAAATTATCTTGTCCAATATAATAAAGATTTCGTGAAGTCGAACCGAAAATCGGATTTAATTTTATATAATCAATCGATGCTTTCCAAATTTTGAATCTATTACTGGAAATGTTTCCGCTTTGTTCTACTTCGGTACGTTCCAATATAACCTGTGGATCCTCTATAACTGCTTCAGGTTTCCATTTATCATATTTTGACTCGATTCCCAAAAATTCCATAATATCTTCTCTTACTGCTGGCAAATACGAAATGCCCTTTTTTACAGTATTGAAGACAAATAAATTGGCTCCTGTGATTACTGCCATTATTAAAAAGGCTACCGTAAATTTAACAACGCTATTTAATATTTTTTGTATGTCGTATTGTTTTTTGCTGGATTTTTTTCTTCTGGCTGCCACAAATTTACCAACAGTATTTAATATTTTTTTGATGGCATGTTCTTTTTCGTTGAATTTTTTGATTCTGGCTACCAAAAATTTAACAACGTTATTATCTAATTTTTCAACACTTTTATTATGTAATGCAACAAAGAAAACAAACAAAGCTGTTACAACAAATAACGAAACCATACCTGTTCTTGAAAGCGATGTGATTATATAAACATAAGCAAATGCAATAGTTCCTATATAATAAATATTTAAAAATTTATCTTTGAATTTATGTATAAAATACACTGCTAATATAATTACCGCAAACATTGCTACAGAACTATAGTTAGGATCTCTTAGTGTCCCGAAAAATCTGTAATTTTCAAAATATCCCCAACGACTTAAATCGCCTCTGTAATTTATATAATAACGCTGATTAATATACTGATAAAATGAACTAATACTTCCTATAGACACAATAAAAATAACGATGTTTCCTGTAATATTTAAAACACGATTTGTAATTTTTTCATTGCGTTCGGCTGAGAGCGAATAAAATATTCCTAAATGAGAACACATCCAAACAAAATCAGTGCAATTTCCAGCAAATCCATATTTACTGTTTATTATAATAGAAACTAAATAAGACACCAAAAACAAAAACAACAATATTCCGTGTTTTGCTTTAAACATGGAAAAGTCACCAATAGTAACCCATAATCCTAAAATAGCTATTAGGATCCATAAAATTCCTCTAATTGGCCAAATATATACATAATCACATACAATGTTCATTCCAAGAGTAAATGTATATGTAAAAAACAATGCTACAAAAGCAATCCTAAGCAGTGTCATCTTATGAGCTATATGATTACACAACGGATCAAGAGGCGTGTGAATCTTGTTTACCTTGTTTAGGAATTTTTCTTTAACAGAAAGGTACTTTTCTTTCATAATATCTAATATCCTCCAAAAATTTCAATTTCTTATTTAATATTATTACAGGTTAATTCTTTAGTAAGATTTTGCCATTTATTCAATATTTCTTTTTTGCTGAATTTATTTATATTGTCATACGCGTGTTTTGAAAAGTCAATTCTTAATTTATCATCTTCAATTAGCTCACAGATTTTTTTTGCCATCATTTTTTTGTCATACATTGGAATCAAAAAACCATTTATACCATCTTCAATAATTTCTCGCGGTCCGGTTATAACATCAAAACTCACAGCAGGAATTTTGTTTGCTTTTGTTTCAAGAAGAACAAGCGGTAATCCCTCTTGGTACGAAGGCAAAACAATTATAGCATAATCTTTATATAATAAAAACACATTGTTGTTGTTTCCTTTAAAGATTAGTTTATCTGTAATTCCTCTAGCTTTCGCATTTTCTTTTGTTTGCTTCAATGTTGGTCCATCGCCATATAAATGCCATTGCCAGTCAGGATGCTTATTTAATACAATATCTGCAACCTCTACCAACATATCATAACCTTTTTCTTCCGAAAATCTCCCGACAGACAATAAAAGTTTTGATTTTTCGTTGTACTCGCAAGCAGAATCTGTTATATTTTCATCAATCCAGTTATATATACATAGAACCCTTTTTTTCCTTATGTGAAATTTTTTTATGTAATCCAAACGTGATCTTTCAGTTAAGACAACAGTTCTTGAGGTAAATAAACTACACAAATAACGCATCAAGGTATTATCTTTTTTGTGCCAATCACTCATAATCGCACCATGATCACAATATACAAATTTTGCTTTAACAAAAGGTTTCACATCTAAAGAAATAAAGGAAGCATAAAGTCCAACCAAATAAGCAATTTCTATATTATTTTCTTTTAAATACTTTTTGAGTGGTTTAGAAGCATCGCTGCTCATTTCTCTAAGACGTTTTTTAGCAACATTTAAAAAAAATACTTTAATGCTTGAATTAAGGTTATATGGAATTTCATTATCACTTTTGCATACACTGATAATCGTGACCTCATGTTTGTCAGATAACGCATTTGCTAAAGAAGCACAAACTTTTTCAGAACCACCCATAACCGTAATATCAAATGTAATAAAACAAATTCTACTCATTGATAATTCTCTTTCTTCTATAAAATTCTCTTGAAACAAGATTATATAGAGTTACATTTATCATCAACAACACCATAGTAAACTTTCTTCCTTTTGAAAACATACTATTCTTCATAATTTGGAGAAAATGCGAACGTAATAATTTCGTTATTTCTTTTCGTTCTTTTTTATATAATGTCTCACTATGTGCCATTCTATCAAGAATAAAAAAAGCAGCATAACAGCAACGAATTTCTGCCCCTGCTTTATATTCTGGATACACATCAGATATTAATTTGACATTGTTTAATGAAGCTTCAATATAATCCATATCACGAGGAGTAAACGGCTTTGTCATTATACTATTAGCTCTATGTACATAATAATATTTAGGATCCGTGGTAACAACAACTTTATTAGATTTAAGTAATAACTTTACTACTATAAAAACATCTTCTGTTAATCTTCCTACCGGAAAACGGATTGAATCAAATAATTCTTTTTTGTATAATTTCAAGCAGGCTGACGGAGTTATCTTCCAATCCAAATATAATTTAATTCCCTCCGCTCTGTCTCCAACAAAAATTTTTCCGCCCGGTTTTTTTATAATTTCAGATTCATAAACATCATAAAATGCACAATAAGCCATATCGGCTTCTTCTTTTTTTATTAAATTATATAGAGTTTCATACATATCAGGATCAATATAATCATCACTGTCAACAAATCCGATATATTTAGATGATTGTATCTCAATTCCAGCGTTACGTGCATCGCTAAGACCACCATTTTTTTTGTGAATAACTTTAATTCTCGGATCTTTGATTGCATAATCGTCACATATTCTACCACAATTATCCAAAGACCCATCATCAACTAAAATTATTTCCAAATCTCTAAAAGTTTGAGCAATAACCGAATCCACACATTTGACCAGATATTTTTCTACATTATATATCGGAATTATAACGCTAATTTCAGCCAAGTTGTCACTTCCTAATCGTATTATCTATAATTTATTTAAACAAAACAGAAGTCACGGTATTAACCATAATTTTCAAATCCTGTTTAAAACTAAAATTCTTCAAATATTCCAGATTATACTTCATTTTCTCAGGTAAAATTTTCTCTATATATAAACGATCCGCACTTGCGGCATCATTGCATTCACTTAATAATTTTTCTTCATCTTTATATAAAATACTTGCATATGATGTAATCCCGGCAGGTAGAAGTAACGTCGCCATCATTTCATCACTGTATTTCTCCACATATCTCGAAACCTCAGGTCTCGTTCCAACAAAAGACATATCACCAATTAATACATTAATCAATTGCGGAAGCTCGTCAAGTCTGAATTTCCGTAAAATTCTCCCCATAGGTATAACACGAGGATCATTCTTTAGCGTAACCTGCGAACCCATTGATTCTGCTTTTTTGACCATAGTTCTAAATTTATACATATTAAACAATTTACCATACTGCGTAAATCTCTTCTGAACAAAAAAAACATTTCCCGGCGAAGCTACAAAAACAACAACCCCGATAATTATAAAAGCAGGAATAAGTAATATCAATAAAATCAACGAAACAATAATATCAAATAATCGTTTACTTACAATTGCAAGTTTGTGTTTTTTAAGTAATTCGTAATAATCTTTAACCGCTTCTTTTCTTATATCAGACGGTAAAATATCCCACTTTTTCAGCAACATATTACAGTAACTCCTTCAGTAAAATTGCTACAAATTATCACCTGGTAAAACAACTTGCTGATAATATACCAAAAAATTTAAGATGTCAATTCTTTTTGCCACATATCGAACTATATTCACAGTAATCACAGGCACTCTTATTTTTTTCTTCTCTGGGAGAAACCGCAATATTACCTTGTGAAATATTTCCGATAGCCAGTCTAACCGCATTATGTAAATCACTTCTAAGTGCGTCAAATCCTTCTTTCGATATCTTCACGCACTTTTCTTTATCCTTACCGCCATCCATCAACTCTTGTATTTTTTCGTCTTCAAGCAGAAAACCTGTCATGTTGTATTGTTGCGACACATTATCATCCTGCGACGGATGATTTTTTTGCTTTGAAACATCTTCTCTGAAGGTAAAATACACAGCCCCAGCAGCTTCCGTCTCTTTTTTATTTTTTTCTTGTAATCCGTTTACCATCGCTTCCACATAAGTTATTAGCTGCAGACTGACCCCATTTTCAACATCTTCAACAGAAACGGTATGATCCGAGGATTTATAATCAACCACTCTCACATATTGTACACCCTCCGACTCATATAAATCGTACCTGTCAACACGTCCTTCAAGAAAAACCTTTTTATTATCTTCAACATCAACGACAACGGCAGGAAAATCACTGTCTTTACCAGTCCCGAATTTGACTTCAAATCCCTTCGGTATAAAACTACCAGCTGAAATTTGTTTTGATATAGCATAAAGAGCACCAGCCGTATATCTTGCAAGCTTTTTTGTAAGAAACTTATTAGATTCTTTCGACTTCATGGCGTTGATGCCGATTATATCAACCACCTCATCATACGAATCATCAATAAATTTATTACATTCATCTTGTGTAAGGTCGCGCAATAACATACCGCTTGAAGTGATTTTGTTTGATGCACTTTCAATAAGATCATGCATGAAATTTCCTAAATCCGGAACAGAAAATTCATCCTCACTACGTGGAAAAGCTTTTATTCCATATTGTACATAAAAAGAATACGGACATTTATTATATTTTTCTATTTTTGTAATCGACATAACAGCGGTATTTTGTATTTTAAATAAAAGATTCGCTAAAATAGGATCCAACGCGACATTAATATTTTCTTCTGGCGTTTTTGAGTTTATTAATTTCTTAAAGCTTGCTTTAAACTGATCTGACTCTAAATACCAAGCGCATATCGAACCGAAAAGCTCGTGTTCGCTATAAGCTCCGACTTTGTTCAAAAAAGGACCTGGAAGCGTAATATGATTTTGAAAGCTGTCGGATATATCGAATTTTACCTGTAAATCCGGAAATATTTTTTTTATTCTTCTTATTATTACTGACGGTCTCATCGAACTTCCATCGTTTTGTTCGAGTGCATAGCTGATAAATAAAAAATCCGAGGGCGATGATAATACTTTATAAATCATAAATTGTTCAAGTTTAGATTTAGTTTTGCTATCGTCTGCCAGTTCGACGCCTTTATTTCGTAGTATGCCTCTTTCATCATCATTTAACAATCCGTCTTCCGAAAATCCGGCAGGGAAAATTCCTTCATTCGCGCCTAGTAATATTAAAGCCTTTATTTCGCGGTTCCCAACACGCTCGGTATTTCCAACAGAAACGCTATCTGCCGATGGAGGAATGAAATTAATTTTGTACTGGGCAAAGCCGTTCTTAAGTATATCGCAAACATATTTAGCATTTTTAATACCTTTTGTGCTTGTATCCCCCATGAATAAATACATCTGTTCAATAACTTCCATGGTTATATTCCAAATTCTGGCATATTCATCGGCTTGTTGCAATAGTCCTTCAGTGGCATATTTATCTGATTCTTCCTGCATTTTTTGAGGAATATTTAAATCCATCAAAAACTCACACAAAGTTGTGCAACATTGTGCAATTGAGGTGTTTTTAGTGAATTTATTTTGAAACTGCGAAATTATGTTATATATATATTCTCTAATTTTTTCTGTTTCTTCATCGACGTTAAAATTACCAGCCCATTCGTTTTTGCCTTTGATTCCGTTTGCTAACACATAATTTTCTAATTTATCAATGCATTCACGGTCCAAATCTAATAGACCTGTTTTCAGAAAACTGAAAACATCTTGATATTTCCAGTTGTTAATAATGATTTCCAGCACTTCAATTATCAACCGAGTTAACGGATGATTATTAGCACTTTTCTTTGTATCCATGAAAAACTGTATGCCATAAGCCGGATATACTGCTCTTATAATTTGCTCATAGCCTCCTATATCGCGCGCAACTACCGAAATATTTTTGTAAAATAATCCTTTATCCTTACAAAGTTTAACTATTTCTCGTGCACTACTTTCAACTTCATCATAAATACTTTTGCATTCGGTTAGTTTAATGCCGCTAGGTTCTCCAAATAATTTTTGGCATGGATAAGCATGATACTGCTTTTCTAAATGTCCGATATCCTTATTGTCTTTATACCTGGGCATATTTTCACTGTCAAGATATATCACTTTAATGGTGTTTCCTGTCATTTCTGCAATTTCTTTAATTTTTTTGTAAGTGTTTCTTCCACCATCAAATAAAGGATTGGTAGTATTATCCATACTACAACAAATATATATTTTTTTGCATTGTTTCATTAACTGTTCTATTATATCGCATTCAAAAGAAGTAAATCCTGCAAATTCATCAAACCACATCGTCGCATCTTGAAACGGTTTATAAATTATAAGTTTATCGACCAATGCTTTATAAATGTCTTCTTCATCAGAATAATCCTTAGTTAATTTTTCTCTATACTTTTCATAAATCAAAGCCAAATCCGAAAGCTTTTTGTTGAAATTCTCGTTTACGTTTTTGTTTATTGTATCGTTTATAATATCTCTTAATTTATCTGATGTAACTTCATATCGTCCGAATTCATCAATCAATCCAAGAAGTTTTGTAATTTCAGCAGGTTTTTCATTAAATTCCGAATAATATGAAAGTTCGTCTTTTATCTGTTTCATTACATAAGTAAGAAGCATAATTCTACCTGATGGATTTAATCTAGCTTTGCACAATCCTCCATAGCGACTTAACACACGAAAAGCCATTCTTTTGAAACTTAGAACTTCGTTCTCCATCAAACCATCAGATATAGATTTAAAGGAATTACCTTCGCAACCTAACAATCGACGTTCAGCTTGCAATGTAAACTGTTCCGGCACAATAAGATAGCACGGACTGTTTTTGTCCGTGTTAAAATGTTTAATTATTCCGTCAATACAAAACGTACTCTTTCCAGAGCCCGCTCTACCAGCTATTATGCAAATTTCCACAAATCAAATACTCCGATCTTTTTGTTATGGCATTGCACCTTTATTACTTCTTTAAAAATTTGGTTTATATATATTTCTATTCTCCAGTGTGAAAATTCTTTCGCTGAATTTGCCGTTATCAACCATTTCGGTTGCTTTTTGCATATCGTAAATTCTTGCATCCATAATATCAAGATAATGTAAGATTTCCGCTTCAGCGAACATCGGATATTTAGGACTACCATATTCAGGTTCATAATGATGCGAAAGAATCATATGTTCTAAAAGTAATCCTTTTTCTTTGTTGAAATTAGTCTCTTTTGTAGCTTCACTTAGCATTTTGATACCTTCGATAATATGGCCTAATAATTTACCATCTTTTGAATAATCAGAAACCAAACCTATTTCGGTTGTTTCCATTTCTTCCAGTTTCCCAATATCATGTAAAATAACACCAGCATACAGTAAATCTTTTTTGAGCCCGGGGTATATTTCCGTCAAACTCTTCGCAACTTTAAGCATTGAAGATACATGATAAAGCAATCCACTTCTAACTGAATGATGATTTTTTTTGGCAGCCGGGAAAAACATAATTTGTTGTTTGTTTTTTTCGATAATATACTTAACAAAAGTTTTTATTTCTTCGTCTTTCATATTATCAATAGTATCAACTATATAATCATACATTTCTTTAGGTTCATATGGCGCACAAGGGATAAAATCAGAAACACATATCTTATCGTCATCATTAGTTCTTCTTAGTAAATCAAGCTTATATTGCAATTGTCCTTGCCAATCGAGAACTGTTCCTCTTGCTTTAACCAAAACACCTGTTGCAAATCTTGTTATGTTTGTTTCATCCCAATCCCAAAGTTTTGCATTGATATCACCAGTATTATCTGAAAAAGTAAAATTCATATATTTATTATTATTTGTAGTTTGTTTCATTTCGGAATCTCTTATATAGAAAAACCCTTGCACAATATCGCCGGGTTTAAACTCACTTATTTTTTTTTCAATTACTTCTGCCATGTCGTACACATCCTTTCAAGGTTAGAATATCAGATTTGTAATTAAATGTAAACGACAAAAAAAGGCTACGAAATGAATCGCAGCCCTTTTTATTGGAAAATTTAAAATAATTTTACACTTTATTTATCAAGTTTTGCATACATAAAGAACTTATATCCGAGTGGGCTTGCAAAGAATCCGTCAATTTTCTGGCTGCACATATAAAGATCTGTGTAGTAGAAAATTGGGCAAATAGCACCAGTTGACATTAGAAGATCTTCAGCCTGATGCATCAAATCAAAACGTTTAGTTTGATCTGAAGTTTCGGTAATTTCTTTGATTAATAAATCATACGATTGTGCCCATGTCTTACCGGTTTCTCCTTTATATGTATAACCTGCATATGCTTCATTCTCATTTTTACCGAATTGACAGTCATTATTTCCACTTGATGATGTCCACATATTAAGGAATGAAATCGGATCGTTATAGTCAGACAACCAACCATTTCTTGCTACTGAATAATTACCATCTTTACGTGTATTTAAGAATGTTCCCCAGTCTTGAGTTTGAACTTCCATAGTAATACCATAAGTTGCATATAATGCTTGTAAATTTGTAGCAATTGATTCGTGTAATGTGTTTGTATTAACTATATAAGTTATTGATGGGAAGCCTACAAGTTTATTATCAGTGCCAACTGTAAACTTGCCGGAAGAAGTAGCAACTTCTTGGAATAAAACTATTGCTTTTGCACAGTTTGACTGATAATCAGCAGCTGCTGTACTAAAATATCCAGAACCATCACGATTTAAACCATTTTTCGCTATAAATTCTTTTCCATCCGGTTCAGTAAGTCCCATTGCGACAAAACCTGCTGCAGGTACTTGTCCTGATTTACCTATTTCTGTGCAAATATAATTTCTATCGATTAGAAGAGACATAGCTGTTCTGATTTTTGTTTTTTCTGCTTGTGTAAATCCAGCAAGAGCCGTATCATTTACATTGAAAGAAATATAATATGTTCCTAGTTGACCTTCAATAGCAAATTCTTTCGGATATGCTGTTTTTAGTGTTTCAATTTCATCATTAGGGACTGTATCAATAAACAAATAAGCTCCGTTTTTATAATTTGCAAGTATTGAAGCATCGTCATCGTTGAAAGCAAAAGTTATTTTATCTGAAACTATAGAACTCTTATTTACATAATTATCATTTTTAACCATTACAAGCTGACTTTGAGTAAACTCAGTTACTTTATAAGGTCCGTTACTTATATAAGTATTCGCAGCTGTTGCCCATGCTTCATTTCCTTCAACAACGGATTTTTTGACAGGCATATATGTTGGGAAAGCACAAAGCTCAAGAAAATAAGGTACATCAACAGGAAGAACTATTGTTATTTTTTTGCCATCCTCTGATGCCGTAACATTTAATTTTGCGCCTTCTACAGCTTCTACAACATCTGCATAACCATCAATAACATCAAACATATATCCATAATCTGATGCTGTAGCAGGTGCAACCGCTCTATTCCATGCATAAACAAAATCTTCAGCAGTTAAAGCCGATCCATCGCTCCATTTAAGATTATCTTTAAGTTCAAAGATATATTCTACTTTGCCATCAGTACGGGTAGTTGCAGTTGGTAATGATTTAGCACAATCTGCAAAAAGTTCCAGTTTGGATCCATCCGAAGATTGTTTGTATCCAACCAAACCGGCAAACGCATGAATAATGTAAGTAGCTCCATCAACCGCACTATTCAGTGCAGGGTCGATTGTATCGGGATATGAGCCAACATTTACAACAAGTTCCGTTGTTTTCTTTTTGCAACCGGTTAAATAAAACAAACTGCCAACAGCTAAACAAACCACCAAAAATAAACTAATTACTTTTTTCATCGTTTTCCCCTCCAGATTTTTTTATAATTGCTATACAAAATTTATTTAATTTGTATAGTTATTACCATTTTAAACGTAGAACAAATTTACAAATTATAACAAGCGACAAAATGATTTTCTGATACTTCTTTAAGTTCAGGCATAACGCCGGCACATTCCGGTGTTGCTCTCGGGCATCTTGTACGGAAAGGACATCCGCTTGGCATATTAAGAGGACTTGGAACATCGCCTTCAAGTATAATACGGTTATGTTGTCTGGCATAATTCGGATCTGGTATTTGCACGGCTGACAATAATGAAATAGTGTATGGATGCAGTGGATGATTATATAACTCATTTGCCGGGGCTATTTCAACAACTTTTCCAAGATACATTACAGCAATTCGGTTTGAAATATGTTTAACAACGAGTAAATCATGTGCAATAAATAAATAAGTAAGTTTAAGTCTTTTTTGCAAATCATCAAACATATTTATAATTTGAGCTTGAATTGATACATCTAATGCTGAAACCGGTTCATCACACACAATAAATTTTGGGTTTAGTGCAAGTGCTCTTGCTATTCCGATTCTTTGTCTCTGTCCTCCTGAAAATTCATGAGCATAACGAGTTGCATGTTCGCTTGATAATCCGACTAAATCCATTAATTCGTGAATTTTTCTTTGTCTTTCTGCTTTTGAGGAATATGTTCTATATACATCTATAGGTTCTGCAATAATATCCGAAACCGTCATTCGTGGATCAAGTGATGAATATGGATCCTGAAAAACCATCTGTGCTTTTTTTCTGAATTCTTTTATCGATTTTTCATCTTCAATTTTTTTGCCTTCGAAAATTATTTCTCCTGCTGTTGGTTTGTATAAATGCAGTAATGAACGACCAATTGTAGTTTTGCCGCAACCGGATTCACCGACTAGCCCAAGAGTTTCGCCTTCTTTTATTTTAAAAGAAACGTCGTCCACGGCTTTTAATTTTACCGAACCCCATAAACCGTTAGGAACGCTAAAATATTGTTTTAAATGATTGACTTCAACTAAATATTCATTTTGATCATTCATTTTCATGCAACTCCTTTACCTGCGTTAAAGTTAGCGTCCCATTATCAAGTTCATTTTTAATATTCAACCAACAACGCGAAATATGCATTTCGTTTATATGAATTTCTTTTGCTTTATGGGTTATACAAATTTTCATTGCGTTGTCGCATCTCGGTGAAAACGCACATCCTTCTGGCATATTCAACAAGTCAACGGGTGAACCTCCTATTGGCTTAAGTTTTTCTTTTTCTTCACTTATTGTCGGAATTGATCTCATTAGTCCTTTTGTGTATTCATGTTTGTTGTTATAAAAAATCTCGTCAATCGTTCCTCTTTCGCAAACTTCGCCTGCATACATAACGATAACTTCGTCGCACATATCTGCGATTACGCCCAAATCATGTGTAATAAGTATTATCGCCATTCCCATTTTCTTCTGTAATTCACTCATAAGCTCAAGAATTTGAGCTTGAATTGTAACATCAAGTGCAGTTGTAGGTTCATCTGCTATTAAAATATCCGGTTCACAGGCAAGAGCCATCGCTATCATAACTCGCTGTCTCATACCGCCTGAGAATTCGTGCGGATATTGTTTTAACCGTTTCTCAGGGTCATTTACTCCAACAAGTTTGAGCATTTCAATAGCACGTTCTTTAGCTTGTTTTTTGTTTCTGTCTGTATGTAATAAAATCGCTTCCATAAGCTGATTCCCTATAGTGAAAACGGGGTTTAAACTTGTCATCGGGTCTTGAAATATTATGCTAATTTTGTTACCACGTATGTGGCACATTGTATCTTCTCCCGAATTTATAAGTTCTTGCCCTCTAAATTTAACGCTTCCGGAAACTATGCGTCCTGGATGAGAGAGTATCTGTAAAATGGAGTACGCCGTGACACTTTTACCGGATCCCGATTCTCCCACTATTCCCAAAACTTTTCCTTCGTCTAGATTAAAGGAAAGACCATTAACTGCCTTAACTTCTCCGGATGAAGTAAAAAATGATGTATGTAAATCTTGTACAGATAATAAATTCATATTAATGATTCCTCCTACTTCTTCAATTTTGGATCAAATGCATCGCGTAGTCCGTCACCTAAAAGGTTAAGCGAAAGTACGATAAAACATATCAATAATGCCGGGATAAGAAGAAGATATGACCGGCTATATATGTTTGATAATGCATCAGAAGCAAGTGAACCTAAACTTGGCATTGGAATTGAAACGCCCAGACCCAAAAAACTCAGATAACTTTCCGTAAATATTGCAGATGGAATTTGTAGTGCAGTTGAAATTATAATTACGCTTATACAATTAGGTAATAAATGTCTTCGTATTATTT
>Ga0209373_10003794_pt1 | contig 13600 bp, 18 predicted proteins | sample Higcelweek5metaG_FD_187173 | JGI IMG/M metagenome (GOLD analysis project Ga0209373, IMG submission 187173) | Freshwater pond sediment microbial communities from the University of Edinburgh, under environmental carbon perturbations - High... | ecosystem: Environmental > Aquatic > Freshwater >...
AGAAAGGGGACACGGGAAAACTGTTCCGGAACGCGTTCGGCTTGGTGTTCGGCGTGTCGGCGATTTCATCTGCCATATATTTCCTGGCTCCGAGGCTTATCCTTTCGATACTTTTCGGCTCCAAATACAGCTCAGTATCGTCATATCTGGGTTGGTTCGCTATCATGGTCACGCTTTTTTCTTTGGTCAACCTCATCCTTCAATATCTGCTTTCGCTTCATCGGATCAAAGTCGTTTATGGCCTTTTGGCGATTGCGGGGCTTTCTTCCATCACCATCCTATTCCTTGGGCATTCGATTTCTGATATACTTATCATAAGCTCCTTGTCGCAAGTCCTGGCAATCATAGCCAGCTTGCCGTTCGTGTTGAAATCATTCAAAAGGAAACAGGGGGCAGAAACAGCATGACAGAAGGAAAGAAACTGATCTCGCTTATCGTTCCGATATACGATGAGGAGAAAAACATCCCTATTCTTTATGAAAAAATAAGCGCCTTCGTCGGAGAGCTTTCTTATGATTGGGAATTCATTTTCATAAACGACGGAAGCCGCGACAAGAGCATGACGGAGCTTGATAGGATATCTGCGAATGATCCGCGCGCAATCGTCATAGATTTCTCCCGCAATTTCGGAAAAGAGATCGCCGTCACTGCCGGGATAAACCGCGCCAAGGGGGAAGCCTGCATAATGATCGATGCCGACCTTCAGCACCCGATTGAAAAGATTTCAGAATTCCTGGATAAATGGGAGAAAGGCGCCGAGGTCGTCATCGGGGTGCGCCAAAGCAACAAAGGGGAAGGCCTAATCAAGAAATTCGGCTCATATTTCTTCTATAAGATCATAAACAGCATTTCTGATACCAAGATAGTCCCGCAAGCGACCGATTACCGGCTTTTGGACAGGGTAGTCATTGATGAATTCAACAAGCTCACTGAAAAGAACCGCATGACGCGCGCCCTTATCGACTGGTTGGGATTCCGGCGCGAATTCGTCTATTTCAATGCCAACGAAAGGCTTCACGGAGTTCCGAGCTATAGCTTTTTCAAACTGGTGCGCCTCGCTTTCAACAGCATGGTTTCACTCAGCCTTTTCCCTCTCAGGGTCGCCGGATATCTCGGGATATTCATCACCATCGCTTCCGGGTTTCTGGGGATATTCATCATCATAAACCGCTATTTCACCCAGCAGTTCTATTTCTCCGGTCCTGCCATCCTGGCCGTCATAATCCTTTTCCTGATCGGGATAGTCCTTATCTGTCTCGGACTTATCGCCCTCTATATCGCCAATATCCACGCTGAAGTGAATAACCGCCCTATGTATGTCATAAGGAAAAATAAAAAATAAAATGAGGCACAAAATAAATTACAGTTTCATAATCCCGGTCAAAGAAATAAATCCCTATGTACGCGAGTCAGTTCCTAAGATATTGGAAATAGAGAGGGACGATTATGAAATAATCATCTATGTCGACAAGGGTTTCGAGAGCAAGGAGAAATGGCCGAAGACCAGGCAGATCGAGAGTCCGCAAGGGCCGGCTGCCAAAAGGAGCATGGCGATGAACGACGCTCATGGGAAGATCCTGGTTTTCATCGACGACGATGCCTATCCTGAGAAGGATATCCTGGACATGCTCGACAATGATTTTTCCGATGCGACTATCGCTGCGGTCGGCGGTCCGGCTGTCACGCCGAAAGACGACAGTTTTTTTCAGAAAGTTTCCGGCGCGGTTTTCCTCAGCCATTTTTCCGGAGGATTCCCGGAACGCTATGCTCCGGTCGGAGAAAAGCATTTCGTTTCCGATTGGCCGAGCGTCAATCTGTCGGTGCGAAAAGACATCTTCAAGACCATCGGCGGATTCGACTGCGACTATTGGCCCGGAGAGGACACGAAGTTCTGCCTTGATATCGTGAGCAAATTCAAGGAGAGAAGCAAGATCCTCTATGACCCGCGCGTGATCGTTTTCCATCATCGGCGGGCAGGGATCCTGAGGCATATCGACCAGATAGCCGGGTATGGGGTCCACAGAGGCTTTTTCGCCAAGAGGTTTCCGGAAACGTCTTTCAGTTTCCGCTATTTCGTCCCAAGCGCTTTCGTCCTGTTCGTTTTCCTGGGAGGATTCCTGAGCCTCTTCTTTCCCATCATGAAAACGCTGTATATTTTCGGCTGGATCGCCTATGCTGCCGCGCTAGCAATAGTATTCTTCGACATAATGAAGCGCCAAAAGGAAATACCGGTCGCTCTCTATGCTTTGGCCTATGTATTCCTGACCCATATCACATACGGCATCATGTTCATGAGGGGGCTTCTCTTCACGAAAGAACTAAAAAGTAAATTCAGATAAACCGAAAAAATATGAAGATTTCGATATCTTATCCGCCCCTCGTTTCCAAGAAGGGAGTCGCTTGCCTCGGTCAGAACCGCCAATTCCAATGGTTCAATATCCCGACATATATCTATCCGGTCATCCCGGCCTATGCTGCGACGTTGCTCAAAGAGAAAGGGTATGACGTGATGTGGGATGACGCGATCGCCGAAGAACTGAGCTATGCGGACTGGAAAAAAAGGATCCTCAATGAGAAACCGGATGTGATCGCTATCGAGACCAAGACGCCGACAGTCAAGATGCATTGGAAAATAATCGACGAGCTGAAAGCCGAACTGCCCCAATCGAAGATCGTCATCATGGGCGATCACGTGACGGCGCGCCCCGAAGAGACGCTTGAAAATTCCAAAGCCGACTTTGTTCTCACGGGCGGCGATTTCGATTTCATGCTTTTGAACCTTGCCGATCATCTGTCGAAAGGGGAAGTGCTTGAAGGCGGTTTCCATTTCCGCGACGCGGATGGCAAGATCGCGAATTCCGGAACATCCGATATTTCCAAACATGATCTGGACACTTTGCCGCTCATCGATCGCGAACTCACCAAATGGAAACTCTATGCCTATAAGAACGGGAATTTCAAATATACCCCTGGTGCGTATATGATGAGTGCCCGCGATTGCTGGTGGGGAAGATGCACTTTCTGCGCTTGGACGATATTCTTTCCAGGAAAGAAATTCAGGACCATGTCTCCCCAGAAGGCGCTTCTTGAAGTGGAGAATCTCATCGGTCTTGGCGTGAAGGAGATCATGGAGGATTCGGGTTCGCTTCCTGTCGGGAAATGGCTTGATGAATTCTGCCAAGGGATGATCGAAAAAGGTTTCAACAAAAAAGTGACAATAAGTTGCAATATGCGCATAACCGGCATAAAAAGACTGGAAACTTGGAAGCTAATGAAGAAGGCCGGTTTCCGTTTCATTCTTTTCGGTTTGGAATCCGCCAATCAGGAAACGCTTGACCGCATCGACAAGCATTTGAAAGTGGAGGAAATAGAACCTGGGTTGAGGCTTTGCAAGAGCGGCGGCCTGGAGCCTCACATAACGACCATGATCGGATATCCCTGGGAGACTAAGGAAATGGCGGAGCGCACCATCATCCTCGCCAAAGACCTGTTCAAGAAAGGCTATGTCGACACCCTTCAAGGCACGATTGTCATCCCATATCCTGGAACTCCGCTATACAAATATTGCGACGAAAATGACCTGCTCCTCACGAGGGATTATGAGAATTTCGATCAGCGCGAGATGGTCATGAAATCGCCGCTTTCATCAGATGATGCCAAGGGACTAGTTCAGGATCTCTATAAAGCATTCGCTAGCCCGCAGTTCATCATGCGCAAGCTCATTTCCATCCGTTCGATAGACGACATCAAATTCATCGCCAAAGCCGGGCACAAGTGGATCGGCAAGATGATGGACTATTCCAAGAAAGAAGACAAAGAATAAGCCTGCCATGATTGCGGATGCACCGGAAAAAGATGATGTATTTTATTTCACGTTTCGGAGAGAAGTGCGCTTTTATATTTTTGGAAAAATAGATAAAAAATAAGATAAGAATGAATAAGATGGAAAATGATGTAATCATTCCAGCCCCATTAATCCAACAATTTGAAAGTCAAGTTCCACGAAGCAAGGCGCTTGAAATTGGAGCGGGCAATGGAAACAATGCCCTGTTTCTTGCTAAGCAGGGGTTTTCTGTGACGGCAGTGGAAGTCAGGAAAGACTTGGCTGATATGATCAAAAACAGGGCGAAAAAAAATCAAGTCAGGTTAGAAATTGCGAATGAAAATATAAATGACTTTACTATAGAGGAAAATCAGTATTCATTTATTTCAGCTATGAATTCGTTTAATTTTCTTTCAAAAAAAGAATTTTATGGAGTTGTTGAGAAAATAAAAAAAGGACTGATCAGGGGTGGGATTTGCGTCATTGCGTTATTTACTGTGGAAGATCCGCTATTTAGAGAAATAAAAACAAAGGCAATAATTGAAGATGAGAGAGATTTTCATAATAATGAAGGAAAAAAATGGTATTTTCCCAAACCAAACGAGCTTCGAGAACTTTTTGAAAAAGATTCTGAAATACTTTTTTATGTTGAAGCGGTAATTGAAGACAAAAAAGGTCATCCAGGTAACCCTCAACCTCACAAACATGCAATTGCAAGAATTGCAATAAAAAAATAGAAGCGTTTGTTGCCAAACGCTTCTCTGAACTTGGGTTATGTAATTTACATAAAAAGGTGCTCGACCTTGTCTTTGATATGCTTGAATAGCCCCTTCTTTATCGAGCACTCAGGATCCGTGCTTTTGAAAGACCCGTTTGTCGTGAGTCTTTCAAAGGCGCATCCATTTCCACATGCATTCAGCCATTCGCAGTTCTGGCAATTTTCGCTCAGACTGCACATATTTCGGTAGACAGATTGCGATCGGTCATATATTTCGAGCAGGGATGATTCCAGGACGTTGCCTATTCGGAAGTTGTTGCGTTCCACATATCGATGGCACGGGTACACATCGCCATTTGCGGTAATTGCCATGAATCCATAACATCCGTTGATATTGGATGTGCAATCTAGCGGCTTTCCTCCGCATAGCGTTCTCAAGACATTCCGGAAATTTCTAATGGGAAAATCCGGATTATCATCTTCCAACCATAAGTCGAAAACATTTTTAAAGAATAACAATGTTTCTTCCTTGGTTGGGATCGCGTTGATTGATCCGGATTCATCTTGAGCGCAGAAATGAAAATTGCAACTCGTGATGCCGGATTCCTTTAGCATTTTTAGCGATTCGATTGCCTGGTGAACATTGCTCTTGGTAACGAGCGAAACTGCTCCGATATTTCTGCCTCTTTTTCTCCATAAACGAATGGATTTCAGCACGCGATCGTGCGTCCCAGATCCATTGGCGAAAACTCGGTTAGCATCGTGCACATCCCTGCCACCATCTATGCTTGTGCTGAGAATGAAATTGTTCTTTGCAAAAAAGCTGCAAAGATTTTCACTCAGCAAGGTCAGATTGGATTGAATGACGTTGCGCACTCTTCCATTGAAAATGGCTCCAGTGAGAAAGGTTTGTCTTTGAAAATCAATAGCTTTTTTGAAGTGATCCTTTCCGGCCAGCAGAGGTTCTCCGCCATGCCATAGAAAATCAATGTCAGACTGAAATTGTGGCGCATCAATCATAATGCGTTTCAAAACTTCATCCGACATCCTGTCTTGTTTGCGTGTTTTTCTGGATACTGCGCCGTGATAGCAATATCGGCACGCGATGTTGCAATTCAATCCGACAGGCAAGATTATAAATGTCATCTTCTGTCGTGTTTGCATATTGACTCCTTTTCTGTCTTGCTGGTTCATAAAAAGAGGGTCACCTTTTTCAAGATGACCCTTTTCACAGGTTTTTGACCTATGACTCGGAGCAGTAGACGCTGCATCCACTGGTGTCGCTGCATCCGAGATCGCCGGAAACGACGGCACTTTTGCCTGTTACCGACTGGATCTTTTCGAGCCTGGCATTGTCAGCCGTGACTTCTTTCTTGATCCTGTCGGCAATCTTCCTTCCCTTTTTCGAAACAGCCATCTTCGCACCTCCCATTTTTTGATTAATTGTTCAATGAACAATGTTGACACAAATATAAGGTAATATGCTTGGTTTGTCAATAGACGCTTGGTCACTTTATCGCAGACTACATTGCAATCTGAAACAAATACGTATAAAATAGGGACTTGGAGTTCCTATTTTTAATCCTTATATTTTTTCATATATGAACCTTAAGCTTCACCTTGCTCTTCACGTGCTTTCAGCCCTTCTGGCTGGCTTTATTGTTTGGCGCATTTGGAAAAAGCCGCTGACGTCTTTCGTCGCCGGGATTCTTGGCGGCGTCTTGGTCGATCTTGATCATTTCTTCGACTATTTCCTGACTTTCGGTTTCCATTTCAATCTGGCATATTTCAATAGAGGAGATCAATTCTTGAAAAGCGATCGTATTCTGGTCCTTTTCCACGCTTGGGAATATGTCTTCATACTGCTCGTTTTGGTTTTCATGATCAAGAACAGGGTTTGGAAATCTTTCCTTCTAGCGCTCGCCATCGGGCTCTTTTTCCATCTCTGTCTGGATGTCAAAATCGACCATATGCCGGTGAAATCATATTCGATTGCCTATCGCCTCGAGCATAATTTCAAAATAGAGCCGCTCATATATCCGGAGCATTATGCCGAGCACGTCAAAAGAAGATTGGAAGCCGGATTCAATTAGACGCAATTCCGACAACAAAAAAACTTCCAGGCCGAAACCTGGAAGTTTTTTTTCGTCTCCGCTCGCTTATTAGGCGCGCTGAACGTTTGTCGCGTTGAGTCCCTTAGGGGATTCTTCGGATTCGAAAGAAACACTGTCTCCTTCTTTGATCTCGTCAAAAGTGACTCCGACCAAAGAATTGCTGTGGAAGAATAAATCCTTTCCTAGTTCTGGAGAAGTAATGAAGCCGAAGCCTCTGTCAGTCTTGGTTTTTATAGTACCGATCATGATTTTTTTTCTGCGTAATTAGTGAAGCTCGACTACTTTTCACCCCTGAATCATAGCATATGGCTTCGATTCAGTCAATCCGCGAGCTATTCCCCGGAAATCTTGCCATTGATCAGTTGCAGGTTCTGCTGAAGTTCTGGGTCATTCGGGTTTATCTTCGCGGCGGCTTCCATGTTCCTGAGCGCTTCGGGATAGTCGCCCTTTTCGAAATATATGGCTGCCAGTCCCTGATATGACTGCCAAAGGCCTGGGTTGAGCTCGATCGCTTTCTGATAATTCGAAACAGCATCGTCATAGTCGTTCATCTCATGATAGGTGTTGGCGAGGTTGTGATAGGCGTCGGCATAGCGCGGATTGATCTCGATGGCCTTCTTGAACTCAGAAACGGCCCTAGGCAGGTCTCCTTGCCTCGAATAGACATCTCCCAGGTTGTTGTGGATATGCTCTCCTGACGGAGCCACTTCGGCAGTGGCGACCCAGAGCGAATCCTCGTTTTTCCAATCGGTGTTCCGGATGATGGTGCGAGCCGAGAGAGCGATTGCAAGAAGCCCGAAAACAGCATAGGCCGTTGCCCTATATTTCTCATCCTTCTCGATCAGATAGTTGAAAAAATAGGCAAGCGTGACGAAAATCCCGATCGATCCGAGATAGGCATATCTTTCTGCGACGACCCAGGCGATCTTGATCGGCGTGAGCGTCACCAGAAGCGAGACGACGAAGAATGAAAGCCAGAAGAATATTTTCCTGTCTTTTTTGAAGCTCGTGAAAATGACTGCCAAAAAAACAAGGAAAGCCAGAAGGAACATGGCATATTGGCTGGTTGAAAAAACCATTTCGGTCTGATAGAGCGACAATTTCGCCGGCCAGAATATCAGTTTCAGATATGACACGATGGCGACCGGGATCTGGACGAGAGGGTTGAAAAAAGCGGAGTCTCCCTGGGCTGGCGAATCTGACGTGACCGACGAAACCCTTTCGCCGACTCTCGACAGGAACATGAAAAGCCAGAAAATGCTCAGGAAAAAATATGGCAGGGATTTTTTCCAATTTTCCTTGATACTCCTGAATGAGAATTCGAAAAGGAGGAAGACCAAGAAAAGCGGCATGGCTTTTTCGCTCGAGGTGAGAGCCAGGAAGAAAAAAAAGATCGAATAATAATATGCTTTTTTGCTCTTTTCAGAAAGGATATATAGTAGGAAGGAAATCAGGAAAAGGATCGCATAGAGGGAATACGGACCGCCGGAAATCCAGGTGACGGATTCGGTGAGGAGCGGATGGACGGCGAAAAGGACCGCTGCCATGACGGCGATCGGCTTTTTGGCGAGGAGAGAAAGGATGGTGAAAACCATGAAGACTGAGCCGAGATGCGCCAGGATGTTTATGGACCTGAAAATCCAAGGGGAGAGCCCGGCCAAATGAAAAGCGAAGAAATAGAGGGTTTTCTGGATCGATCCGTTCGGGAAATATGAAAAGATGTTGCTGAATTTCCCGATATCGGAATTCTTGGCGATGGCGGCGATGTCGTCGGAAACGAAACCGTTGCCGAGGGTATTGAAATATATGATGAAGACCAAGAGGGAAAGGGAAATGAATATTCCCAAGTTCGCGGTCAAAAAAGCAGCGAAATCGAAATCATTCGGCGCTATGGGGTTGTCCCGGCTATCTTCCCTGGCTGTTTGGCCGAACTTCTTTTTCGGGAAATTATTCTCGAAGAATCGCATGACTTCCTTTTCCGGAATCTGTCCGTTTTTCGCGATCTGATCCGGAGTCATTTTCCCGGCATTTTTCTTGATATATCGTTTTTGTTGGGCAGTGAGAGGCATATGAATCGCGAAATTGTGATTATGCGCCTATTATACTATAATTATCAAAGCGACGATAATCTTTTTCGTCAAAGCTGATCCGATATCTTCATAATAATTTTATCTGGCGTGTGATAGGATTATGACGCTGGGTGAAAACAGCGCCTAACTCTTAATATGAAACTTTAATGGAAGAGGAAAACAAAAATGACGGCATCAGGTATCTTACGGTGCTTGTCGAAAAAATGGGCGATGATATCAAGTTGCTGGCAGAAGGCCAGTCGGATATCAACAGGAAACTCGATGAAATGAATGGCAGGATGGACAGAATGGAAGCCAGGATAGATAAGATCGAGTCTGATATATCAGCTTTGAAATCCGATGTTTCCGACTTGAAATCCGGGCAGTCGCAAATCCTGGACTACCTTTTCCGCATGGAGGAGGAGATGCAATCGATCAGGAGGGATATGGAGGAGAGCTATGAGGAGAAAGGTCATGACGCGTCTTGGCAGAAGGAGATTGATGGCCGCGTGTCGAAATTGGAAAATGCCTTGAAAATCAATAATCTCCAAGGAGCGGGGATAGCGAATGATAAGGATAAAAGCGAATGACGGAGGAAACAGGAAAAGAAAAACCGCTTGTTTCGGTCATAGTCACCACCAAGAACGAAGAAAAGAATATCGGGGCGTGCTTGGAATCGGTGAGAAAACAGAGCTATCCGCAAGACAGCATCGAAGTCATCGTTGTTGACAACGGCTCGTCCGACAAGACAAAGGAGATCGCTCTTGAATATACGGACAAGGTTTTTGACAAGGGGCCGGAGAGAAGCGCTCAAAGGAATTTCGGCGTCGAAAAGTCGCAGGGAGAATATGTCATATATCTGGATGCCGACATGATCATGAGCGAGGGCGTCATTGCTGATTGCGTCGGAAGAATAGGTCAAGACGATAAGGTTGTTGCGCTCCATGTCTTGGAAATAGTGATGGGTGAAAGATTCTTTTCGCGCGTGAGGAGGTTCGAAAGGAGCTTCTATGACGGAACAGTCATCGACGGGGTCCGTTTCATCAAGAAGAGCGCTTTTTTGCAGGTCGGAGGCTTCGATGAGACGCTCACCGGTCCTGAAGACTGGGATCTGGACAAGAAGCTCAAAAAGATCGGAGAGATCGCTTTAGTCAAAACTCCCATATATCACAATGAAGCCGAGTTCGATTTGATGAAATATTTATCTAAGAAAGGCTATTATGGAGAGAAGTTCGACGAATATATCGGAAAATGGGGAAAAAACGACCCTGATATCAAAAAACAGTTCGGTCTCAGCTATCGTTTCTTTGGGGTTTTCATTGAAAACGGCAAATGGAAGAAACTCATTGCTCATCCATGCTTGGCTTTCGGAATGTATTTCTTGAGAGGGATGGTTGGTTTCAATTTCTTGCTTAGGAAAAAACAATAAATCTTAACTTGAAAAATATGGAAAATAAAACGAACCACAGTGAAGAGATGAGGCAGGTCATGGTGCTTATGGAGAAAATGGGCGATGATATGAAATTGATGGCAGAAGGCCAGTCAGACATCAGGAAGTCAGTTCATGAATTGGAAGACAAGGTGGACAAGGGGTTCATGGAAGTTGATAATAGGTTTGTGCAGGTTTTTGATTATCTTTCCCGTATCGAAGACGAATTGCAGTCAATCAAGAAAGACTTGGCAGAAAATTATGAAAAGAAAGGGCATGATGCTTCTTGGAGAAAGCAGCTTGAAGACAGGGTTTCTTCTATTGAGAAAGCCATTTCAGGAAAAGCTCTTTCCGGAGCAGGGATGATAAAAGATGAAGAAAAATAATTCTGCTAAAAATATGGCATTGAAAGCGAATCTTAATAATTGCATGAAGCCGCTTGACAATCGGATATTTTTTGATATACTGATAGTAGCTAAAACCACCCGTTATGACCCTCTGGGCATGGCGGGTTTTTGTTTGCAAATATTATGAAAGACAAGGAAAGCAAAAGGGTGGCTGTCTATATTGATGGCAGCAATCTATACTATAAGTTGAAGAACTTGGATATCAAGGATATCACGTATTTCCAATACGGGTCGTTCTCTGGTGGCTGTCTCGAGAAAGAAAAATTATAGCGAAAAGATATTATGTCGGGGTTGTCCGTGCGAAGGAGGATGATGAAAGAGCGAAGAGGATGCAGGAGGGGCAAGTGCGCCTATTCAATCATCTTGGATCGAAAAGCGAAGGATTCAATGTGCAGAGAGGATATTTGATGAAGAATGACGGAGTTTTTCATGAGAAGGGCGTTGATGTAAAGATCGCTGTCGATATCCTGGTTGGGGCATATGAAGATCTGTATGATGATGCTATTCTGATTTCATCGGATACTGATTTGATTCCAGTAATTCAAAAAGTCAAACAGCTTGGCAAAAGAGTCGAATACATAGGTTTTTCGCATAAGCCTAGTTATGGACTTATCAAGAATGCAAGCGAGACAAGATTATTAACAAGGGAGGATGTAGTTGCATTTCAATTCAATGAAGAAGTTTCAAATAAAGGACAACATAATCAGAAATAAAACTATGAAACTTCCTTTTCCGCTCATAAACACCCATACTCACGCCGCTATGGTCGGCTTTCGCGGTCTGGCTGAAGACATGCCGCTTTCAAAGTGGCTCGAGGAATATATCTGGCCGGCGGAGCGAGAAAAGGTGAATCCGGAGTTTGTGTATGAAAAAACCAAGGAAGCGATTCTTGAAATGCGCAAAAACGGCATTGAGGCTTTTTCGGACATGTATTTTTTCGAAGACGAAGTGGGACGCGCTGCTGAAGAACTTGGGATGCACGTTCTCATTGGCGAGGGGATCCTGGATTTCCCGACTCCGAGCGCCAAGAATGCTGACGAAGCATTCGAAATAACGGAAAAAATATTTCAGAAATATGAAAACAGCAGGTTCGTCAAAGTGGCGGTGGCTCCTCATTCAATATATACGGTTTCAAAAGAGAATCTGATTCGGGCCAAGGAGATGGCAAGAAAGCACGATGCGCCATTTCACATCCATCTGGCTGAAACGAAAAAGGAATTCGACGACTCGATGGAAAAGAACGGCATGACTCCGGTCAGCTATCTCGACAAGCTCGGCGTGCTCGACGCAAAAACGATCGCGGCTCACTGCGTGTGGCTCACGGATGATGACATCGACATCCTTGCCGCAAGGAAAGTGAAAGTGTCGCATTGCCCGCTCAGCAACCTGAAGCTGGGTTCGGGAATCGCTCCTATTGCCAAGATGATTGAAAAAGGGGTTTTGGTGTCCCTGGGAACCGACGGAGCAGCCAGTTCGAACCGATTGGATATATGGGAAGCTGGCAAATTCGCTGCATTGCTTCAGAAGGGGATCAATCATGACCCGACCGTTTTGCCTGCAAGAACAGTGATTGAGATGATGAGTGTGAATGGGATGGAGGCGTTGGGGTTGGAGAATATTGGAGGGAGGACGAGGGAGGAAATAAGGCAAGAGATATCCAGGATGAAAGATTTCAGTTCGCTGTATTTTACGAATCTAGAGTAGGGATTTTTATACGAAAAATACTCATTTTTTTGAATGATGAAAAAAATACTATTCCTCAATCATAACCAGGAAAATTTCGGGACTTATTATCGTTGTTTTTTCTTGGCGAAGGGATTGTCCGAACACGGATATGAAGTCAAGATGCTTTGCGCTTCAGGAAAGAAATTCGATCTTTTGGTTCGCAGGAAAAAAATAAACGAGAATTTCTCGATCATAACTCTTCCGCGGATAAAATATCACGAATATTTCACTGGACAGCTTCTTTTCCGCCTCCCGCTCGCGCTATTTTTCGTCCTTTTCGGAAACTATGATATTTGCCATGCTTTCACGGTGGCGCAGCCTCAGATCGCTGTTCCGGCTTGGGCAGCAAAAGTTATCCGCCGAAAAAAGCTCATCATAGATTGGGATGATTTATGGGGAGGAGGATTTGCTGATGAACATGGCGGTATGATTTCAAAGGTTCTTGGCTTTTCGGAAAGATATTTCTTGAGATTTGCGGATAAGATCACCTATGTTTCTGAATTCATCGGGGAACAGATTGAAAAGCTTGATTTGAAAATCGATAAAATAAAAATTCCCAATGGCTCTAATATTGAACAGATATCAGTGCTTGATAAAAGAGAAAGCCGTGAGAAAGTCGGACTTGGTAAATATGAAAAATATTTGGTGTCGATAGGCAATACATATACGGATAGTCTTGGATTGATGCTCGGAGCTTTCAAAGAAGTCTTGAAAACGGAGGACGTTAATTTAGTGATGGTTGGCGAGGGAAAGATAACCGATAAATTCAGGAATATTTTCAATGAACTGAAGGAAAAAATAATCATCACGGGCAAGCGTCCTTTTTCAGAGATTCCTTTTTATCTGGCCAGTGCCGATGCGTTGCTTCTTCCTATGGATGATAACGGCATTGAAAAGGCCCGTTTCCCGATGCGGTTCGGGGATTATCTTTGTGCCGGTCGCCCCATCATTTCCAACGCGGTCGGAGAAGTGAAGCATTATATGGAAAAATACAATGCCGGATTGACATCAGATCCAGAATCGATTCATGAATTTGCTGCGAATATCAAGAAATCTTTGGAAAATATGGAATTATCTGGTACAATTGGTTCAAACGCGAGGATGCTTGCAGAAGATGACCTCAGCTGGAAAAGCATCATAGACAAGCTAGACAAGGATGTATACGGTGGTCTCGTCTAAGGGATGTCTTTTTAATTTTTTATTCAATATCGAACATGAGAATATTATTGGCCAATCCGCCTTACAGGGTTTCGATAAACGATAAAGAAGAGAGGTTTTTCATTCGTGCCGGTTCGCGCTGGCCGTTATCAGTGAC
>Ga0209373_10003795_pt1 | contig 13598 bp, 9 predicted proteins | sample Higcelweek5metaG_FD_187173 | JGI IMG/M metagenome (GOLD analysis project Ga0209373, IMG submission 187173) | Freshwater pond sediment microbial communities from the University of Edinburgh, under environmental carbon perturbations - High... | ecosystem: Environmental > Aquatic > Freshwater >...
ATTAAATGCCTTTATGGTGGAGCTATCGGCCTGAATAAATCGTTCAAATATAGACTTTTGTTTGTTTTTTGGAATTCCAATGCCCGTGTCTTTCACATAAAATTCGAGCCAAGTTCCCTTTTTCTCATACCCAAATTCAATAAACCCGGCTTTTGAAAATTTGATGGCATTTTTAACGAGGTTAATCAAAATGGCATATACCTTTTCGCGATCGATATTTACCATTGCTAATCCATCAGCTAATCCATTTTTGACAAATAATTCCATCCCAATTTCTTCTACTTCGGGCTTAAAGAATGTGTAAATGTATTCAGTTTGTTCATTGATGTTTGACTTTGATGTATTTACAGTCATAAGCCCCGATTCAATTTTCGAGATATCGATGATGTCGTTGATGATATTGAGCATTCGTTTTCCACTTTTCTCAATTATGCTGATGTAGAATTGTTGTTTTTCACCTGTAAGGTCAGGTTCGGCTAGTAACCCGGCAAAGCCGAGGATGCCATTCATGGGGGTACGTATTTCGTGGCTCATGTTGGCCAGAAAAGCTGATTTTAACCGGTCGCTTTCTTCGGCCCGCTCTTTGGCGATGGTCAATTCAATGGCTGCTTTTTTACATGTGGTAATGTCGATTAACGTTAAAAAACATTGTTTGCCATTTTGAGCAGCAATGCCTTCGATATTAAAAAATGCTGTCAGATTTTCTTCAGTATCTAATTGTATTTCACAGGTTTGTTTTACGTTGCTTGTGAAAATATTCTGCAAAAATTGATGAAAAACGGTCCGCGTTTCTTTCGAAACAAAAACTTGAAACATCTTATTTATCAGCAATGAACGCTCTTTGCCAAGCATGTGTGATGCCATAAAATTTAGCTCAGTAATTTCACCTTTCTTTGAAAGTGACAGATAGCCTGAAGGTGCAAAATCATAAAGCTCGGTGTATTTTGTTTCTGCAAGCTCAGCTTTTTCTTTTGCCATCAAAAGCTCTTCGTTTTGCATTTCTAATTCTACTTGATATACTTCCAATTCGTGAATTAGTTTCATCATATCGGTCTCAGAAATTGCTTTACGGTTGCTGATTGTTAATTTTTCTTCAGCCTTTTGGCGAAGCTGCAGTTCATTTTCATTAAGCATAGACTGTTTTTTTAAGGGTATCTAGCTCAATCATTAATTCTTTACATGCTTGTTTGCAAACGGTTTCGATTTGAAACACCAACTCGGGAATTCCATCGGATTCTAACTGATGGCTTGCAAATTCCTGAACCTGCTTGGCCATGGTTTCAAAATCGCTGTTTATACCCATAATTGAAAATGAGGGTATCATCTTATGTGCTGCCGAGTACAACATGTCCCAGTCTTTGTCAATTAATCCCTGCTTCATAACGCTGACCAATGTTGGGGTTTGTTCCAGATAGGTTGAAATGATCTGGATCATTAATTGGGGATTCGATTTTGTGCGGAGCGTCAGATAATTGAGGTTTGTGCATTTCGATTTCAAGGTTTGCACAGCATCTTCCAACGTATTTTCTTTAATAAGGAGCGTCATTTTTTACTAATCCAATAATTTTATTGTAGAGCAATTTTTCGTCAATGGGCTTTGCGATGTAATCGTTCATTCCTGCGGTGTTGCATTTTGCTAAATCAACGGTGGTTACATCGGCTGTTAATGCAATAATCGGGATGGTTGAATTCATTGTGTTCCGAATGTATTCGGTGGCTTTAAAGCCATTCATTACGGGCATTTGTAAGTCCATCAGAATGATGTCGTACGAATTTGTTTGTATTTTATCGATGGCTATTTTTCCGTCGGCGGCAACATCGCAGTCAAACCCGAAATCCTCTAAAATGGTCTTCATCAGCAATTGATTGAGTTCAATGTCTTCGACAACCAATATTTTCAAGTTTTTTATCACCTGATCCATTTCAACAATCTCGGGTTCGTATTCAGCTACAGCGGTTGTTTTCAGAAAATTCAAGCTAAAACTAAATGTTGAACCCTGGCTTAGTTCGCTTTTTACACGAATAGATCCGCCTTGTTTTTCAATGAGCTGTTTTACAATGGCCAATCCTAAGCCAGTACCTCCATATAAACTTGATGTGGTACTGTAAGCTTGCTGGAAATTTTCAAAAATCGCATCAATTTTGTCTTCTGCAATTCCAATTCCTGTATCCGAAACGGCAAATTCAATGTTGACTTGCTCGTTGGTTTCTTCTTGCAGATGAACATTAACGGTAATAATCCCCTGTGAGGTAAACTTTACCGAATTGCTGACCAAGTTTAAAATAATTTGGTGCAGGCGCACTGGGTCGCCAACTAAAACTTCAGGAATTTGCGTGTCGTAATTTTTAATCAGCACTAAATTTTTTTCCTGAATTTTTGGTTCAAACAGATGGAGCATTGCCGAAATTGACGATGCCATTTTGAACGGTATGTGCTTGAAGGACATTTTACCTGCATCGACTTTTGCCAGATCGAGAATGTCGTTGATGAGAACGATTAAGGCATCGCCACTCATTTTTATGGCCGAGAGGTATTCTTTTTGTTTTGCCGATAAATCGGTTTTGAGCAGCACTTTGGTGAACCCGATAATCGAATTCATAGGGGTACGGATTTCGTGGCTCATGTTCGACAGAAACTGCTGTTTTGCTTTCACGGCATCTTCGGCAATTTGGGTGGCACTCTCGGCAACTTTGGTGGCCAGTTCAGCAGCTTCTTTTGCCCTGTTATTTTCAATTTCAGTTAATTTGCGATCGGTTATATCCTGGGCGATTCCAGTTAACAACAAGGGGTTGCCATGTGCGTCGTGAATGGTTTCACCTGCTTCTTCCCAAATGTAACGTATCGATTGATCGGGCAATATGATGCGGTATTCAATTGGTTTTCTTTGCATCAATTCAGGATTCTCCGAAGGCATAACCAAGTGGAAATCGTCGGGGTGTACAACCTTGCCAATAACCTCTCCAAGTGGTTCGGTATAGGTTTCCCTGTTGATGCCAAAAATATGGAACATTTCATCGGACCAAATAAATTCCTTTGTTCTGAAGTCCCACTTCCAGTTTCCGATATGGGCTACTGACTGGGCTTTTTTCAGGTCTTTTTTGGTGATAAAGTATTTTTCTACGCTTTCGTCTAATGCAATTTTTGTCTTAACACGTTCGGTGATGTCAGTGAGGGTCAGAAAGCATTGTTCATTGTTTTGGCTGATAACGCCGTCGATATTGACATGAATTGGAAGATTACTTTCTGATGCAATGGTGACATCGCAAATTTGTTTCTCTTTACTTGTGAAAATAAGTTTTAAAAATTCATTGAATCCGGAACGGGTATTTTCGGTTACAAAAAATCCGAACTTCTTTTTAATCAGTATCGAACGCTCTTTGTCCAGAAGGCGTGAGGCCATAAAATTCAGTCCGGCAATTTCACCTTTCGAGGTAAGCGTCAAATAGCCCGTGGGCGCAAAATCATAAAGTTCGGTGTATTTTTTTTCAGCTAGTTCAGCATTTTCTTTTGCAAGAACGAGTTCTTCGTTTTGCATTTCGAGTTCTATCTGATGTACTTCCAATTCATGGATCAGCCTCAGCATATCGGGTTCAGAAAGTTGTGATTTTGTAGTAAGCTGTTTGCTTTTTAACAATGTTTCTGCATTTTGTCTTAGGTAACCCGATTCATATTTATTCTCGTTACTATCCATTTTCGACAAATTTTCTTAGCCAATGGGGCTGTGTGTTCCGTGGTCCAGATAGCTATCGCGGACCACCCACGGTTAATGGCTACGCCAATTTTAAAATTAGTGTTCAACCCCTTCGGGGCTGTGTGTTTTTGTTGTCATTGTCCGTGGGTTTGCACCCACGGTTATTTAGATTTAGCTACTTCGTAGCAGGTTCTTTTCGTTATCCGTGGTTCCGATCCACGATAGCTATCGGGATCGCGGAATACTCCCGGTTATTTATATTAAGCCACTTTGTGGCAGGTTCTTTCGTCTTCGTTGTCCGTGAGTTGACACTCACGGTTATTGAGGTTTAGCCACTTCGTGGCTGTCTGCCTTTGGTCAAAACATCCACTATCTAAATGTGGCTGTTCAGTATAAAGTTCTGAAAGAACTTAATTTGAATAACCGTGGGTGTTTTAGCCCACGGTAGAAGCTGTCACAAGCCCTCAAGCCCTGAAGGGGCTTAATTTCAGTCTTATGGAAAATACTTTTCATCTACCTCAACTCCTTGTTCTTTAAGCAACCTTCTTAATTCATCGTCAAAAGACTCCTTTTTATGATGTTCCTGTTGATTTTTTATGTAATTAACAATCATCTCCTTATCTCTCCATGAATAGGTTAGGGCAGCATATCCATCTGCCCATCCTTCAAACTCTGAGAATTTGCCTGATTGTTTTAGCCAGATTGATGTTGATGTTTTAAGGTCACGCATATAATCAGCCAAAGCGATCGTAGGATGCAGATCGCATAAAACGTGTATGTGTTCTTCCATGCCATTAATACGGTAAAGAAAGCAGTTTTTGTTTTTTATAATTCCCATAATATAGGCATAAAGTTCTCTTGAATGCTCAGGCACAAGTGTTTTTCGGCTATCTTTTGTGCGGAAAACGATATGATACAAAATCTGGCGGTAACTTGACATGTTTTTAGTTAGTGTTCAACCCCTTCGGGGCTGTGTGTTTTCGCTTTCGTTGTTGTCCGTGGGTTGCACCCACGGTTATTTATATTAAGCCACTTCGTGGCAGGTTCTTTTGTTCACTGTGCGTGTTTCGATTGTTATCGCGAGCACCCACAGTTATTGGGTCTTTATTTTTGTTTTTGTTGTTCAACCCCTTCGGGGCTTTGTGTTTCCTGTGTCCCTTTCCGTGGGCTTCACCCACGGTTATTGAGATTAAGCCACTTCGTAGCAGGTTCTTTGCGTCTTCATTTTTCGGTTTGCACCCACGGTTATTGGCTACGCCGATTTTCAATTGATATTAAGCCACTTCGTGGCAGTTTCTTTGCATCTTCATTTTTCGAGTTGCACCCACAGTTATTGGGTGTTTGTATATTCAACCGTTTAGTAATAAGTTATGTTCTCGTAACACTCCAATCGTTTTTTCCAGCTCGGATTCCATTTTTTTTGATTTGGTAATGTCGATTAGGGTAATTACTAGTCCGTCGATCCGGTCGTCAAAAGTCCGATAAGGCATTATCCGAACAATAAACCATCTTCCATCGTGGGTTGAAACGGAAGTTTCTTTAAACACCAACGTATCCAATACTTCCTTGGCATGATGGGTCATTTCGGGGTAATTTAAATCGGTGACCATGTCGGTAAAAGGCCGTCCAACATCGGTTTGGCGTAACTTGAACAATTTTGTGAGCTGGTCGGTATAGCGGCGTATGTTCAGTTCTTTATCGAGAAACAAGGTGGCTATATCGGTGCTGTTCAGCAAGTTTTTCATGTCGTTATTGGCTGCAATATAATCGGCAATTTTGCTTTGCAACTCTGCATTAATGGTTTGCAGCTCTTCATTCAGGCTTTGCATCTCTTCTTTTGATGTGGTTAGCTCTTCGTTGGTACTTTGCAGCTCTTCGTTGGTACTTTGCATTTCTTCATTGGTCGACTTCAACTCTTCCTGTGTGGTCTGCATTTCTTCTCTGGTACTTTGCAGCTCTTCGTTGGCGCGTTGCAGTTCAAGTTCTAATTCATGCCTATCGACCAGTGAGTTTTGTTCACCCTGTTTCAATTTTTTGTTGGTTGTTTTGGGCACATCGTAAAATACGATCATGATCAGTCCTTTAATTGAATCGGGCTTTTCGATGCATTGAAAGGTGATATTCACCACCTGGGTTCCCCCGTTGGTGCCAACTTTAATATTTAACAGTTTTACAGGTTCATAATTTTGTTTTGCTTTACGGATTGCCCCAGGCAATTCGTTTCTCAACCCCTCGCGGGCCATGGCATAAATGTTCATGTTTGCTTTTCCAGCTGCCGGTTCTAAATACGTGCCCGTTCGGCCGGTAATGTATAAAATGTCGCCTTCCTGATTGATGAGCACGCTGGCAGGTGCAAAGCGTTGCAATAACAATTGATCGGCCAGTGTTTGAATGTTTTCGGTAACTTTTATAGGTTTAATATCCTCCATAGGTTGTATTCGTTTGTGAGAAAAGGAACTCGGGAAGCCTAACAGATTGTTGTTTGTTTGGATTGAGGCGCGTTTGTATAGTTTTAATTTTGCATCGATGGGCGTAAACTGCATATTCTGAGAGTTTTCATTCTCTGCGCTTCCAAGTAGCATCACCCCACTGGTATTGAGGCTGTAATGAAACAAATTCATTAGCTTTTTCTGCAATTCGGGCTCCATGTAAATCAGTAAATTACGACAAGTAAGTAGGTCTAATTTTGTGAAGGGAGGGTCTTTAATTACGTTGTGGGGAGCAAATACCACCATTTCGCGAATGCTGTTATTTACCCGGTAATGGTCTCCGTCTTTGGTGAAAAACTGGCTAATGCGTTCATGCGAAACATCGGTCAATATATTTGAACTGAAAACTCCTTTTCGTGCAATTTCAATGGCATCGCTATCGATATCGGTGGCAAATATTTGCAATGAGAAATTCTTATCCCGTTTTATTTTTTCGGTAGCTTCTTTAAAAACCATTGCCAGCGAATAGGCTTCTTCGCCGGTTGAACAGCCAACAATCCAAGCCCGTAGCACATAGCCGTTGGGCAATTCGTTAAACAAACCGGGCAGTATTTCTTCTTTCATTTTTTCCCATACCAAGGTATCGCGGAAAAAATTGGTTACGCCAATCAAAAGCTCTTTAAAAAGGATGTCTAACTCTTTGGGGTTTTCCTGCAAAAAGCGAACGTAGTTGGCAATTTTATTAATTTGATGAACGCCCATTCGCCTTTCGATACGGCGAAACAGGGTGTTTTTTTTGTACAACGAAAAATCGTGACCCGCCTGTGCCCGAAGCAGGATAATGATTTTTTCGAGATTGGTTTTGCTTTTATCGTCAATTTCGGGTTGCGGCACTAAGCCCGGACTATGATTGAGAAAAGCAATCAATTTCGATGGCAGTTCATCGGCAGGGGCAACAATATCGATAACTGCCGCATTGATTGCGCTTTGGGGCATGCCGTCGAACTTCGCTGTCAATGGGTCTTGTACCAACAATACACCATTTTTTTCTTTAATGGCTTTTAAGCCTAAGCTACCGTCGGACCCCATGCCAGAAAGAACAATACCTATGCTTTTTTCCTGTTGGTCTTCGGCCAACGATCGGAAGAAATGATCGATCGGAAGTCGCAGTCCACGCAATTCAATGGGTTCGAATAAAAACAGATGGCCTTTTAAAATCGACATGCTTTTGTTGGGAGGAATAACATAAACATGGTTGGCTTGAACTTTCAGGTGGTCGGTTACCTGCAAAACTTTCATTTTAGTGGTACGTTGCAGCAATTCGGGCATAATGCCTACATGGGTTGGGTCGAGATGTTGAATGACCACGAATGCCATTCCATTGTCTTTGGGCATATTTTCAAAAAACTGATCCAATGCTTCAAGCCCTCCAGCTGAAGCACCAATACCAACAATGGGAAAACCGAGCGAAGAATGATTCTCTTTCTCTGGTTGCTCTGTTATTTTAGGCTTTTTTGTGGTTTGTGGTTGTTTCATTGAGTGTTGTTATATTTTTATAAGCCCCGAAGGGGTTAAATTTTAATAACCGTGTGTGAAACGCACGGTAGGTGATAGTCGCAATCACAGCCCCCAAGGGGCTGTATTTCAAACTTATCATATTCAACCCCTTCGGGGCTGCTTTTTGTATCGGTATATTCCCCCGCACTTCGTACGGGGTTATTCATATTTAGTCCTTTCAGGACAAATCGATAGGTATTAAGGCATCGGTCATTTTGTTATATTCTATCCATATACCAATTCAACGTTTTTTCTAATTTTCGGTGTTCAATTAAATCCTTTATGATCTTTTTTAACCTGATGAATGATGTTTCGCTTTTTACTACGTAATCGACTGCTTTGTGGTGCATGCAGTCGATGGCCACTTCAATTTTATCTTGGCACGAGAGCATAATTACTGGAATATCGGGATTGATTGCCAGTATCTTATCCAAAATATCAATTCCGTTCTTGGCATTTTTATCAATTCCGTCGAGGAAATAATCTAAAACGATGAAGTCGGGGTTGTTCGACAGGTTTTCCAAACATAGTTCGCCTGTTATGTATGTTTCGATGTCGAAATCGGCATGATCAAGAAATTCAATTTCAAGTAATTTCAGAAATACAATGTCGTCGTCGACCAGGAACAGTTTTATTTTATTTTCTTTACTCATGGAGTGTATTTTTAATCACATTTAATTCAAACTCCAATTCTTTACATGCTTGTTTGCAAACTGTTTCGATTTTAAAGACCAATAATGGAATTCCATCAGATTCAATCTGCTTGCTTGCAAACTCTTGAACCTGTTTGGCCATGTTTTCAAAATCGCTGTTTATGCCCATGATTGAAAAAGAGGGTATTATTTTGTGCGCAGAAGCAGATAATAAAACCCAATCTTTATCCTGTAAACTTTGCTTCATGGTGCTGATTAACTGGGGGGTTTGCTCTAAAAATAGTAAAATCATTTGGATCATCAATTCCGGTTTCGATTTTGTACGCCGATTCAAATAATCTAGGTCAATGCATTTTAGCTTCTTGGTTTCAATAATTTCGTCAAGCTTATTTTCTGTATTCTGCAACGATTTTTTAACCAACCCTACAATTTTGCTGTACAACAATCTTTCGTCAACAGGTTTTGCGATGTAATCGTTCATTCCAGCAGTTTTGCATTTTGCCAGATCAACAGTAGTTACATCGGCTGTTAGCGCAATTATCGGAACGGTTGAGTTCATGATTTTTCGAATGTGTTCTGTCGCTTTAAAGCCATTCATTACAGGCATTTGTAAGTCCATCAAAATGGCATCGTAAGTATTTGTTTGTATTTTATCGATGGCAATTTTGCCGTCGGCAGCAACATCGCAGGCAAACCCGAAATCCTCTAAAATGGTTTTCATCAACAATTGATTGAGGACTATGTCTTCGACGACCAGTATTTTTAATCCTTTAATGTCCAAGTCCAATTCTACAATTTCGGTTACGTATTCAGCTTCGGCAGTTGTTTTTTTGAAATTTAAACTGAAACTAAATGTAGAACCTTCGTTTATTTTACTTTCAACAAGAATGGAACCACCTTGTGGTTCAACCAATTGTTTCACTATTGCAAGTCCTAGGCCGGTTCCGCCATACAAACGGGAAGTTCCACTGTAAGCTTGCTGGAAATTTTCAAATATTTTTTCAATTTTGTCTTCAGCAATTCCAATTCCGGTGTCGGAAACTGCAAATTCGACGGTTACCTTTTCTTCGTCTTCTTCCAACAGGTGCACTTTTACTGTAATTTCTCCATTCGAAGTGAACTTCACTGCATTGCTGAGAAGGTTCAATATGATCTGGTGTAAGCGAACCGGGTCGCCAATGAGTACTTCAGGGATTTGTGCATCGTACTCTTTTATCAGGGTTAAGTTTTTCTCGTGTATTTTTGGTTCAAACAGGTGTAGCATAGCCGATATGGATAATGCCATTTTGAACGGCGTTTGTTCAAAAACCATTTTACCTGCATCGACTTTTGCTAGGTCGAGTATGTCGTTAATGAGAACAATCAATGAATCGCCACTCAGTTTTATTGCCGTGAGGTATTCATTTTGTTTGGCTGTCACGTCGGTTTTCAGCAACACTTTTGTAAAGCCGATGATTGCGTTCATTGGTGTGCGTATCTCGTGGCTCATGTTCGATAAAAACTGCTGTTTTGCTTTCACTGCATCTTCGGCAATTCGGGTTGCATCTTCGGCAATTTTTGTTGCGTCTTCGGCAATCCTGGTAGCACTTTCCGCTTTTATTTTTGCAGTTTCGGCAATTTTAGTTGCCAGTTCTGCAGCTATTTTTGCCTCGGTTAATTCGGTTGCAATTCGTTTTTGTTCAGTTACATCGCGGGCAACAACTACCGCACCAAGTACATTCCCCTGTTCATCTTTATAGGCCGATCCGTTGAACAACACATCGGTTAACTTTCCATCTTTATGCCGGAGCGTAAGCGGAGAATTGTTGACCGATCCGGTTGCAAATACTTCCTGATATACTCCGCGAGCTTTCTGAGGTTCGGTAAAATATTCAAAGAAGTCGGTCCCGGTAAGGTTCTCGCGGGTTATTCCGGTTGTGTTTGCCAATGCCTCGTTCATATCAGTAATTTTCCCTCGGGTATTGATTGTAATCAATGGGTCAAGACTGGCCTCAATTAAACTTCTTGCGTTCACTCTATTTTTATCCATACACTTAATTACCAATTTCTTCAATTGGACATCTCCTTTTATCTTTCAACTGTTTAAAATGTGATGGTGGATATCCGGTTATCTTTTTAAATTGATTGGATAAATGGGCCACGCTGCTGTAATTTAATTGATAAGCGATTTCTGTAAGGTTTAATTCGTCGTACATCAACAGTTCTTTCACCTTTTCAATTTTGTGAATAATGATATACTGTTGTATCGTTATGCCTTTTACCTCTGAAAAGATGTTTGAGAGGTAGGTGTAATCCATTTTCAGTTTTTCGCTGATGTAGTCGGAATGGTTTATTTTTATCAAATCGTTTGAATTGTGAACCAATTCAACAATGACATTTATAATTTTCTCAATTAGTATCGCCCGTTTATCATCCATCAACTCAAGACCAGAACAAAGCAACGCAATCTTCAATTGGTTACGTTGCTCTTCTGTGAGGTTTTCCATAATTTCAATTTCACCCAGGTCGACAAAAATGAAGTGAAGTCCGAGTTTTTTCAGCTCTTCTTTCACCACCATTTTACAACGGGAGCTTACCATGTATTTGATGTATAATTTCAAGATTATTAAATTCTTAAGGGTTTATAAAACGTTCTAAGTTAAGCATAATAAAAGTATGAAATGGGATTATAGTGTTTAATCGACAGATAATTGTCGGATAGTAATTACTTATTCATACATCAGGTTGTAAAGTTCTTTTAAATCGGGTGATAGGATCACTTCAGTTCTTCTGTTGCTTGCACGTCCTTCCACTGTTTCATTTGTTTTTATGGGATGAAAATAGCTTTTGCCAGATGCCGAAATCCGGTTGGGGTCGAAACCATAGTCGGTGGTTAAAATGCGAACAATAGATGTAGCCCTGGCTGTACTAAGGTCCCAATTGTCTTTAAATAAATTTGTTTTAATCGCTTGATCGTCGGTGTGACCTTCAATTACCACCATTATGTTTGGGGTGTTGTTAATTACCTCGGCCAGCGTTTTGAGTGCTTCCTTTCCTTTAGGGTCAACGGTTGCACTTCCCGATTTGAAAACTAAATTTTCTTCAAGCGCTACGTAAACGTTCCCGTCTTTTTGGTACACATAAAGCTCTTCGGGACTGTAATTTACCAAAGCATCGGCAATTGAATTCTTAAGTTTGAGCATTACATCGTTTTGTGCCTGAATTTTGTCTTGAAAGGTTTTTAACCGTTTCGCTTGATCGGCAATGGTCATTTTCGATTGGGTTGAAAGTGCTTTTAAGTCGTTTTGTGCCGAATTGTAATCATTTTGCATCGAAGTTCCTTCGGCTTTAAGGTTGCTCACGTTCAGGTTGCACTCTTTTAGTTTGTCGTTGGTATTGTTTAGCTCACTTTGGGAATTGTAATACTCTTTTTGAAATTTATTGGCTTTCGCTTCAGAAGCCATAAATTTTTTGCTCGATACACACGAGTTGAAAGTCAAAGCAAAGAAGAATAACAGTAATGCAAAAAATTGGAAAGTTCGTTTCATAATTATTTTTTTAGAATTTGTATTCTATGGAAAGGCCATAGCCTCTGTTTTTGAAGGTTATATTTGATGGAAGCAACGTGTTGTTGGCATTAACATTTGCCATTCCCATTTGCATATTCAATTGCCAAAGAAGACCGTTTTTGAGTTCCCAACCGAAAAAGAGGTTTCCTCCATAATCGAAGGGGTTAAGATTGTTAAATTCGATAAGGCTCAGGCTTTTATATTCGTTCGAGAATACAATATTCTCTTTTACAGTAGTTTCTGAAATGGTATACTCAACATTTCCAACAATGCCATACGATAAGTAGGGGCCAAACCCCAGAAGGATATGACCGCTTTGTAATGGCACTTTGTAAAGTAAGCTAAGGGGCAGTTCAAGGTATGCCGCATTGTATTCAATTGACATGTCCATGCCCAAAAATTGGTCTTTCGATTTTGCACCTTTCGTGGTGAAAAGCAATCCCGATTTGAAATATAACTCTGAAACCAATTGGAGATCGATCATTACACCCACGTTGAAACGTGGCACAAAGCTTAAGTTAAGCTTGTATCCTGTTGTGTTTGTGCTGTTAAAGGTCTGGGCGTTAAGTCCGCTGTGTAATCTAAAAGAGACTCCATCCGACTGTGATTTAGCCGAATAGCCAAACATAAGAAAGATTGTTAACAGAATAATCAATTTTAACGTCATGGTAGCAGTGTATTATTCAGTTTTATAGAAAAGGGTATGTCGAATGATCCCTAATTTGTAGTCGAAGTTAGTTGCTGCTTAACCTGAATGTGTTACACAACTTTGGCATTAAGTTGCATTATTCACACATTTAATTTTGAGTTACTATTCAGTGCCTAAAATTTTGAGTGCCTAAATTGCCACCAGTTTAGAATGCAATTCTTGAACTTTATTTGCGATTTTGTTGATGAGCCATTTTCATTTTACCTTAAAAATGACTCTTACTATTGAATCGAAGTTCTTAAAAGCATATAATGTCGTGTTACTCAAGAATGGAATCTAATATTGCACTTACATTCGAAAGTAAACAGACTTAGAGGCTTAGCCGAGCCGATGGCTCTTATGCGACATCTATTTATTCTCATTACTTAATATATCAACAGCTGTTTGTTTTTGAACTTAAGGCACTTTAAACTTTAGTTCACTTTTAATGTTTGTACTTCTCAACCGTTAACCGTGCCAACAAATAACTTACTGTTGATTCTGCTCCTTGGTTGAGATTGACATTGTGCTCTTCCAACCCGTCGTAACACCCACCGGTACACGGATTGTAAATGATTTGTTGCAATCTGTTTTTCCCCAAAAACCAGTTAAATGCTGTTTCCATTTTCTCTCGATAATCATCGATCATAAAAGCATCGTAAAATTTGCTCAATGCCATTATTGTGTAAGAAACTTCGATGGGCTGTTCTCCAAAAAAGTCGGCTTCACCTCCTCGGTGCAGCCATTTTTTATTGGAGATAACTTCTATCCCGTTTTCATTAAACGTTTGTGACAAAAGAAACTGAAACGATGAAATCGCAATCTCTTTATACGTTCTATTGCGGGTAACCAACCATGCGTTTAGCAATGCTTCGGGCAAAATGCTGTTGGCATATGTGAGGTAGCTTTCAAACCATTGCCATTCATCGGTCGATTCGTGTTTATACATCTGAACCATGCGGTTGGCAAGTAGTTCGATAATTCTCGTTGTTTCGTTTGTTCCGAATCCATCTTGGTAGTAGTACAACCCT
>Ga0209373_10003796_pt1 | contig 13596 bp, 14 predicted proteins | sample Higcelweek5metaG_FD_187173 | JGI IMG/M metagenome (GOLD analysis project Ga0209373, IMG submission 187173) | Freshwater pond sediment microbial communities from the University of Edinburgh, under environmental carbon perturbations - High... | ecosystem: Environmental > Aquatic > Freshwater >...
CCATGAGTCAAACTCGTCGATAACCCAAGCCAAAAACTCTACCCGATGCCAAAAAACGCAAGCGGAAACTATGATGTGGAAGTTGGAAGAATTAGAAAAAATCTCGTGTTTTGAGACCGAGGAATTGAACTCTTTGTCAGTGGAGACCAATTACTCAGAGGGGCTGCGCTCAATGCAGTAGAGATTTTGAAGAGACTTATTGCAGAAAAAGAATAATCCCACCATGAACACCCAACCTCGTCTTTGATCTGGATGGCACGCTCAGTGACACGAGAGAAAATTCATGAACAGATTGAAAGCCAACACCACGCAGGTGCCAAAACTGTCTGGCTCAACGCTCTACACAAACCCAAAGCAGATGCTTACTTTTGTGATTTTGAGATTGAAACTTTGAAAGATTTGCAAAGTATTTTATAACTCCAGAGCCCTATGAAAATATTTTTAAGCAGACATGGAGAGACCCAAGAGACCAAGTCTGGGATTTTACAATGACATTTGCCCTGAAAACTGACCGAACATGGAATCTCACAAGCACAAAAATTGGCTGAGAGAATGAGAAATGAAGTGATAGACATCATAATTTCCAGCGACCTCGCTCGTGCGTATGACCCTGCCAAAGAAGTATCGAAAAATTATTCAAATCTTCCTTTTTTAACTTCAAAACTCCTTCAAGAACGTTCATTTTGAGTTTTTGAATGAAAGAAGAAATCCGAAATCGGTTTTTATGACCCCGCAAAGCAAGGACTTTTTACCAATCCAGAAAATGGTGAAACACTCACACAAGTATACCAAAGAGCAGAAAGCTTTTTTGGTGAAATTTTTTCAAAATATCAGGATAAAAAGATTCTTATAGTGACACACGACGACCTTTGAAAAGCTCTGATAGCCGTCATCTTGTGAAAGCAACTCCAAGAAGTAAAATCAATTCCAAAAGCCAGTTTATCCATATTTACAATTGATGAGAAGTGAAACGCAAACATTGAACTCTATGGTGACACTCAGCATTTGGAGGAATAAATAAGAAGTGAACAACATATTTTCTAGCTCACATTGGAATCTTCCAATTATTCCTCAAGATAAAGTATCAATAACTTTTTACCTTATGAAAAAACTCTATTTAGTGAGACACAGTGAAACAAGTTGACAAGAACCAACAGCACCTCTTACTCAAAAATGATTCACACAATCCTCTCATCTCGTTGATTTTCTTTTGGATAAATGAATCCAATCCATTGTTTCAAGCCCTTATTTGAGAGCAATCCAAACGATTGAACCGTTAGCGAAGGCTCTTGAGTTAGAAATTACCACAAATGCTTGACTCATTGAAAAGTGCTTAAGTTCTCAAAAATTACCAGATTGGAAAGAGAAACTCAAAGCATCTTTTGACGATATTGACTTGCAATACGAGGGATGAGAAAGCTCAAGAGTGGCTATGGAAAGAGAAATAGCAGTGATGAATGAATTATCACAAGGAACCAAAGATACCACCGTTGTTGTTACTCATGGAGCACTCATGACGCTGATATTGAAATATTTTGATAACCATATTTGATTTCAAGAATGGCAAGACTTAAAAAATCCTGATATTTATGAAATCACAATACATGAAAATAAAACCGAAATTCGTAAAATTTTAGAAGCAACAACTATCAATGAGATTTTGAAGGAAATGGAAAGATAATAAATTTGTAAACGTTTAACTTCCCCACCCATTTGAGACACAATTCCTACGTGTACGAATTTTTCCAATACTTTCCACCTTTTTATCTCCTTAATTTTTTAACTTTTTACCACTTTTTTTATGGAAACAAACATCCTTTTCCCTATCGAAGCCCTGATCTTTGACATGGATGGCACTATGGTTGATAATATGCACCTTCATAAATAAGCTTGGATGTTGTTTTGCCTTCGACACGGCTTTGGTCTGTCTGATGAAGATTTTCACAAAAAAGTCTTTGGACTCAAAAATGAACAAATTTTTCAAAATCTTTGGGGAAATGAACTTTCAAAAAGCCAGATTGTTGCATATTCTGACGAAAAAGAAGCCATCTATCGTGAATTATTCCAGCCAATCATCAAAGAAATTTCAGGATTCAGTGCCCTACTCAAATCCTCCCATCACGTCATCAATGATTTCACATCTGTGATACTCGCATTGGGAAGCAATCCAGAAGAAGTCAGGTTTAAAATCTAACCTTCTTGTCAGATGACTCTCTCAGGAGTTTTTCTCGTGAATTTCATCCCTAAAAAAAGGAACGTGCTCACGTTCCTTTCTTCTTAAAATCTTCCAAATGCCTTTCTCGTGGTCTGACTATTTGCAGTAAATCTTTGTCTTCTTGAATCAAAAAACCATATATCCAAGTCCACGGTTTTTTTAATAAGATCAAATGAAAATGTATCATCAAGCTTTATAATATACTCTCAATTTTGAGCTATAATTTTTGAAATGCTTAAAAAGTCTTGTTTTTCTTCCTTTGTAAATATTTCTTTGTACTTGATAAGGTCAAAGATCTTTGCATATTCATCATCTATCATGGTTTGAATTGGCTTTTTATAATCTCAAGTATTTTTATAATCCATAAGACATTGCCAAATTTCCCAGACACTTCCTCATAAGTGATCCCAAAAATATTCTATGACATCATCCTCAAAATCTTCATCCTTCAACCAACCGATAATATCTTTTTTGTCTAAATGATTTACTAAAAAATATTTGCTTGTGTTTTTTAGTTTAGCGTGATTGTAAAGTTCTTCTATGTAATAACTATCACTCGTTAAACATATTATACCCGTTCTATTTTGATTTTCCGAAAATCTTCCATCGACTCAAAAACTCGACCAGTTTGAACGTAGTTCAAACATGGGACTCAAACAGTTTTCATCTCTTCCAGTTTTTCGGAAAACCAATTTTACTTGAGTATATATAAGTAATATAATTTCCCTCGTCCTCATCTGCTTCCTACACCAAATCTTCAAAATATTCCTTCCATAATCTTTCTTTCAAAACTTCTCTTGATTTTTCATTTGGAATACCTACAAATAATTTTTCATAATTTTCTCTTCATCTTTTCTCAGATAAAATTCTTTCTTCAAAGATCTTTTGTAGAATTTCATCACTTTGCGAAAGTCTTTTTATATAATCTTCTCTATCATAATCATACCGATTTCTTCACTTTTTCTGGCAACTTCGTTTTTTAATTTTCAAAGAAGGTCAAGAAAAGCTTCATTATTTTCTGCCATGCTTCTTTGTAAATCTACACTCAAAAGACCACTTACTTTTCAAGTGATTTGTTCAATTGTTTGTGACACTTCCACTTGTGCTCACGATTGAGCTTTTCAAGTGTTTGAGATAGTTTCTCAGACTTTTTGATGATTCATCTTTAACCTCTATTAACAATTTTATCTTTTAAATGTGGAAACATGGTAATTATCTTTTCTAGAAACTCTGCAGGTTCAGATACATATATTTTTTCTATATTTTGCAATTTTTCAAAGATTATTTGTAATCGTTTTTCATCTAATTCTCCTAAATAATTATAACTCAAATCAATACACTTCACACTTTTCAAGTTCTCAAAAATGGTTTTTAATTGTTTTTCATTTAATCTATACAATTCAGTCTGTGATAAATCAATACTTTTTACATTTTCCAAATTTTCAAAAATAATTTTAAATTTTCAGTCATCCATTTCATTTAACCGATTCCATGATAAATCAATTTTTTTTACATTTCGCATATCATGAAAAACTATTTGTAATTGTTTTTCATTGAATTTATGCAATTTAACATCGCTTAAGTTAATATCTTTTACATTTCTCAAATTTTCAAAAATGAATTTTAATTTTCAGTCATCCATTTCATTTAACCGATTCCATGATAAATCAATTTTTTTTACATTTCGCATATCATGAAAAACTATTTGTAATTGTTCTTCATTGAATTTATGCAATTTAACATTGCTTAAGTTAATATTTTTTACATTTCTCAAATTTTTAAAAATGAATTTTAATTTTACATTATCGAATTCAGCCAAATTATTACTTGATAAATCAAAATTGTTTGCTCTCTTACATTTAGATAATATTCTAAATACATTTTTATCTAAAACTACAAAATAACATACTCACCTCTTACCATTGAGAATATTACCTATATTTTCAAAAAAATCTTTACATGTAGATTGATTTAATAATACTAGGTAATACTCTCATATATTCATATATTTGGTATTTCACAAATTCTCAAAAAATAATTCAAATCCAATTTCTTTTATTTTTCAAATATTTTCCTCTGTCAATTTAATAGTTTCTCCCATATTTTCATAATCAATCTTTTCCATACTTTCATACACCAGATCTGAAAAATATTCCTCAAATAATTTTTGTTTCAAAACTTCTTTTGCTGGTTCACCTTCTACTGTTCATAGCAAAGATTCAAAAACTTCTCTTATTTTTTCATCAGTTACCATGATTTCTTCGAATACTTTTTGTAAGAATTCATCACTTTGTGAAAGTCTATGATTATAATCTTTAAGATCATAATGTATTTCCGCTCTTTTTCTTTTCATTTCATCTTGTAAAAATCAAAGAAGCTCAAAAAAAGCTTCTTTGATTTCTGCTATCCTTTTTTGTAAATCTCCACTCAAACAACCACTTATTTTTCAAGTGATTTCATTCATAGTATCTCATATTTGTATTGGAACTCAAGGTTGAGTTCTTCCCGCATTTGAGACAATTACTCAGGCATTTTGATGATTCATAATTAAAAAACTTTATTAATAATCTTACCTTTAAAATGTGGAAACATTTCAAATATCCTTTCTATAAATTCTGGAGGTTCAGTTAGGTATATTTTTTCAACATTCGGTAAATTTTTAAAGATGACTTGTAATTTTGTGTCATCCAACATATTCAAATCATTATCAGTGAGATTAATATATTTTAGATTTCCAAAATTCTCAAAAATAGTTTTTAAACTGTTTTCATCCAAAGTATTCAAACGATTAACTGCGAGATCTATATTTTTTACATTTCTTAAATTCTTAAAAATAATTTTTAAACTGTTTTCATCCAACTTCTCAAATTTACTACAGATTAGGTTAATACATTTTACATTTCTCAAATTCTCAAAAATAATTTTCAAACTGTTTTCATCTAATGTATCCAAATTATTATCACTTAAATCAATTATTCTTACATTCTGCAAATTTTCAAAAATTATCTTCAATTTATTCTCATTTAATTTATCCGACTCTGTAATATTAAAATATATATGTTTTACATTTCGTAGATTTTCAAAAATTATCTTCAATTGATTCTCATCTAATGTATCTAAAATAATATTGATGAAATAAACTTCTTTAACATCTTTCAAATTTTCAAAAATAATTTTCAAACTGTTTTCATCTAACTTACTCAAATCATTATAACTTAAAGAAACACTTTCTACATCTTTCAAATACTCAAATTTTATTTTTCATTTCAATTCATCAAGATGAGTAAAATAAGTAAAATTAAAATCTAAATATTTTAGATCATTTTGATATTCTTCTCTTTTCATACTTTCATATACCAAATCCTCAAAATATTTTTTCCATAACTGTTGTTTCAAAACTTCTATTGTTTTTTCATTTGTTACACTTTCAAGTATTTTTTCATAAATACTACTTATATTTTCATCTCATAAAACCTGTTCTTCAAATAATTTTTGTACAAGTTCATCACTTTGTAAGAGTCTCTTTTCATAATCTTCTCAAGCATAATCATAGTCTACTTCCTTGCCTTTTCTTATAATTTCAATTTCTAATTGTCAAAGAAGCTCAAGAAAAGTTTCATTGTTTTCTGCCATACTTCTTTGTACATCCACACTCAAAAGACCACTTATATTTCAAGTAATTTGTTCTATTGTTTGTGATGTTTCTGTTTGAGCTCAAGGTTGAGTTTTTCAAGTGTTTGAGATAAGTTCTCAATGGTTTTGATGATTCATAATTTTTTGAAAAATAAAATACCTATTTATTGAAGTGCTTTTCAAACAATTTTCTGGTTTTAGGATTGCAATTTGCTATACATTACGAAAATTATACCATATTTCCCCGTTTTTTGCCAAATTTTAACCTATCTTTGCAACAAGATTTCTTATACTGGTTGAAATATGAATACATCTAGAAAGAAAAACAAAAAAAATCCTATTCACCTCAATTTGAATAAAAAACTTATTTCACTATAATTACACACATATTTTTTAATCTTTTGTATAAATATGAAAACACACCTCGTCTTTGACCTCGATGGCACGCTCAGTGACACTCAAAAAATCCACGAACGCATTGAAAGCGATTTTTTAAAAGAATACTGAGTTTTTATAGAGCCAAAAACCATTGGTTCTCGCTTTGCAGGCAGGACTCCACAAGAATGGATCAGCGAAGTACTTAGTGCAGAACAAAAAGAATTTTCTTGAAAATATTTGGAAACATTTGTCTCCCAAAAAGATCAAATCGTCCTCAATGCACTCAGCAAATGAGAAATAGAACTCATGCCCTTTGCCCACGAAACACTCCAATATTTGGTACAAAAGTGATACAAAATCGGGATTTCTTCCTGAGCTTGCCGAGAATTTATTGACGCATTTATAGTATATTTTCACCTCCAAGAAATCATCCTCGTGAGCACTAGTGCCAACGAAGTCAAAAACAAAAAACCTCATCCCGATGTCTATCAAGCATCTTTTGACAAGCTTGTTGGACTTGATAGAGTGCCTGATACGACATACGTAATTGGGGATTGATGGTCTGATGTCGTTGGATGACACCACGCAGGTGCAAAAACCGTTTGGCTCAACGCCTGACACAAACCCAAACCAGATGTTTCGATTTGCGACTATGAGATTGAGACCTTAAAGGATTTGCAACATATTTTCTAGCTCACACAAAAATGATAATAACTTTTACCGACCTGATCTGATACTCAGCAACTGTCGTGGAAACGCTTCTGATGTTGCCACAACTCATCAAGTCCTACCAATCCAAAAGCATGAAAGATGTATCTTGGGGAATGGTGGGAATGTATGTACTCAACTGTTTTTTATGGCTCGTGTATGGCTATTTAATCCACTCTATTCCGCTTATGTTGTGTAATTGTATCGCTCTTATAATTGGAATCTTCCAATTATTCCTCAAGACAAAGTATCAATAAATTGAGTATTGCAAGGTCTAAACCCCTCAATTGAAGGAATTTTAATACAAACCATATTTTATTTCCTCATTTTTACATTATGACATATTTACCCCTTATACTCACAGTAATTGTGTTTCACTTTTTAGCCGTAGTCAGCCCTTGACCTGATTTTATTATGATCGTGAAAAATTCGCTTACCTACTGACGAAAAAAAGGGGTTTTCACCGCAATTGGTATAGGACTTGGTATTTGAGTACATATTTTATACTGTGCTTTTTGATTGGCTTTGATTATTTCTCAGTCCATCATAGCTTTTAATATCATCAAATTCCTATGAGCTGGCTACCTCATCTATATTTGAATCATGGCTCTGAGATCTCAGACTTCCAAGTTACGCATCGATGCAAAAGAGACTCAAAAAAGCATTTCTCCTCTTTCTGCTTTCAAAATATGATTCCTGACCAATGTTCTCAATCCCAAGACTTCCCTCTTTTTCCTCAGTCTCTTTACTTTTGTCATAGAGCCTTCAACCCCCTTGAGTATACTCATTATCATGAGCATCATAATGATTGTGAATACAGCTCTTTGGTTTATCTTGGTCTCTGTATTCTTTACTCAAAACAAAGTGCAAAAGATCTTTGAAAAGATTCAATGAGCTTTCAACAAAGTATTTGGCTGAATTCTTATAGCCATTGGTATCAAAATAGCACTCAGCGAGAAGTAGATAGAAAAAGACTTGAAAGTTTGCAAAGCTCACATTTCAAAATTCTTGATATTGAGATTAAATCTCCAAATAATCCTGCGAGACTTTTAAAAGCTAAACTTATTTCTTATGCAAAATAACATGAAAATTGTTTCACTTTTTAGTGGTGCAGGTGGTCTTGACCTTGGTTTTCATCAAGCAGGTTTTGAGACTCTTTGGGCAAATGAGTATGATAGCACTATATGGAATACTTTTGAGTATAATTTCCCAACTGCGTATTTAGACAAAAGAAGCATTGTAGATATCCCCTCTTGAGATGTTCCTGAATGTATCGGAATTATTGGATGACCTCCGTGTCAAAGCTGGAGTGAAGCAGGTGCAGGAAGAGGAATAAACGACAAAAGAGGGCAACTCTTTTTTGAATATATCAGGATTTTAAAAGAAAAAGAACCATTGTTTTTTTTGGCTGAAAATGTTTCTGGTATTTTACTGCCAAGACATAAAGCAGCCTTTCAGACTATTTTAAGTGAGTTTCAAGCACTTGATTATCATGTTGCATATTTCCACTTGAATGCAAACGATTATGGAGTCCCTCAAGACAGAAAAAGAGTGATCATTGTTGGCTATCACAAAAAAATATGAACAACATTTCACCCACCGAAAGAAATCTTTCCAAAACCAACTTTAAAAGATGCTATTTGGGATCTCAGACTTGCAAAACCTGCCAAGGACAAAAACTATGCCAATGATATTTGTGATCTCCATTGCTCAAATCATGAATATATGAATGGTGGGTTCTCAACTATTTATATGTCAAGAAATCGTGTAAGAAGTTGGAATGAGCCAAGTTTTACGATCCAAGCAGGAGGTCGTCATGCTCCTATTCATCCTCAAGCACCCAAGATGCAATTTATTGAACAAGACAAGAGAATATTTGTACCGTGAAAAGAAGATTTATATAGAAGGCTTTCAGTGAGAGAATGTGCAAGAATCCAAACTTTTCCAGATGATTTTTTATTTCAATACAAAAGTGTTGCTGATGGATACAAAATGATTGGAAATGCCGTACCAGTCAAATTTGCAAAGCACCTTGCAAGTGTGATTTATAAAGATGTATCGGATTATCTGAAACTTTGTCAGATGCAAAAAACAAAGAGTGAGAAGAAAAAAGATGAGAATACTGTTTTTGTTTTGCAAGAATTAGAAAAGGATTTTATTGGAGTCTAATTTTACTCAAAAAAATGAGCTTTCAACAAAGTATTTGGCTGAATTCTTATAGCTATTGGTATCAAAATAGCACTCAGCGAGAAGTAAAAAGTTTATCAGTATTTTTAAAATTATTATTCATGATGGTTTTATATACGTTCTTGATTGGAAAAGCAACAACTATCAATTAGATTTTGAAAGAAATGGAAAGATATACTAAAATCACTTACTATTCTGAGTACCTCTTTCAGTCAACGGAGAGCTTTATACCTCTCTCAGTCACTCAGTTATTAAAATGTTTTTAGTATAATAAATTTATACAAGATTAATCCCACCCCACCCATGAAAAAAGTCTTCAGCATTATAGGTTTATACCTACTCCTCACTATCCAACCATTTTAAGTCTCTATTTGGTGATTTGTTTGATCTATCTCAATCAAGTAACAGGATACCTGCCAAATATTTGAACTTTCAATAGTATAGTTATTTTTCTATTACTCATTCTCTTCACCATACTTTTCTTTGTTTTGAGGAAAAAAACAAGGTATTTATTGCAGGCAACAGGAGTGTATTATGCACTCTTTTTTGTTGTCACTTCCCTCTTTTATTTTGGGCATTTCAGAAATGATATCATAGAATTAAAAGACATTCCTGATAAAGATCTCGTCTCAAAATACCAAAATACACCAGTAAAAGACGAAGAAAATATCTATAGATATATCATAAATCTGTATGACCCAAAATATATTTCTGAGAGCCAATTTGGACAATACAAAAAGAAACAGGACGAAATCATCAACTCTCCATCTTACCAAACTCAACTCACAGAAAGTAAAAAGGTATATCTCTGTGTCTCAGGAGATACCCCCGTCCTTTGATGTGACAAAAACAATGTAAAAGAGTACATAAAAGATAAAAATTATCCTGAAGTCTTAGAAAAAGCGAAACTAGAAACTGATATTTTAGAGATTCTGAATACGTACAATATATATAAATCAGATGGTCCTGAGAGTCTGAACTGAGTCCCTCAAGAGTGTAGAAGTAATTTTTACTATGTTTTACATCTTTTGGAGAACCATCAACACAAAGAAGTATTGGAATACTACCAAGAAAAGTATACTTTTTATAACCATATATTGAATGGAGATGCATGAGTGGTTGCAGTCATGCAAATCTTGACATTATTGCATATTACTGATGTTCAACTCGAATATATATTTTCAAATTATGATTTTTCACCACAAGAAACTCAAAGTCTGAATCAAACGCTACAAAATCTTTATACTCGTTTTGATGAAAAACAAATCTACGAAAATATGGTAAAAATGAATTATCAACGGCTTAAAGAACTGATTCCAAACTATAAAAACAAAGAATATTCATTATCAAATAATTTTATCTATGATTATGATAAGACCATAAATATCCTTAAAAATATATATTATTTTGGCAAAATGAAGCAAGACCCAACTTTTAATAAGAATTTAGAAAAAGAATACTCAAAGGAAAATAGATGGTATAGTTTTTCTCGATACAATATCTATTGAAATATAATAGTAAAAATTTCATTTATTTCTTTTGAATGATATTTGGACGATTTGAAAGATGCTAAAAAAAAGATGAAAGCACTGATAGATATTTTAGAAACAAATGGAAAGAATAAATAGATTAAGTATCATAACAAAAAAAGTCAATAATACTTCTGTTTACTTGTAGTAGTTTTTCGATAAGATGAAGATTATTTTATAATTTTTTTTACGATGAAGACCTGAAAAATCAAATGATTTATCGTTGTTGAAGGAACCGTCATAATCCTTGCATGAATTATCTCAACTATTGCCTTTATTTCTTTTCAATGATACACTCAAGATGCAAGAAATGTAAAAGTTGATTCCGATATAAATACATTAGTAAGAACAGTAGAAGTGAAAATTGCTATGGGTGATAAAATTCTCGACTTTGTCGATGGTCAACAAAACTCTGTAAAAAAAATAGCACTTTCTTGATACAAAATTGGGGTTGTACCAGTTGGGACATATAAAGCTTGATCTCCAAATTACACGACTTTGTGAGTGAATGAAAATAACTTCACTGACCCAAAAACATGACAGGCATACGTTATTGGAGCTACATCCCTCAGTGACAGATATCAAATAGCTTGAGTGGTAGAAACTGAATGACAAAATACCCCACTCATAAAAGGCACCTACAGTCAAAGACTTGCAAGTCAGATATCAACCTTACAAGTTGATAAAAATAAAAAATCACTCACATTAAAGAATCCCCTTGGTTTTTTTAAAAAATGAGACAAGATTCAAATCAATAATACTATTTGAGAAATAGTATGAGTCTCTGCTGATTTATCAAGACTTACCCTTTCTGCAAGTCTCCCTGAGACAATCGGACAGAGTGTAAATGTTCATCTCGCATACGACGAGAGTCCTTCTCTTATAGGAAATAAATGAGGAAGTGAATTTGTTACGTCAGATGGAACTATCTTGCCGTATTAATCATTGCCACATGACTCCCTCCTTTTCCAAACTCGTGCTCGCTCTGGCCCTCTTTTTAGGACTAGAACACTTCTTTTGGCTCCTATGGTCAGGGAGCTGGCATCTGCTGGCTCCTTCTTTGGTTGCATACATTCACGATCTCATGCTTTTGGTGTGGATCGGAGCGATTTTTGGTGGAATACGTCTTATGACTGTCAAGAAATGATGGAACTTCTTACCTTGGGTTTTGGGAGTCTTTCTGAGTGCTCTGTGAGGTTTTTTAGCACTCTATCCGTGACTTTTAACCGAATTTTTGAGTTTTCCCGTCAATAAGTGATTGGAATACTTCCAAAAATATGGCAAGTGAGTATATGGGATTTAAGATTTTGTTTCCTTCTCTGTTGGTCTTTGTGACGTGAATTCTGACCATGATCTCCTCGGGATGAGATCTTTGCATATTCATCATCTATCATGGTTTGAATTGGAGTTTTATAATCTCATGTATTTTTATAATCTATAAGACATTGCCAAATTTCCCAGACACTTCCTCATAAGTGATCCCAAAAGTATTCTATCACTTCGTCCTCAAAATCTTCACTTTTTAGCCAACCGATAATATCTTTTTTTTCTAAATGATCTACTAAAAAATATTTGCTTGTATTTTTAAGTTTGGCATGATTATAGAGTTCTTCTATGTAATAACTATCTGAAGTCGCACAGATGACATGAGCGAGATGATTGACTTTGGTTAGTCGAATAAAAAATTTAAATAATTCTTCATTCAAAAGTAAATTATTTTCTTTATCGATAATAATATTTTTTAAGTACTGAAATTCATCAAGAATAATGACAGGTTTTATTCACTTTTCATTGGCTTTTTCAGCTTTTGTTCCATGAAAGCAAATATATTTGTTTTCATGATTTTTTCATCATCTAGATCCCAACCGAAGAATCACAAATTCTCCTTTATTCAAGACACAATCTCTTTTACTTTCCCCTTTAAATCTTCAGGGAAGAATATGTTTTTAAAATCATTGAAATCACGAATCAGAACTCATCTCATATCTATGTATTGTATAGCATATTTATCTTGAGGGAGTTCATTGATGACTTTATTGATCAGAGTTGTTTTTCCTGTTGATCTTGGTCAGTATACAAAGAGTATGCTACTTGGAGTTGAGTGAAGATAGTCCATGATATACTCTTGTTCTTTGATCCTATTCATAAATGGCGGAGCTTTGGTAAAATATTTTTTTATCATACCATTAATATACTCTTCTAAATCACGTTGATTATGAAAAAATCTCTCATTTTTGCAAATGAGAGTATTTGTTACTTGGTAGCCTGATAGAGAGCTTTGATTTCTGAATCAGAAAGGGCACGATTGTAGATGCGGACTTCGTCAATGGTTCAAAAATATCGAAATCAGGTTGAGATATCTGCTCATATTTTAAAACTATTTCATGTAATAGAGTATCAGGAATGAATGGTCGATTTTTTTAATTTACCATTTACATAAATTTTTTCAATATCTTTGTTTTGAGATCAAACTACAAAGAAATCAGTATTTGAGATACTTGTATCTGAACTAATTTGTGAACCTGAGGGGGTAACTCAACTCCAAAAGTAAATATTTCCATCAAGGTTAATGTATAATCCACTTCTATTTAATCATCAAATAAATAAAAAATTTTGTTGTTTAATACTGTTTATAGGTTTTAATATCGTAACAATTGTAAAACTATCCGATAAAGCATTGAAATTTCAACTGATGTAATCATTTTCTCCATCAAAACTCATCATTTTGCCATTCTTTCCATTTCCATTCACTATCTTAGGTCAAACAATTCAACAAGATCAAGAAGTAGCTCCACTATAACAAGTTCCATGATTCCCATACTGACTCAAGTCTTTAAGCATTGTCAATCCTCCACTTTGAAAGGTAGTCTCCATATCCCAATACCCTACCAAGCTACTATCCAAGCTGGCGAGTTCTTTTTTATTGATCAAATCATCTCTCATATT
>Ga0209373_10003797_pt1 | contig 13595 bp, 6 predicted proteins | sample Higcelweek5metaG_FD_187173 | JGI IMG/M metagenome (GOLD analysis project Ga0209373, IMG submission 187173) | Freshwater pond sediment microbial communities from the University of Edinburgh, under environmental carbon perturbations - High... | ecosystem: Environmental > Aquatic > Freshwater >...
GAGACCGGGTGACTTTTAGAGTAAAGTTGCCTTGTGAATGCTTGAGCTGTATGATGGGAAACTATCACGTACGGTTCTGAGGGGGGAACGAGGCTGTAAAGCCTCTGACCTACCCGGTGCTGCAATGTTTGGGGCACAAGACAGAAGACGCGCGCGAAAGGCAAAATCAATGAATAGCAAAAAAGCAAAAATATCTCTAATATTTTTAATGGCACTAATACAGAGTATCATCGGCTATGGCTGCTGTACCTCAAGTTGTTTAAAAAGAACTGTCGAATGGGAAAATTATACTCCCTCAGATTTCAACGATAATCAAGAAATTATCAATTCAGAGGAATTTAAAGCCTTTCAAAATAAACTTAACATTGAGAATGAAGAAATTGATTCATATTGGCAAACCATTTCTCCTGTGTTCGTCAACTGGATTAAAAGCTATGACTCATTATTCCAAGGAAAAAGCTATCTGAATGTAAAATTTAGACTGAATTCCAACGGCAAAATAGAAAATCTCCGAATCCTTAATACATTTATAGTTGACACAAATCGAATAGCTGTTTTCAAGAATAGCGTAAGAAATAATGAGTTCAAAAAATATCAGGATTCAACCATAGCAGTGGAATTCTCAATAAATGTCAATAAAGACGGTGAATCCATTCAAACCAATAGAACCGGGCCAATTTATATAATAAATCGAGGTCGAAGTAAAAAAGAGATTATGAAAGTCGTAAATGCAAATTTAAAACCAATGAAACAAGCGTTTCAATCTGAATTAAACCGCAATTTATGTGCTCATGGTAAGATTACAGTCCGATTTGCTTTGCGAGAAGATGGGACAATTCGCAAATGCCAGGTTGTTGAATCATCATATTGTGATCAGAATTTCGAGAATGAAATAGTTAAGCTGGTAAGCAATTGGAAATTTTCACCCATGCTATCAACATGTGATTTAACTGAAATTGTGTATCCATTTGTTTTTAATAGAGAATAGAAGAGGAAGACGCGCGCGAAGAAGAAGAGTGCCTCAAGCACAGACAGCCAACAGCGCCAGCAACGCCATACCAAACTGTAAAGCTCCGAAGACTCCGCATTACAGTTTAGTACAGCGTGCGAGTCGCGCAACCCGTTAGTGGCCAAATCTGCCCTGGGCGGAAAAAAGAAACAGGACGCGCGCGGAAAATAATAAGAAAATGACCAAAGAAAATAATTTATTGAAATTAAAGAACAGAATAATGAACATTTTTTTTATTCAGTTTAAATTGTTAAAATAAATCATTAGCAAGCAATTGGTTTCTAATAAAAGAAAGTATAAACAATATGGAAAATGCGGTTTTAAAAAGGGATAAATGGGCAACGGTAAAGAAAAATGCATTGTTCATCATTGTAGGTATATTAGCAGTAATGACCATAGTTTCATTTGCATTGTTTGGCAAATTAACACGTGACTATTTCGTTTTCGATTCCAACCGTGAAAGTGCAAAAAAAGAATTGGTAGGGTATGCAAAACGTATCAAAGAACTTGAATTAGCACTGCAGATTAAAATAGCTGACGTTGAAAAAGAAAAATTGCAAAAGACGTCAGAAATTGATACTCTTGAACAGCAAATCGCAAAACGTGAAGCAGTTATAGGAGATCAGCAAAATCGATACGAAGAATCAACCAAACTTGAAGCACTGGTGAAAAGAAATAGAAATGTATTAAATGAATTATTAGAAGATATTCAGAATAATCGTTTGATACTAACAGTAGAACAGGGAAAAGTAATAACTGCGAAGGATGAAATCTCAATTCTGTCAAAACAACGAGAATCATTCAAAGCAGAAGTAAACCGATTAATCGCGCAGATTGACAATCTTGAACAACAGGAAAAAATCGCCGAAAAAAATACAATTAATTCTCGTAAAGAATATACTACGGCTTCAAATGAATTACAAATAACCTATTCAAAAACTGATGATGCAAAGAAGAAAAAAGATGATATAGATAAATTATACGATAAGCAAAAGGAATTACTTAATGAACTTAATGCGAAACTGGCAGTCGCAAGAGGAGAGCTGGAAGCCAAAGAAACTGCAATTGGAGATGCGAACAAACGTGTTGTAGCTATTAAAGCGGAAATGTCATCCAATTCATCACAGTTAGGTATTTTGCAGAATGAGGTTAATAGTTTAGACAAAAGAAAAAAAGATTTGTTGGGTGAGGTTGTCTCCATTGAAACAAATAAAAAATGAGAAAAGTACCACGTTAGGAAACAAAAGGAATTGGTGTGATGACATTATTTACAACAACATACGGACTTTATTTAACGGGTATCTCCCTTATTTCAATCCTTGCCTTAATCTTTTCCTTATCTATTTATTATTATAGGCGCGCAAAAGACCTTGCACCACATTTGGCGCGCCTTGAGGACATTTTACGGAAAATTGCCGAAGCTCAAAATACTCTCGAAGAACTGAAAGCAGAATTCAGGATAAAACTGGAAGAAATGGCTAAAGCGGAAAAACTCATTGCGGATGGGAAAGCAGCTGAGGAATTTTTACGAAACGAAGCACCGAAGATACAAGCACTGGCAGTGGAAATCGAAACAAACAAATCTAAACTTAAGGAAGCGGAAGAGGCATACAAGAAACGTCAAAATGAACTAAACGAACTTACACAAATGGTTGCTGATAAGAATGTAGAGATAAAGAGTGCAACAGAAAGAAAAGATGCACTGGATATTTCCATTTCACGATTGAAGAACGAAGCAGATTCTCTTGACATCTTAATACGACAAAATACGGAGAAAGCAAAAGAGTTAAATACTTTAATTGAACGACTTTTTAGTCAGAAAAATAAATTGGAAGCAGATGTTAAGGATTTGGAACGAAGAGCAGAATCACTTGAAATGCGATTGAACGATTCTCGTAAAGAGCTTGCACAGATAAAGGCCGATACCGCTGCTGAAACAGGTAAAGCAAATGCAGCCAGGACTGCTCTGGCAGAGTATGAAAAAACGCAAGAGATGACGAAGGATCGGTGGCAAGATCTTGACCGAGTTTATGTTCAAAATACAATACCGCCACAACATTCCAATTTAGATGAATTACAATGGTTGAAACAATTTACGCAAAAATTAAATACACACGGCTTTATATTTAATGAGCGATCTATCAATGCATTTCACACAGGGTTGAAATGTGCAGACAATTCACCACTAGTTGTACTTGCTGGAATATCGGGTACAGGAAAAAGCCTTTTGCCTGAACTATATGCAGCTTCACTGGGTATGAATTTTCTTCCAGTTTCTGTTCAGCCCCGTTGGGATAGCCCTCAAGATTTATTTGGTTTTTATAATTATATGGAAGGTAGGTACAAGGCCACAGAACTTTCCCGTTTACTATGGCAGTATGACCAATATAATAACCCTGGTGCTAAAGAAAAATATAGCAACCATATACCAATGAATATCGTATTGTTGGATGAAATGAATTTGGCAAAAGTTGAATACTATTTTTCTGATATGTTGAGTAAGCTTGAAATACGCCATGGGCTTGATCCTGCAAATCCTGAAAGTCGAAGAAAGGCAGAGATTGAAATTGAAAGTAATGCATCAGCAGAAAACGATCAAAAACGTCGTTTATTTGTTGCCTTGAACACACTTTTTATTGGAACAATGAACGAAGATGAAAGTACACAAACACTTTCAGATAAGGTTATTGACCGTGCAAATGTGCTACGTTTCGGACGCCCAAAAAAACTAGCAGTGAAACCAAGTAAAGAAAAATTTTTGTCAGATTGTAACAAATGTAATTCAATTACCTTCACAAATTGGCAAAAATGGTGCCAACCGAAGCTGAATCAACAAAACAAGAACCGTTTGGAACAACTAATTACCGATATAAACAGTGCTTTAGCTGGGGTAGGGCGACCGTTTGGGCACCGTGTGAGCCAGGCAATCGAAAAGTATGTTTCATGTTATCCAGATACTTTCGATGCCGCCTTAGCTGATCAGATTGAAATGAAAATATTACCTAAACTTAATGGTTTGGATCCACAGGTTAATAATTTTGATAAAGTGATGCTAAAAATCCAAGGTATAATAGGACAGGTTAACGATATTGAACTTTTAGAATCCTTCAAATCCTCACGTGAAGCTGCTGCGGATTCATTTTTCAAATGGCGTGGTGTAATGCGATAAAAATTATATGCCAAAACATACAGCTATTGAATTACGCGCCTATTTAAAAAAGGCTGAACCTTCATCAATAGAAGAGTTCGACAATTTTCGTAAACTAATCGATGATATTGTTAAGTTGCGGTTAGAAGCGGAGCGTTTATATAAAAATGAACCTTATAGAGCAAAAAGTAGAAGTGGCGCACTTCCTTTGGATTGGCCTCGAATAAAAAAAATACTATTTCCCCCACAGGATACCCCGCCAGAAGAGCTGGTAACGCAGATCTCAAGAGAATGTCTTAACGTAGCCGAAGAGATCGTTAAAGATTTACGTAAAGTACTTATACGTGAGCGTGCAAAAGTTCCTATTGGAAATGTACAGCAAGTAGATTCACATTGTTTGCGATGGCTAACTACTCAACCTGGACGTGATGCCGTTGAGAAAGCAGGCATTAAACAACGGATTCTTGCCATTGTACGCAATGATAATTATAACACATTAGAAAACCGGGTTTTTAAAGATTTTCTAATTCGCATAGAACATGAAGCATCAATTTACATTAAAAAATACAATAACCGTTTCAATGGCCATAAAACGATTAAAGATGTGGATAAGTTACGACGGATTTGTTGCCATGGTTTACATGAACCTGTAATGGAAGCTGTCACAGCTATTCGTGAATTACCGGTCCCAAATTATGTATTACGACAAGAGCGACGATATTCAAAAATCTGGAAGGCATATTGCGAATTGATAAGGCAGGATGACATTTCAGTACGGTTATGGGAACAACGTGATGAATTAATCGAAACGTTTGAAAAAATGCGTTATGAGACAGAATTCCAAAATAATCCACTTGCAAAGTATGAACATTACCTTTGGATAAACCCATTAGATGGAAAGCAAAAATTAATAGACCAGCCATTTTATTATAATGAAATCTCGTCTGTTTCTGTTAATACTTCACCCATGCCGAAACATGATGAGGTAATTATTGATTTGACAGGAAACCCGTGCCACGATCTACTGGTTTATAGCAAACATGAGAATGCCAAACCATTTCTTCAAAATTATGCCAGACCATCGCTTGAAGAAGAATTGTCTGGAGATGGATATTGGTTTTTACATGAGATTCTTAAAAAACGGGATAGTGAAAAACTATGCGATTATTTTGAGCAGCTTTATGAACAGGTTGGTGGAAATAGATGGATCGTACTTGTACCGGATGATTGGGATGCGCTTTGGCAAGAAGCTGTGATAAAGGCTGTTCCATTAGCAAGAAATAACGTCTTTCTATTATGGCGAAGCATCGCGGCTGTATTGGGTGCTTGTACATGTTTTGAAAAACCAAGGGATGGTGATGCCGTAGTTGTAATTGATGTTCAGCAGGGGGGTGTTGTCGATCTCAGCAAACTAATATTAACTTGGGATAATGACCGTGTTACATTAATTCCACAGAGGAAATCTTATATTAGACATAAAGAATGTTATGATAAGGTGAAGCTGGAAACTAATATCCATAACTTAACAAAAAAGGATCTGGTCATAAATGGAAAAAAGCAAAAATATTTCCTAAATTCCTCGATATTATTTAAACTCGAACGATTCACAAGCAGTGCTATACATGTAATCTTTGTAAACAACACAAATGAATTGAAAGATAATTGGGGCCGAAGCCCTCACCAAAACAAGATCTGGATAAAAGATAGTACAGATTTAATAAAAAGGGGTGTTGACCAATTTGTAAATAGGCATAATAAGGGACTGATTCCATATTTTGATGAACTTGAAGAGTTATCATTAATTGTTCAGACACCGGATGAAAAAATTATCCCTATATGTTTGGTAGCAGCAAATGAAAAATCACCTGGTGGTAAGGAACAAACAATTGATACTATCAACAATGCAGCAACATTAAAAAGCGGAATGGAGAAAGCATCATTCTTTCTGTGCATGGGTGAAGCATCGCAAAATGCTGCATTAAAACTAAAAAAACATAATTTTGGATTCAACCTAGAGGGAGATCATGGTATTAACCTATCAGCAAGGGTGAAGCCAGGGCAGGGTATGGCAATTGTTACAGTCACAAGTGGTTTTCTTCCGCACCCTATCGAATTGGATTTTCTACATGATATGGAAGATACTAAGGAAACAATTTTTTGGCTTGAAGAAAACATGGACCGCAGTTTTCCACCTGATTCACCGGATGTTGTTGCAGATAAGGGGTTGTGGTTTCAAATCAAAGATGAAGTTGAAGAATATATGATAGGTGGAAGAAAACCGAATGGAAACTGGTTTGCAAAAGCATCAAAAGTATATTCCTCAGGACTGCCAGCAGGAACAGCACCACTTGAAATTTTAAGAAGAATGAATGTGTTCGGAAATGATAAAGATCAAAACTTACCAAAAGTCAGGTTTGATTTCGATACACTTTTTAAAAAATTGGCTAAAGATTATAACGACCCTGATATCAATAAAGATGTTATTCGATTGATTGCCTGGTCATATCAAGGGCAGCTTGGTATTTTCCGAAAAATTGTTAAAATGACAGCTCAAAATATTCTTGATTATGTTCAAGGTGTTTCACTTACGACACCTCAAAAAACAGAATACACATTATGTGCTAACTTGAGTTCCGATGTAGAAACCTGGAGTATTTGTTTAAAAGCGATATTACTAAGAATTAAAGAAGTAAACGATACACGAACAAATCTTAGTGATTATTTCAGAATGTTATACAATCTCTTACAATTCCACCCGTCAATTATTAAGGATACCGGCATTCACGAGAATAACAACTGCTGGCAATGGGTGCAGTATTTTCCACATTGGTATGATCTTAAGCGCGATAGCCCAATAATTGGTGATATACTTAAATCTCTTTTATTCTTTTTACGATGTAGGCGTTATGATGGAAAGGTTTTTTTGACATCAGAACGAGATAGGAAACACTATGAAATTGTCTCAACAATGTTGGATAAGCCAGTACATCGTAGACAAGAGAAATTGCGAAAAATTGTAATTAATTATCTAAATAATAAAGGAACAATAGACGGTTTGCCTGACGTTTTAACTGAAGATTAGCTTGAAAGAATTTTTATGAAACTTGAAGAATATCTTGGTATCTGGCAGTTTAAAAAAAATGGTGGAAGTATCCCATTATCATATCGTGCTATCTGTAATGAAATTGAACATCTTAACCCGGAAGAGGCTGGACATAAGATTATCCAACATTTGGAGTCTGAAAATTATATAGAAACACTACCAAATGGAAAACGAATATTAACTGAATCTGGTATTAAAAAACGTCTCCCGTTACCTCCACGAACCATTGTTGAAAATATAGATGATGAAAAACCATGGGAACTATTTCGAATACTATGCGGTTATTACGCTGATTGCGTAACACAATCAGAAAAAACACAGGAATATCTGTTTGAGAATGACCTGAACAATAAATATCTTCTTCCAGTTTTAGACTCAGACTGGATGACATCTCAACAACTACTTCATATCAGAAATGATAGTAGGCTATGCCGTCCAGCCATCAATCAGATAAAAGCAAGACGGAACGATGATGAGGACGTTTATATTGGATATCCACTAAGTGTTTTTAAAGACATAAATGGAAGAATGGTTTACTCGCCTATTTTACTATTTCCAGTTGATGTCATTTTTGATAATAATGATTTGCAAGTGGTAATCAGACAGGATGAAATTGACATTAACAGAACCTGGTTGGAATATAATATCCCTCATGATGAACAAAAAGCTGTGCAATATGGTATCTGCTTTTCCGAAGGTGATAAGACAGGGTTGCTTGATGTAGCATCTGCCGTACAATACATTGTAAATCGCTTTAAGGTTGATTTAACCCCAAATTACCTTGATTATTCTGTAGGAAAACGACCACGGGGAATTGCTAATACAGCAGCTTTGTTTGTTGGTAACTCCCTCAAATATAGCAAAACACTAAAAAAAGAGTTGCTTACAATAGCGAAGCAACCAGCCGCTAAACTGAATGTAACTGCTCTTGCTTATGTATTTCGTGATCCCCCGCTTGAAAATAAATGTCAACCAAAACAAATTTTTTTACCGCTTGATTTTCTTAATTCACCTTCAAACTTTGAACAACATATAGCATTGGATCAAGCATTGAATCAGTCAGTTTCAAAAATCACTGGTCCTCCTGGAACGGGTAAATCACAGGTAGCAGTGAATCTTATCGCAAACCTTGTGTTTTATGGTAATTCAGTACTTTTCACTAGCAAGAACCATAAAGCTATTCATGCTATTGTAGATAGGTGTAATGAAGTATTGAAAGTGTCCGATAGAAGTACACTATCACTGGTTCAATTCTGTTCAACGCCGGATGGACAGAATGGCGCATCATGGCAAAAGGTGAGATTAGATGACATTATCGCACAACTTGATACTTTAAAAAATGAAATTGATTTTACAGATAGTCCTGGTCTTGTACGCAAATTTTTCGACTCTTTAGAAAATCATCGAGATTGGCACAATACAATATTAATCATCAATGAAGCTCGCCAAAGATTGCAGACAGTCAATGCACGACTTGAAATGATAGTTAATCAATTCAATAACCCAGTGCAGGAACTAAACAGAGAATATGTTGATGAATTACTGAATTTAGTTAGAAAAATAGGTGTACCATCAATAGCAAGGAAATGGTGGCAAAGACTTTTTGATATTATTTTACGTAGAAAAATAACTTCCTTTAACGCTGAAGCTGAGCTGCGACAGTTAATTCCAGATATTTCAGCAACAGCAAAGACTTCTGAAAGATTGAGAGAAAGAACAGAAAGATTATGTAATGATATAAACGATTATCTTGATATCAAAGATGAAGAATCAGAAATATTGAGGCTTGATTTCGAAATACCCTCAGAAACACTCACTCAATTATCTGTAGAAATGTTATTTAGGAAAAACAACTTAAAGAATACTTTTCTTTTTAATCGAATCAAAGATGTTATGGAGGTACCAGAGGATACACGCCAGCTCTTAAAAAATTCTTTACAACAGTTAAATCCACCTGCTACGCTGCCATTTCTTACTCGTATTCTTAATGAAAATGCACCAGAAGAAACAGTTTTGGCTCAAAACGCGTTTCGACAATTTTCTACGTTTTATCCAGCCTGGGCTGCAACCTTACTGTCTCTTTCAAAAACATCACCGTGTATTGCTGGTGCATTTGATAAAGTAATTATTGATGAAGCATCACAATGTGAGATTCCCCCCATGATTCCAGCTCTTTATCGAGCAAAAAGTGTTACAGTTATTGGTGATCCGGATCAATTTCCACCGGTCATTACTCTGCGCGAAGCAAGACATGCATATCTGAAGCATTTAAAACATAAGTTAAACAATTTGAGTGATTACAAATTTGACTTTATGGCCCATAATGCATTTGATGTTATTCCTGCTAAGCCATTGATGCTTAGGGAGCATTTTCGTTGCCATGCGGATATCGTTACTTTTTGTAATGAAGAATACTATGGTAACAAACTAAAAGTCAGGACAGAGACTAAGCATCTGAAATTTCCACAAAATATGGGTTTTCGACGTGCCCTGGAATGGAGAAACGTAACAGATTCGCTTACTGAGGAGGTTAAGTCAGTAATTTCACTGTTCCAGGATTTGCAAACCAACGGATATTGTGGGACAATTGGAATAATATCTCCTTTACGTAAAGTGGTTGAAAAACTTAAACAAGACTTGCACCCTTTTCAAACTGAGCTTTTTAGTATTGAGAAGGATATTAATACGGCAAACGGGTTTCAAGGAGGTGAGCGGGACCTTATTATCTTTGTGCTTGGATACACAAGTTCGATGACTAATGGAGAAGAATGGTATATAACTTCACCAGAAAATCGTTATATATTCAATGTAGCTGTAAGCAGAGCACGAGCATGTTTGATCGTAGTTGGTGACAGGAATCGTGCAAGTCAATCCCAAGCATCTGCCCTGCGTAATCTCGCAAAAGATACCTCCATCCGACCCGCGAAACAGTTATCCCAATCTCCGGGAGAAGAAAAACTATACCTTGCACTATGTGAAGCAGGACTTAAACCAGTACAGCAATATCCTCTGTCTGGAAGATACCTTGACATAGCATTGATAGATTCGAAAATTGATGTTGAAGTTGATGGAGAAGGATATCATCTTAATAAATATGGGGAACGTAAGCAGGATGACATTTATCGTGATATACAGATAATGGCGAATGGCTGGACCGTTTTCAGATTCTGGTATCGAGAAGTACGTGATGATTTGGAAAATTGCGTTAAACGAGTACTTGAGAGAATTACAAAATAAACGGTCTAGACAATCTCTCAATTTGGTTATTAAAACTAATGGTGATGTAGAAAACCATAAAAATAGAATAAATAAGAGCGCGCGGGAGAACCAGAGCCCAGTGCAGATACAGGCCACTAACAGCTGCAAGTTGTAATTGTCAAAGCCCAACTACAACTATGCAGCTACCCGTTGCATGCCATTTGGGTACCCTAAGTGCATAATCCGTTTTTTATCCAGCACACAATTCCGGAGCCAATTCGGCAGGTGATTCCGGAACTTAACCGGCACTCTAATCCGGCCGCTATCCGGCAGGGATAGCGTCATTGACATAAGATGGCAATTTTTAAGAAAAGCTGGTTTACCGATTACACTTTTTTTGAGAGAAGCGATGCATAAAATTCTTTAACCTTTAATAATGATCCATATTCCTTTTAGTTATTCATGTAAAGAGTTATGAATGAATATTTTATCAACCAATAGAAAAAGAAGTTATATTCAAACACAAAAATGAACGCAATGTTAAGGAGCCAGAGTGGCGAAATGACGTACAGCTGCTTTACAAGTACCTAAACCGTATGAGTGGAAAGTACTATAAATACAATATGTAAAGCACAGAAATTTGCCAATCAGACTGCGGGAATGCAGATGAAAAGATATAAAAGATGAAAAAAGCCCCGTTCACAATTAAAAGGAGTTGAGGAAAATTTTGGCTATTCCTAAGAATGAACAGATGTATTGCAAAATAGCATCAAAGTTGTTTAAAACGTCAATGCTGTTTTACTGCTTAACTACCATAATGGTATTTAGCGGTTGTGGACAAAACGACACGAAGAAAGCAATAAATGAGATTCAACTTACAAAAAAGATCAAACCGCAAGACACTCGTGATTCTGCATTTATCAATGAACTCATGGGGTTTCTGACACCATACATAACGGACTCGATTTTTCATTTGGAGTGGAATAAAAGTTTAAGCGATACGCTATTCGGTCTGCCTGTTTCAGATATATTATATGGGCCCGAAAATTCTCAAAATTCAGACCATTTCTATCACTACAACACGAAATTACTCGCTAAAATTGATGCCGCACTTGATTTTTCTCCAATCAATAATATTGTAAAGAACCTGAAAAACTTTCAATTAGCCGATAATAATTCAGGCATATCCTTCTATTTTGAAAACGGTATAGATACCAGTATTTCAACCGGGTCGGTTGCCGGATTGTTGATTTCCCGGCTGCACCTTAAAAAATATCCTGAGGAGTTGAGAAAATATCGCAAAAGGTATAAGCGATTTCTTCTTGATGATTCAAATGAGTTCAGCCCATGCAGTCTGGACGTATCCCCACATTTAAATAGTGTACAAGTTGCATTCTGGATCAGAAGATCACTTGACGGGAGTGACACACTCATCGAATCTATTCTAACAAAGATTGTTCGGTTGTCAAATCCTGCTGTTTACAATAAAATATTCGGGCGGAATGATCAAATGTCAGGTCAGGAGAAATCCGGGGACGATATGGTTTTTACCTATGATTCTTACTGCGACGAGGAAGACCTGGGGATACAGCCTTCACTGCTTGAGTGTCGTGACGATATACTTTATGGATTTTCTGCAAGATTGGATTCTATTATTGATTTAGGTCAGAGGTCAAATGGCACTCTGGTCATAGATGGTATAGAGGCGGAAGCGGTACTTACGAATACAACATGCAATGGTAAGTTTCTCAGGAAAAATAATTATTTCGCGCTGGTTGAAGATTCTGATAAAAAGATTGAATGGATTAAGGTAAACCCGGCTTTTACATTGACATTCCAGACATATCCCGAACCATGCATGGGAAATGATGAAGCCCGACTTTTCTGGGCTGTAATGCTTAGCATCGGCATTCAGGGGAATACTGTGACTCCGCTGCTCTTTACAGCATTTCCACAAAATTCCACTCGAAAACCAGGGATGGTCTTTAGACCTGATTCGATAACTGAACCCTACAGCAGGGAACCTACTGATACTGCGGCATACACTCGTAAATTGACGTATAATATTCCGCCGGAACTGTCCTTTATAAAAGGATTATGCAGGGTGGATTCGATTCAATACATCGGAGGAGAGGTCTCTCGAATGGGTATTCTATCATCAGCACTTAAAATTCAATGGTCTGATGGTCTTGAACAAATCCTTCACGAGGAAAAAGGTTATGGTGGTTATTCTTTCATTGATGGAATTATCAGTGATCTCATTTTAACTGATATTAATGGTGACGGAATGAGTGATATATGTTTTTCCAGCGCAGAAAAAGGCAAGTGGGTGATCTTTATTCAGAAAGACAATTCTTTCAAAAAACGACAAATAAAAAAACCGATAGAAAGAGCTGTTGGAGGCTGCTGAAATATTGGCAGACTCCGAATAACTTTCGCGTTGCGGATGTTTTACAAAATAGTAGAACAGGGTTGAAAGGCAGAGAAGAAAAGACATTAGACCGCCGCCGGAGAAGATGCTGAAATCAGCCGAAGGGCATAGAGCTAGACGCGTAGTGTCAAGCTTTCCGGAAACTGTACTTAAGACCCAAAGAACGGGTGTATATATTTTGGCCGTTAAATAAAAAGGTTAATAAAAAAGGCGGGGCAAATATGAAGATAAAACAAATCTAAACTATTCCTGGATTTATTGCGGTAGGTTGACAATGTCTTCAAATTTCTTTTTTTGTTACTTGTATTATTTCTACAGTCGTCTTTTACTAACTGATCAGGATTCTATTATATTTATAATTTAAATTACATACAACACTAAAAAAGGTTTCGATAATCATATGAAAAAAAATCTGATAGTTTTATTTGTATTGTCTTTTTCATTGGCGGTTAATGCCGTTAATGTTACTATTATTGAAAGCAAGACCGCGAATTACTGGGCAGTTCAAGATACAGTGTGGCGTTCTGTAGCTGTTGACATGGGATATAGCGCAACTATTGTACAGCAAAGTGCGCTTGACGATATCTCAAACTTTACTACTGCGGACGTGCTGATCGTCGCTTCGGCTACAATATCATTTAGTAAAACAAATCACCTTCAAACCATCAGACAATTCGTATTGAGTGGACGATCCGTCTATATACAA
>Ga0209373_10003798_pt1 | contig 13595 bp, 16 predicted proteins | sample Higcelweek5metaG_FD_187173 | JGI IMG/M metagenome (GOLD analysis project Ga0209373, IMG submission 187173) | Freshwater pond sediment microbial communities from the University of Edinburgh, under environmental carbon perturbations - High... | ecosystem: Environmental > Aquatic > Freshwater >...
GGTCTGATGCTGGTTGTCGCCCTGTCCGCCACCGACCGGGCGGCCCAGAAGGATGCCAGGGCACCGGCGAATACCCCGGTGGTGATCGGCGGCTGACGGCGTTTTCCGTGACGGCGCGGGTGGGGCAGTGATAAGCTGCCAGCCATCCCGTTTGTTCGTTGCCTTAAAGGATGGACGTTCAGAGCCATGCCGTCTTTCGACATCGTTTCCAAGACCGAGATCGCCGAGGTCAACAATGCCGTTCAGGGTGTGCTGCGTGAGCTGCAGACCCGCTTCGACTTCAAGGGTTCCAAATCGACCATGGAACTGAAGGAGAAGGAAAACGAGATCATTATCCAGACAGAGGATGACACCAAGCTGGAGCAGCTGCAGGAAATGCTGAAAGGCTATTTTGTGCGCCGCAAGCTGGACCCCGGCTGTCTGGACTGGTCCAAGGAAGAGAATGCCGCCGGTGGTACCAAGCGCCAGGTGGTCAAGGTCAAGCAGGGGATCGAGCAGGCGCTGGCCAAGCAGATCGTCAAGGCCTTGAAAGATAGCAAGATGAAGGTGCAGGCCGCCATCCAGGGGGACGAGTTGCGCATCACAGGCAAGAAGATCGATGACCTTCAGGCCGCCATCGCCCTGGTAAAGGGGCTGAATATCGAACAGCCCCTGCAATATCTGAATTTCCGCGACTGATCAGTCTTTTTCCTGCCGCTTGGGCATTTTGCCCTGGCGGCAGGCATCGGAACAATATTTCACTTGTTCCCAGTCCCGCGCCCATTTGTGTCGCCATGTGAAAGGGCGACCGCAATGGGCGCAGGTTTTTTGTGGTAGATCGCATTTGGCCACACCGCGCGGCATGGTTCACAGTCCCCGCCTTGCTGCCAAAACCGCCGATGCCGTGGCCCCGAGACCCAGTGCCACCGCCGCCAGCAGACCCAGGGCACCGGCATAAGGCACCAGCGAGACCAGTGCCAGGGCCAACGTGACCAAGGCGAAACGCCCCAGCACACGCACCGGCGCCCCTTGCGCTTTGCTGCGCCCCTGCCGGCTTTCTGCCAGCCCCAGGGCTGCCAGGGCCAGTCCCAGCGGGAAGGCCAGCACGTAAAGCCCGCTCAGCAAAAGCCCAAGCGGCAGCCCGATGACGCTGAACATCAGCAAGATGGCCAGTGGCGGCACCGCCAGCATCAGGGCGAAACCAACCAGCATCCGCCCCATGGGATTGCTGCGGATGGCGGCACTGCTGCGCATCACCAGGGTTGGGAAAAGCCACAGCACCGCCACGCCCAGGATGAACAGGGCGGCCATGGTCCCCAGCAGGGTGGTGAGGCTGGGCCCTTCGGTGCCAACAGTCTCCTGGCTACGGAATTCCACCGTGCCCCCCACATCCACACCGTCGGGTACCGGCACAGATCTGGGGCCGGTATGGCGGATGCTGCCCATGATGCGCGCACCGGGCCGTAATTCCAGCTCAACCGCGGCTACATCCAGATTGCCGGCGATGGTACCGCTGATCGTTACCTTCTCTGCGGCCAGTTGGGCATTGCCGGCCACCCGGCCTTCCAGGCTTATTTCGCCGCCGCTGGCCGTGAAATCCCCGCCGATGGCGGCGGCCCGGCCCATTTTCACCTCCGCAGCGGTCACGCGGGCATCGCCGCTGATCATGCCGTTAATATCCAGATCGGCGGCAACGGCCAGCAGATCACCGCCCACCGGGCCCACCAGCCGCAGATCGAAACCGGCCAGAATGGCATCCCCGGATATGGGCGCCTTCATATCCAGATCGAATCCGGCAGCGATCAGATCCCCATCCACAGGTGCTGCGACCACCACTTTGCTGCCGGCGGCGAACAGGCTGTCCTCCACCGGGGTGGTGACATGTACATCCTCCCCATTACGGAAATCGGCCGCCAGGGCGGGGTATGGCAACAACAGAAGCATCGCCACGGCCAGGAGGGATGAAAGGCGGGTCAGGGATAGCAAGGGCGGGGCATCCTGATAGAGATATGTCTCAACGCCATTGTCTTCTTTTATGCCGTGCCGGCCAAGACCCAGTGTGGACCCCGCATCTGGCACCACTGCGCTACAAATCCGCAACATCAGCCTTCTGTCATCTGGTGGTCACTGTCCACACCTATTATGATGCACTGCACAATGACGGTTCGCGAATAGTGACGTGAGGGAATGATATGACTTTGTTTTCATTGGCTGGTAAGCGCGGTCTGGTGGTCGGTATCGCCAACGAGGGCAGTATCGCCCACGGTTGCGCCCAAGCGTTTCGTGCCATGGGGGCGGAACTGGCTGTCACTTATCTGAACGCCAAGGCGGAACCGCATGTGCGCCCGCTGGCAGAGGCGCTGGGCGCGCCGCTGATTCTGCCGTGCGATGTGCGGGAGCCGGGTGAACTGGAAGCCATCTTCGACCGCATTGGTGCTGAATGGGGCAAGCTGGATTTCCTGCTGCATTCCATCGCCTTTGCCCCGCGTGAAGATCTGCATGCCCGCGTCACCGATTGTTCGCGCGAGGGCTTTTTGACCGCCATGGATGTGTCGGTCCATTCCTTCATCCGCATGGCCAAATTGGCCGAACCGTTGATGAAGGATGGCGGCTGTTTGCAGACCGTCAGCTTCTATGGCTCGGAAAAGGTGGTGGAACATTACAATCTGATGGGACCGGTGAAGGCAGCTTTGGAGTCGGTGACGCGTTATCTGGCGGCCGAATTGGGGCCCAAGGATATCCGGGTGCATTGCCTGTCACCCGGCCCGTTGAAGACCCGTGCGGCCAGCGGCATCGACCGGTTTGACGAGTTGCTGGCCCGTACGGCGGAAAAGGCACCGCTGCGCCAGCAGGTGGGTGTGGCCGATGTTGGCGCCTATGCCGCGTTTCTGGCCAGCGACGATGCCCGCGCCATCACCGGTTCGGTGCCATATATTGACGGGGGCTATAATATCTTGGGGTAATCATTCCCCCGACCGGACGGTCCCGCCAGCCGCATGGCGGGGCCGTTGCGCGCAACAGGTGCCAAAGCCGACCAAGATATGGTACACAGCCCCAGATTTAGCCCATATATCTGAACGATATCACTTAGAGGCGTCTGGGGTCCCATGGCCGGTCATAGCCAATTCAAGAACATCATGCACCGCAAAGGCGCACAGGACGCCAAGCGGTCGAAGATCTTCAACAAGCTGGCGCGCGAAATCACCGTGGCCGCCAAATCGGGCCTGCCCGATCCGGCCATGAACCCGCGCCTGCGTGCCGCCATCCAGGCCGCCCGTGCACAGAACCTGCCCAAGGACCGCATCGACAGGGCCATCAAGCAGGGCCAGCCCGGCGGCGGTGATGACACCAATTATGATGAAGTGCGGTACGAGGGCTATGGCCCCGGCGGGGTGGCGCTGATCGTCGAAGCGCTGACCGACAACCGCAACCGCACCGCTTCGGAAGTGCGCTCTGCCTTCACCAAGCATGGTGGCACCCTGGGCGAAACCAATTCGGTTTCGTTCATGTTCAACCGCGTCGGCCAGATCACCTATCCGGCCAGTACGACCGATGCCGACACCATGCTGGAAGCCGCCATTGAGGCGGGAGCGGAGGATGTGCAGTCCGACGAGGGCGGCCACGCCATCACCACCGGCACGGATTCGCTGGGCGAGGTGCGTGACGCACTGGAAGCCAAGTTCGGCGCCCCGGAAAGTGCCAAGCTGACCTGGACGCCGATGAATCTGGTGCCCGTGCCGGCGGAAGACACGGCCCAGACGCTGCTGAAGCTGCTGGATGTGCTGGAAGATAATGACGATGTCCAGACCGTGCTGGGCAATTTCGATATCCCGGCGGAAATCCTGGAAAAGCTGGGCTGATTGATACGGGTACAGGCTGGGGAGGGGCGGGAATGGCGGGGCAGGTGACGACCCGTATCCTGGGGCTCGACCCCGGCCTGCGGCATCTGGGCTGGGGTGTTATCGACACCTGCGGTAACCGGTTGAGCCACGTTGCCAACGGCACGATCAATACCGATAGTGGTGATGATCTGGCGGTCCGGCTGTTGGCGTTGCACGATGGCATCGTCGATGTGATCGCCAGCTGGCAGCCGGACGAAGCTGCGGTGGAAGAAACCCTTTCCAACGTCAACCCATCTTCCACCCTGAAGCTGGGCATGGCCCGTGGCGTGGCGCTGCTGAGTGCGGCCAAGGCCGGGCTGCCGGTAGAGCAATATCTGCCCATGGCGGTGAAGAAATCCGTTGTTGGCACCGGCCATGCCGACAAGGTGCAGGTGCAGCACATGGTCCGCATGCTGCTGCCCGGCCTTCAGCGCACCAGTGCCGACAGTGCCGACGCGCTGGCTGTTGCCATCTGCCACGCCCATTACGCCCAGACCCGCCGCAAGGTGGATGATGCCATCCTGGGTGTGCGGCGCTGAAAAAACACCATCACGGCGTTGCCGTTTTGTTCATATGGTGTAGAATTCTTCCTCATAGGGAAGAAAGGGTGGCTGCGCCATGGCCCTGAATATCAAATCCCCGGAGGCGGAACGTGACGTCCGCCGCTTGGCTGAATTGACGGGTGAGAGCCTGACGGAGGCCATGCATAAGGCTGTGCGGGAGCGGCTGGAGCGTCTTTCTGTGGAGGAAAGGGCGCTTAAAGCGGCGCGCTGGGCCAAGGCAGAAGAAATCATCTGCCGTATCCAGACGACTCCGGTGCTGGACGCGCGCAGCCCGGATCAGATCGTTGGCTATAACCAGCATGGAATGTTCGATTGAATGCGCACTGTGCTGGATACCTCGGCTTTGGCTGCGTTCCTGTTTCAGGAGCCGGATGGTGGAAATTATCTGAAGGCAGTGCAGAACGCCGCTGGACTGGTGCTATCGGCTGTCACTCTGTTTGAAACCCGTACTGTGGTGCTAGGGCGTTATGGCGTTGCGGCATCTGAAGAATTGGATCAGTTGATGCAGGTGCTTGCCGTAACCATTGCTCCTTTTGACGAGGAGCAGGCGGAGGCGGCGTCAATAGCCTATACGCGCTATGGCAAGGGACGAGGGCATAAGGCCCAGCTTAATCTGGGGGACTGTGCGTCCTATGCCTTGGCCAAGAGCTTGGACGCGCCCCTGCTGTTCAAGGGCCAGGGTTTCATTCATACCGACATTATCGCGGCCCTGCCTTTGCTGGTGCCGGAGGCGGGGATAAGCCAATGATCGCCAAACTTTCCGGCCTGCTCGATTCCACCGGTCTCGACTGGGCTGTCATCGACGTGAATGGCGTCGGCTATCTGTTTTCCGCCTCCTCGCGCACCCTGCGCCGGCTGGGCAGCCCCGGCGACCGCGTATCGGTGCTGACCGACATGTGGGTGTCGGCGGACAAGATCGCGCTATACGGCTTCGCCGATGCGGGGGAACGCGACTGGTTCCGCCTGCTGACCACGGTGCAGGGCGTGGGCGCGCGGGTGGCACTGAACCTGTTATCTGCTCTGGCTCCCGAGCGGCTGACGAACGCCATTGCCGCCCAGGACAAGACCAGCCTGTGCGAGGCGGATGGCGTGGGGCCGAAACTGGCTGCCCGAATTTTGAACGAATTGAAGGATAAGGTGGCCATATTGGCCGTCGCCCCCTTGGCGACGGCCCCATCGATAAAAGGCGGGCCGCAACCAGCAGCCCCCAGTGGCGCCGTTGGAGATGCAGTGTCGGCCTTGGTCAATCTGGGGTACAAGCGGATCGATGCCTTCACGGCTGTCAATAAGGCGGCCCAGGCACTGGGGGAGGGGGCTGACGTCTCCGCCCTGATCCGTGCCGGCCTGAAGGAACTGAGCCAGTGAGCCGTGTGCCCAAACCCAAGCCGGAGGCGCCGAAGCCCGAACGCATGGTCGATCAGGACCGGATCGGCGGGGATGCATCGGCGGAAAACTCCATCCGCCCCCTGTCGCTGGCTGAATTCACCGGGCAACGACAGGCGCGCGAAAATCTGGCCTTATTCATCCAGGCCGCCCGGTCGCGGGGGGAGGCGCTGGACCATGTGCTGCTGTTCGGTCCGCCGGGCCTGGGCAAGACCACGCTGGCCCAGATCGTCGCCAAGGAAATGAATGTCGGTTTTCGCGCCACCTCCGGCCCCGTCATTGCGCGGGCGGGTGATCTGGCGGCGCTGCTGACCAACCTTCAGCCGCATGATGTGTTGTTCATCGATGAAATCCACCGCCTGTCCCCGGCGGTGGAGGAAATCCTCTATCCGGCGATGGAGGATTTTCAGCTGGACCTGATCATCGGTGAAGGGCCGGCGGCGCGCAGCGTGCGTATTGACCTGCCGCCTTTCACCCTTGTGGGGGCGACCACCCGTTCCGGGCTGATCACCCGCCCCCTGCGGGAACGCTTCGGCATTCCATTACGCTTGCAGTTCTATGAACCGGAGGAGTTGCAGCTGATCGTCAGCCGGGGGGCCCGCATCCTGGGTATGGACCTGACCGACGAAGGGGCGCTGGAAATTGCCCGCCGATCCCGCGGTACGCCGCGCGTGGCTGGCCGATTGCTGCGCCGGGTGCGGGATATATCCGCCGTCACCGGTCTGCTGATCACCGACGCGCAAGCTGCTGACCGGGCGCTGACCCGGCTGGAAGTAGACCGGCTGGGTTTCGATGCCATGGACAGGCGTTACCTTTCCTGCATCGCCGACCATTATGGTGGCGGCCCGGTGGGGGTGGAGACGCTGGGGGCCGCCCTGGGCGAACAGCGCGATGTGCTGGAGGAGACGATCGAGCCCTATTTGATCCAGCAAGGATTGTTGCAGCGCACACCGCGCGGGCGCATGTTGACGGATACCGGATACCGCTATCTGGGATTGCCCGTGCCCGCCACCCCGGCCCGCCAATTGGATATGCTGGGGTCGGTCGGGATGGTCACGGGCGATCTGTTCACGGGGGATATCGATGCCTGATATGCATCTGCCGCCGGCCGGGTGGACGGAAGGAAAGGTCCATGTCTTTCCTGTCCGCGTCTATTACGAGGACACGGATGCCGGTGCCATTGTCTATCACGCAAATTACTTGCGATTTTGTGAGCGTGCCCGCAATGAACTGCTGCGTTTGGCGGGCTATCCGCATGCGGCGATGGTGGAGAGGTTGGGTACCGCCCTGGCTGTTCGCCATTGCGAGATGGATTTCCAGGCCCCAGCCAAGCTGGACGAACCGCTGGAAGTGTGGAGCCGGGTGGTAGCGATCGGGGCCGCGACCGTGGATATGGAACAGGAGATCCGTCGCGCCGGCTTGCCGCCGGTGGCGGGCTCGGATATTGAGCGGCTGTCGGGAGACATGTTGGTGCGTGTCTGCCTGCGGTTGGCGGCTATCAATCAGAATGGAAGGCCGGTCCGGCTGCCCGCACCCCTGCGGGATGTGTTGGAACGGGTGCTGTCTTAAAGCTAGGTCAGGACTGAAGCGAATGTATCCCACCCTGTTGCAGGCCGCCCCGCTGGGCGGCACTCTTCCAGCGCATGAACTGACCGCCTGGGGCCTGTTCTTGCAGGCCGACCCGGTTGTGAAGCTGGTGATGCTCGGTCTGTTGTTCGCCTCGGTCTGGACCTGGGCCATCGTTTACGACAAGGTCAAGAAGCTGCGCCGGATCAAGGCGGCGGCGACCGATTTTGAGGAACAGTTCTGGTCCGGCGGTTCGCTGGATCAACTGTATGATCAGGTGGCCACCAACCCCACCGATCCGTTTTCGGCCGTTTTCGCCGCCGGTATGCGTGAATGGCGCCATGCCACCGAACGTGGGTTGACCAGCACCGGCGCCATGCGGGCCAATCTGGCCCAGCGGATCGAACGGGTGATGTCCGTCACCGTGAATCGCGAGATGGCGACGACCGAACGTTATCTGACCGTGCTGGCCTCGGTCGGTTCAGCCGGCCCGTTCGTCGGCCTGTTCGGCACGGTGTGGGGTATCATGGGCGCCTTCACCAACATCGCCGCCCAACAGAACACCTCGCTGGCCGTGGTGGCGCCGGGGATCGCGGAGGCATTGTTCGCCACCGCCATCGGGCTGGTCGCCGCCATTCCGGCCGTGTTGGCCTATAATTACTTCTCGTCCGAAATCGGTCGTTTCGGCGACCGTCTCGACTCATTTGTGACAGAATTCTCCGCGATCCTTCAGCGTCATCTTGAGGAGCGGGGCTGAAATGGGGGCAAGCCTTCCCGGCAAATCCTCCGGTCGTGGTCGCCGCCGCGGTCGGGCTGCCATGTCTGAGATCAATGTCACGCCCTTGGTGGACGTGATGTTGGTGCTGCTTATCGTCTTCATGGTCGCGGCTCCGCTGCTCACCGCCGGCATACCGGTCAATCTGCCCAAGGGGGCGGCCCAGGCCCTGAAGACGGAGGAAGATCCGCTTTGGGTGACGGTGACGTCTGATGGCAAAGTGTCGTTCAAGGACAAGAAGGTCTTCGATAACGATATGTTCGCTATTGCCGAACTGGCACCGCGTCTGTCCGTGGTGGCGCAGGAGAATCCGGAACGCAAGGTTCTGGTCCGGGGCGACCGGCAGGCCACATATGCCAACATCGTCGATGTGTTGAGCGAGGCGCGCCGCGCCGGGTTGTCGGAGGCCAAGCTGGTCATCGAATCCGACGGTCGCCGGTAAGGGGAGTGGATCGAAACCGATCATGCGCACCCCCCTTATCCTTTCCGGTCTGCTGCATCTGGCGCTGATCCTGCTGGCGTTGATTGGCCTTCCGCACCTGATCCGGGAGCGGGAGGTTCTTCAGCTGCAGGAGGTGCCTGTCGACATTGTCGAGGTCGGCCCGATGACCATCGCCAAGCTGGAGCAACCCAACCCGCCACGCCCGCAGCCGCCGCGCCCGACGCCGCCGAAGCCCCAGCCGCCGGAACCGCCGGCCCAGGCCAAGGAAGAACCGCCGCCCCCGCCCGATATCAAGGCCCCGGAGCCACCACCCAAGCAGGTGGCTGAAAAGCTGCCGGAACCCGAACCGCCCAAGCCGGAACCGCCAAAGCCGCCGCCGCCGGAGCCCAAACCGGAACCAAAACCCGAACCCAAGCCGGAACCGAAAAAGGAAGAGCCAAAGCCGGAGCCGCCCAAGCAGGAGGAGCCGAAGCCCAAGCCTGAACCCAAGCCGGAGCCGAAAAAGGAAGAGAAGAAGCCTGAGCCCAAGAAAGAGGAGCCGAAGAAGGAGGAACCGAAAAAGTCCTTCGACAGCGTTCTCAAGAATGTGGCCAAGCTGAAGCCCGACAGCCCGCCGGCCAAGGAAACGGCAAAGCAGGAAAGCTCCACACCGCCGCAGCCGAGCAATGCCAAAACCGGTGAGCATTTGACGATCAGCGAGGAGGATGCGCTGCGCCGTCAGATTGCCCAGTGCTGGAACGCACCGATTGGCGCAAAGGGGGTAGAGCAGATGATCGCGGAAATCCGCGTCAGCTACGATACCAATATGCGCGTCACGAATGTTCAGTACGTTGGCGGTAACGGTAACCCGAACAGCGATCCGCACTACCGTGCCTTCGTTGAATCGGCGCTTCGCGCACCGTTGTTGCCTGGGTGCAATACACTCAACATTCCGCGGGAAAAATATGCGGACAAAGGGTCAATCCTGATGAAGTTCAGCCCGAAGGATATGTTCTGATGCCAGCCAAAGCCGATTTTTCCCTGGGGCGCCGGACCGTCATGCGGTCGCTGGCCATGATGGGTGTTGTGGCCGCCTCGGGTGCTGCCACCCTGCCGGCCCATGCCGAGCTAGAGATCGACATCACCAAGGGCAATCCGCAGCCGATGCCCATCGCGATCACCAATTTTGCCGGTGATGGGCCGCAGGCCCAGCAAACCGGGCAGAATATCGCGGCGGTCATTTCCGCGAATCTGGAACGGTCGGGCCTGTTCCGGCCCATCGAACCGTCCAAGTTCATCCAGACACCGGAACAGCTGCGCGCCGGCCCCCGATTCTCGGACTGGCGGTTGATTCAGGCACAGGGGCTGGTAACAGGCACCGTTACACAGACGCCGGATGGTCGCACCCGCATTGAATTCCGCCTGTGGGACGTTACGGCCGACCAGCAACTGACGGGTCTGGCCTATACGGTGCAGGCCGACGGCTGGCGGCGAGTCGCCCACATCATTTCCGATGCCATCTACAAGCGAATCACCGGCGAGGAAGGTTATTTCGATACCCGCGTCGTTTATATCGCCGAATCCGGCCCGGCGCTGCAGCGCGTCAAGCAACTGGCCATCATGGACCAGGATGGCCAGAACCATCGGTTTTTGACCGATGGCCGAGTCCTTGTGCTGACCCCGCGTTTTTCGCCCAGCACCCAGGAAATTACATATCTGAGCTACTTCAACAACAAGCCTCGGGTCTATCTGTTCAATATCGATACCGGGCGGCAGGAAGTATTGGGCGATTTCCCGGGCATGACTTTTGCCCCGCGTTTTTCGCCCGATGGCAACAAGGTCATCATGTCCCTGGCGCAGAATGGCAACACGGACATCTATACGCTGGACCTGCGGACCCGCCGGCAAACACAGCTGACGAACCATCCCGGCATCGACACGGCACCGTGTTACGCACCAGATGGCAGCAAGATCGTCTTCGAAAGCGATCGGGGTGGTACACAACAGCTGTACACGATGAACGCAGACGGCGGCGACGTTAAGCGGATTACTTTCGGGGCTGGTCGCTATGCTACGCCCGTCTGGTCACCACGGGGTGATTTGATTGCCTTCACCCGTCTGAACGATGGTAAGTTCTATATTGGTGTTATCCGTCCCGATGGCACCGGTGAACGCATGTTGACCGAGGCTTTCCATGCCGAGGGGCCGACCTGGGCTCCGAACGGTCGCGTGCTGATGTTCTTTAAGGAGCGTCCTTCCGGGCAGGGTGGGAAGCAGCGTCAGGCCAAGCTATACTCAATTGACCTGACAGGGTTTAATGAGAGGCAGGTCTTAACGCCCACTGACGCCTCCGACCCCGCTTGGTCGCCCTTGATTCCGTGAGTGCGTCACACTACGTTCGCATCGCAAGAACGGTGCTCAAATCCTTCCAGTCACTAAGGTCATCAAGAATCGCGGCGACTGGCTGCGATGGCACGGTTCGTGGGGCAAATGCGTTTTCTCAACACTGAACTGAGTTCCACCTAGGGGGTCTCAAAATGAACTTCAAGATCGTCAGCCTCGTCGCGGTTGCCCTGCTGGCCACCGCCTGCAGCTCCAAGAAGGAGGAGGTTGCTACCGCCAGCACTGCCGGCACTGCCGCTCCGGCTGCTCCGGTTGCTGCCAAGCCGACCGGTCCGGTGCCCGGTTCCGCTGAAGACTTCGTCGTCAATGTTGGCGACCGTGTCTTCTTCGGCTTCGACAAGTCCGACCTCACCCCGGAAGCGACCGCCACGCTGGACCGTCAGGCCGCTTGGCTGAAGCAGTATCCGGCCGTCACCGTGACCGTTGAAGGTCATGCCGACGAGCGCGGCACCCGCGAATATAACCTGGCGCTGGGTGAGCGTCGCGCCTCTGCGGTCAAGAACTACCTGGCCGCTCTGGGCGTTGACGGTGCCCGCCTCCAGACCATCTCCTATGGCAAGGAGCGCCCGGCCGTCGTTGGTTCCAACGAAGCCGCCTGGACGCAGAACCGTCGTGGCGTGACCGTGATCAACTGATCACTGTCTGACTGACGTTTCGGCATCAGCCGATGAGGGGGGCGCCGCTGGAATACCAGCGGCGCCCCTTTTTTTGGCGTAAACACTGCCGTCACATTCCCGCCGCATCGCTGCATCACCCTTCCGCCCGTTGGTCCGACGCGCTAGGGTGCGGGCCATCATCCACCCTTGTTACAAGCCGGTCCCTTGATGATCAGCCCGACCCAAGCCCATCGCACCTTCCTGCGCCGCCGTCTGGCGGTTGCCGCTGTCGCGCTCATGGCGCTTTCCGCTACAGGCCCCGCCTTCGGGCAAAGCGATACGCGCGAGTTGATGAATCGGTTGCAGCGGCTGGAAAACGAGATGCAGACGCTGAACCGTGAAGTTTATCGCGGTGGTGGCAGCGGTGCTTCCGGAGCGCCGACACCATCGGGCGCCCCCACGGGGAATGTCGCTGCCGGGTTCGAGGTGCGGCTGCAGCGCTTGGAATCGGAGATGCAGACCCTGACGGGGCGCTATGAAGAAGCGGCGTTCCAGGTGGGTCAACTGCGCGATCAACTGACCAAACTGCAGACTGATATCGATTTCCGGCTGAGCCGGCTGGAACAGGGACAGGCCGGTGGTCTTTCCGCCACGCCCCCTGGGCTGGAAGGTGACAAAACGACCCCGGCCAAGGGCGGCAAGACGACCGATTTATCGCCCCCCCCTATAGCTGCTTCTGCGGATTCGGTGACAGGCACGCTGCCTACGGGTTCGATCCAGGAACAGTATGATTATGCCTTCAACCTGCTGCGGCAGGCCGATTATGCCAATGCGGAGAAAGCCTTCGCCCAGTTCCTGAAAACGCACCCGGACAATACGCTGTCATCCAACGCGCAATATTGGATGGGTGAGACACTGTACGTTCGCAACAAGTTCAAGGAAGCTGCGGTAGCCTTCGCCGAGGGCTACCAGAAATACCCCAAGAGCAACAAGGCACCGGATTCGTTGCTGAAGCTGTCCTTGGCATTGTCGGCGATGAAGGCCAATGACGATGCCTGCGCCGCCCTGGGTGAACTGACCCGGAATTACAAGGACGCACCCGCCACCATCAAGCGCCGGGCCGACCAGGAGAAGAATCGTCTGAAATGCAGCTGACCGATCCGGTCGCCGTCGATGAATTCGCCCAGGCGATGGTGGCCGCCGGTCCATTCGAACCGCAGCCCCATCTGGCGGTTGGCCTGTCCGGCGGTGCCGACAGCATGGCCCTGGTCGCGCTGTTGGACCATTGGGTGCAAGCCCGGGGCGGACGGCTTTTGACCCTGACGGTAGACCACGGGCTGCGCAGCGAAAGCGCGATGGAGGCGGCGCGGGTTGCGGCCTGGATGAAAGATCGCGGGATCGCTCACCGGATTCTGCCCTGGAAGGGCGCTAAGCCGGTATCGGGAATCCAGGCTGGTGCCAGGGCGGCCCGGTTGCGCCTGCTGGCGGAAGCGGCGGCGGGGCAGGGTATTCTGCATCTGGCCCTTGCCCATCATGCCGATGATCAGGCCGAAACCACGCATCTTCGCCGGGAACGGGGCAGCGGTGGGGACGGGTTGGCCGGTATGCCGCTGGTGCGGGAGATGGGGGCGGTGAGATTGATTCGTCCCCTGTTGTCCTTTTCGAAGGCGCAACTGCGTGCCACCTGTCAGGCGGCGGGGCTCGATTGGGTTGAAGACCCCTCGAATTGTGATCCCCGCTATGCCCGTGCCGCACTCCGTCTGCGCGGGCATGATGTGGCGGTCGATTTTGCCGACGCCCGGCAGGCAGGCGAACAGCGGGCAATGCTGGATGCACGGCTGGCCTTGGTCGCTGCCGGCTATGTGCGTTTCCAGCCGGAGGGCTGGGCGATTCTCTCTGCGGATATTGTTTCGGCAGCGGGAGCCGACGGTCCCCGTCTGTTGAATTCACTTCTGCGGGCCATCGCAGGGGTAACTTATCCCCCCCCATCGGCGGCGGTCGCGGAACTCTGGCGGCGCATTGCGGCAG
>Ga0209373_10003800_pt1 | contig 13589 bp, 18 predicted proteins | sample Higcelweek5metaG_FD_187173 | JGI IMG/M metagenome (GOLD analysis project Ga0209373, IMG submission 187173) | Freshwater pond sediment microbial communities from the University of Edinburgh, under environmental carbon perturbations - High... | ecosystem: Environmental > Aquatic > Freshwater >...
TGCAGGTTCTTCAGCTGCCACTTCCTCAGTTGCTTCAGGTGCTACTTCTTCCGCTGGTGCTGCTGTAGATCCACAGCCTGCTAATAGTGTTGCCACCATTGCCACGCTGAGTACTACACTAAGTAATTTCTTTTTCATTTTTAAATCTCCCTTCGATATATATGAGTAAGTATAATCGTTACCATTAAAGAATATCAAAGAAAAAGCAATTTTTCTTCATAATAATTGCTTTATGAATATCAATTATTGCTATTATTCTTTATCAATTTTTCTCATATTTTATTAATATTTCATTTTTCGTTATTGCATTATTAACATTTTTCCATCTAATCTATCGTTTTTATATACATATTTACTTATTTGTATTGATTTATTCTAAAGTCGTGCTATAATTACAAATACAAAATCGCAATATTTTATATTTGTATTTCTAAATATTATCTTATTTATTGCTACCTATACCACTTAGTTATTGTTTCTATTTCTTATTATTTGAGAAGGAGCACCTTATGATAGAAAGTTTGAATGGCATACATGAAACCGTCAATTTTTCTATCATAAGGTGCTCCTTCTTTTATGATAATATTAAAAATGAAGATTATCCAATTCATTGGCACACACCCATTGAAATATTAATGCCTTTAGAAAATACATATAAAGCTATTTGTAATGATATTGCTTTTGATCTAAATATAGGCGATATTCTACTCATTGCTCCCGGGACGCTGCATTCACTCTATGCTCCGGCCAAAGGACGCAGATTGATATTTCAGGCTGACATCTCTTTACTAAATTCTATCAAAGAATGTGAATCTGCTTTTTCCTTAATTTCACCAGCAACGCTAATTACACCAGAAGCAACATCTCAGATTCATGAAACGCTTTTCCAATTAATGATGGAAATCTATGATGAGTATACTGGTGATGCTATTCTCAGTGATGCCTCTATTTATTCAAAATTAATACGCATTTTTGTTTTAATAGGAAGAACTCACGCTACTGATTCCGACAAATTTGAAACCAGTCAGAATAAACAACAGGAGTATGTTGAAAAGTTTATGGGTGTATGTGATTTCATCAATAAACATTGTACTGAGAGTTTATCTTTAGATGATGTGGCAGAAATGGTTGGCTTCAGTAAATATCATTTTTCAAGACTATTTAAACAATTTACCAATAATTCATTTTATAAGTACTTAAATCTTCGCAGAATCATGTATGCCGAGAAGTTGTTGATTGATCCTGAGATGTCAGTTACAGAGGTAGCATTACTATGTGGTTTTAACAGTATCTCTTCCTTTATCAGAATGTTCAAAATCTGCAAAAATTGTACTCCAACAGAATTCAGAATGATGTATCGACAATAGGAAATGTAAAAAGAGCATTTCTGCTCTTTTTTATGATAGCCTTATGCTCTCACCAGCTTTTACAAAGATGGTTCCTTTTTCTGTTTCCATCCATATCGGTATTGCCGTCGGATTATATGCTATAGTATAATCCACTGTAGTAATAATATTCTGTGCTGCATATAAATAGTCTTTGATCTGAATGTTAGTTGCATACCACACGTTATCATGTCCCGATATTTTCCTGCAAAATTTCTCGAAACGTCCCCAACCATTTTCCCGTTCAAATTCAAAACTGTGCCCCCACATATAAAAAAGCTGCAACTGAACATATGGTGCTGGATTTAAAAACCTGTCTGCAAGTTCAAATATGTCAGCATTATGATGACATGACGGATGCCATCTCATAAAATCATCAGGTATTTGAAATCCATTTGTATTCTCAACCGTTCTAGCGTATTCAATCCCTAGATCTTCTGCCGTCTCGCACACTCTATCTGAAAATGCTCCAAACGGATATGACATTCCCCTTATTGGATATTCCATAATTATTTCAAGTTCTCTTTTATCACGCAGTATTTCATCAACTAACTGTAGCTTTGTCAGCTGCGTTAAGATGAAATGTCCCTTTCAACTTATATTGATTACATAGCGCAATAAGTTCTCTATCATAAATCTGTCCATCATCATAGCTTAAGGTAAATGCATTTTTTCTGCCTTCTGGAAATAAAATTTTATACATTTTATCTCCCCATCTCTTTTTATACTTTAGAAAACTGCTTCTATCTGTTTCTTCTTCGAAAACATAATTTCAAGTTTCTTCATAACCATTAAATAAGCTGGTATTAAAAATAAATCTGCCGCAATCCATGCACATGGCCCCGCCAGACATGCTGCCGCAAATCCGAATAGTGGAATCAAAAGAAATCCTATTACACTTCGTGCTAACATTTCACAGATTCCTGCAATCACTGCAAACCTGCTAAAACCAAGTCCCTGAATCAAAAACCGTATAATATTTACAAATGCTAATGGTATATACCCTAAACTATTTAAAAATAAAAACTGCTCTACATTATTCAAGATAAGCGTTTCGGATGAATCCACAAAAATATATGCTAACTCTCTTCCACAAAAATATATGATGGTAAATGCAATAAAAGAATATGCAACACCTAATATAATACTTGCACGTAACCCTTGCCTTACTCTCTCGAGTTTCTTTGCCCCAATATTTTGTCCTCCATAGGTGGCCATTGTAGAACCTAATGCATCATATGGACAGCAAATAAACATTCCTATCTTAGATGCCGCCGTAATAGATGCCACGATTGTCGACCCTAGCGAGTTAACTGCCGACTGTAAAATAACACATCCAATTGCCGTTATAGAATATTGTAACCCCATTGGAATACCCATATTACATAGAATCTTCATGTAGTAAGTGTTAACTTGCCAATCCTCTTTTGATAATTTAAGAATCGGAAAGTGACTCTGTATATACCAAAAGCAAGCTAGTCCAGATACTAACTGCGATATAACTGTTGCTACCGCAGCTCCGGCTACTCCCATATTTAAACCCGCAATAAAACAAACATCTAATACAATATTCAATAATGCTGCAAACGTTAAGAAAAAAACGGGCGTTTTGGAGTCTCCTAGAGAACGGATATATGATGACAACAAATTATATAAATAGATAACCGGAATTCCCATAAAAATAATAACAATATAACGATAGGAATCGTCAATAATATCACTCGGTGTTTTCATAATCTCTAAAATTGGTTTGCAAAATACCACGACTAAGATTGTCATGACTACCGAAAACATAACAGCAAGATAGATGCTGTTAGCCACAAATTTGCGCAAGCCGTCCTCGTCTTTAGCTCCAAATTTCTGTGCAATTGGTATGCCAAATCCAGAGCATACACCAATGCAAAACCCTATTATCAAAAAATTGATTGATCCCGTTGCTCCTACTGCTGCCATTGCTTTGACACCCAATACCCTGCCGACAATTGCAGTGTCAGCCAAGTTATAAAATTGTTGAAACAAAAAACCAAGTAATAACGGCAATGAAAAATCGAGTATTAATTTCATCGGTTTTCCCTGCGTCATATCCTGTGTCTTTAATCTACTCATTAAAATGCCTCTTCATTATATTCCAAGCTTAATCTTACCCTCAGCAATCTCGCTAATTATTTCTACTAAAAACTCATGCTCCCGCTTTAACACTCTCTCTGCAAGTGTCTCCGCCGTATCACCCTCTAAAACAGGAACTTCGGCCTGTGCAACAACATCTCCACTATCATATTGTTCATTCACTCTATGTATTGTAACGCCAGAAACCTTTTCTCCAGCATTAATCACAGCTTCATGTACGTGAATTCCGTACATTCCTTTCCCTCCATATTTGGGCAGTAATGCTGGATGTATATTAAATACGCGGTTTTTATATTCTTTTAAAATTACATCATCTAATTTTCTCATGTAACCGGCCAGAAATATCATATCAGTTTTATGAGATTCCATAATTCCTAGCATACGTTGCGCTAATTCCGATTGGTCTTCAATTTCTTTATGGCTTAGACAGTAATAATCTATACCCTCTCTCCTCGCTCGCTCCATCGCAAAAGAATCTGCATTGTTTCCAATTACCGCCACAACAGTTGCCTTTATCTTTTTTGACTTGCATCCATCTATAATTGCTTGCATATCAGAACCCCCATGTGAGGCAAATACTGTTATATTCATATCAACTATTTCCTTTTCATTTTTTAAGCTTTTCTCTTTGCCGATCTAGCATTTCTTGTAATGCTTCATCACTAATGCTAATCCAAATATCTTCTTCCTCAATATTTAAGCCAAGATATTCTCTCAGTGTACAGGTTTCATCGCTTTTTCCCCATGTCTGTGAATACTCATCAATTTCACTAAAATCTATTTCTCCCGCTATATATTTCTCCTTAAAAGTTTTTCCACTGTTCAAATTTTCACTCCTCTCACGAGTGCGCATGCGCAGACGTTTTTTCCGCTTTGTTAATAATTTTACCCCATGCAACCACTAGTTTTTCTGCTGTAAATATAGCGTTTGCAGGGCTTGTAGAGGGCAACTCCACAATTTCTAGTCCCGTTACTTCTTTCACATATCGATCATACAATTTCTTTGCCATATTTCCATTTGCATAAATTTTTCTAATACTACTGTCTTTCAATATTGTCATAATATCATTTGGTACTACATTTCGAATACTACTGTCACTCGAGCCATCGATATCGCAGCTTGCAATTACATCCCAAATGGCTATATGATTACTTAGCAACATTTCTTTCTTTTCCTCTATCGTATTTGGAACAGCAAAATTTGAAATTTCTGCTATTACTTTCCAAAATCGATTTTGTGGATGACCATAATAAAAATTTTGTTCTCTTGATTTTACAGAAGGAAACGTCCCCAGAATTAAAATTCTGGAATCCTTATTATAGACGGGTTCAAACTCATGCTTTACAGACTCCATATTGCACCTCGAAAAATTATATTTTTATGCCAATTCTCTTAAAACTAATTCTGTAATACCCGGATTATCTCCTTCTTGCATCCGAATCACTTTTGGATGGCGCCCATAGCTATATTCTTCCCAAATCATATTTTTAATTTCTGTACCCCCACGATAGCCATGAATTAAGCGTACTCTATACACTGCACCGCTTGATTTACGCAATTGGCTATCTATCATGCTTTTAGCTTGATAAAGATTCATCCCGTGCAAATCAATTTCTATAATCCCCGCCATCATAATATTTTTCCTCCGCTGTATATAAACACTTTTTCACTACTGATATCTAATGTCCAACACAATTCCTTTCAGATCTTCTTCAAGAAGTTTTTCTTCCTGCATAACTTTTTTCAATTCTATCTGCAATTCACTTTGATTAATACTTGCTTCTTGTATCTCCTGTACTTCGGAAGAATCAATTTGTAATTCCTTCTCTCTGCTTTTTGTTTCTTTCGCTCTTTTTAAAACTTCCTCTTTTTCTTCAGCCTCTTCTGCTTTTTCCTTAGAAGCTTCCTCTTCTACTTCTCGTTTTTCATCATTATGTTCTTTTGCTTCATTTATAAGAAGGCCTATTTCTTCTTTAGCAGCAGCTATGATTGTTTCATCCTTTTCATTGTCTGCATCAGACATGGCATGGTACTTAAGTCTTTCTATCTTTACTGCAGTTATTATTGCACCTACTGCCCCAATCTCTTTTTGGTTATTCTTCATCTGCTCCCGATATATATCTGCCACAGCATCATACCTAAGTGCTTTCTCCTGGAATACCGTCAATTTCTCAATACCGTCTAATCGTTCCTTTTCCTCTTCTGTTAAAGTAATATCAGATCCTATCTTTTGAGAGGCTTTTCTTTTGATCAGCAATTCAAGATCTTTCAATTCATCGCTGCCATCGGTAACATTATTCTCGATTTGCGCTTCTTTGATCCAGCCTTCTATTTTATTGACTTCATCATTAAGACTGCTAGACTCAACTTGCAAATCTTTAATTCTTTCCTTTTTATTTACCAAACCATCATCTATTTTCTTTTCATTCCTATATGTATCCGTAACAATTTTCATTGCTTTTTTCTGTGCTTGCTTCCGATGCTGCATAATGGTATCAGTCTTAGAATTTGAATCGCCAGCAAATATAACATAGTTTCCACTATTGTTATTCCTTCCTGCTTCCAAACTTGTATCGTGTCCACTATTCCTTTTAGAATCTCCTGCAAAAATGCTGGTACTCTCTCTATTTATCCTCATATAACCACCCCTTACATTATTTGTAATAATTGCATATATGATTATATATCGGTCTTTTTAATATAATTCTTTATAAGAACCCGCAGTAGATGGTCTCTCACCTGCGGCCTTAAGATGTGAAATATCTCCTAGACTTTGACACCTAAAATACGCTTCTCCCTTAATTCTTTCTTCCGTTTGCAATACCGTTACTGCAGTAGGTGCCATAAAAAATCCATGCCAAAGACACGGCGCCGAAATGCCAAGCATATGTGACAGGATTGCAAAAGATACTCCCAAATGGCAGAAAAACACAATCGTATCATCATTACTATTCTCCACTTTATAAAAATTACCTTCACGCCTATATCCATGGTTTTCCAAAAGAGTATCTATTCCTCTGCACACCCTCTGGTATTCTTCATTAACATTTCCTGTTTTCATAATTGGTGTATCCATCCATGTATCTTTATCATACATCTTTGGTTCAGCCGTCCAATACCACGGCAAAAGATCCCACGGGATACGTTTCTGTTCTGGATTTTGACGTATTTCGTCTGGAATCAGGTTTTCTACTGGGGCATTAAACTCCTGGAGCCAATCACAAATAACTGCTTCTCTTTTCATTTTTTTCAACGATACAGACGCCGTATCCTTTGCACGTCCAAGTGGTGAACAATAAAAAGCTTTTACCTTCCAATTTACGACTCTCGCTGCCAGTAATTCTGCTTCCTTCCATCCTTTTTCTGTTAGTGTGTCTTTTTTATAGTCTGGGTCTCCATGCCTGATAAACACTAATTTCATCTATACGGTCCTCACCTTTCATGTTTTACTATCTTTCTACTCTCGTATAACAATTTATCCATACGCATGTCTTCTATAAAAAATAATTCTTCACAATTAATTCCACAATTTCTCGCAATAATAATTTTTCGCAATTAATAGTTATATTTGCATATTTTTCATAAAAGGGGATTCTTTCTTGATATAATTGTTTCAACGTCTGCCCCTTTTGTGTTGAGACCCCTCGATTCTGAATATCACCTAGCCTCTCAGCGATTGTTTCTAATGATAATTGCAAATATATAATTAACCCCATTTTTTGAAAATGTTTCATTGCTTCTTTTCCATATATTGCACTCCCACCAGTTGCAATGACGCATTTTTCAGCCTCTATCGATAAATTAATATCATTTTCAATTCTATTAAAACCATCCGTTCCCTCAGCATCTAATATTTCCTGCAGTCTTTTCCCAGTTTTTTTCTGTATTACTAGATCGGAGTCTAAAAATTCATATCCCAGTTTTTTTGCAAGGACTACACCAACTGTACTTTTCCCTGCTCCTGGCATTCCAATCAATATAATATTACTTTGATTATTAAAGTTTTTCAATTTTATCACCTACAATAGTTTACATTTTCTGTTTTTGCTACAATATTATTCAGAATACCATACCTTTCTCTCATTTGCACTGTAAACGCAAGATCAAATCAAAAACTCTAGTAAAAAGACAGCTATACAGGATCCCATTGACACCTTTATCAGACTTCCACCGCGATATGCAATAATAATTGCAGTTACAAATCCAGCAAGTGCAGACCAAATGCTCGATGTTGAAGTTAAAATAGCAGGAAAAGTCATAACTGATAGTGTTACATATGGAACATAGTACAAGAATGAACGTATTCTTTTACTCTTAATTTGTTTTCGAATCAACGTTAATGGCAGCATACGAATTAAGTAAGTAATAAGTGCCATAATAATAATATATAAATATATATTAAATTTCATGTTCTTCCCCCTCTTCATTTTCTTTTGGGAAGAGCACCGCTGCAATACCTGCAATTACTACTGTCAATATAATAATTCGAAATCCAGATGATATCCATGATATGATTGGCAGATAGTAAAACAATGTCGCTGACAACATAGATATTATAATCAATCCAGCCAGTACCTTATCTTCTTTTGCAGGCGGAATTATAATTGCAATAAACATACCAAATAATGCTATACTAAGTGCACTTAGCACTCGAACTGGCATGATATTTCCAGCTACTACACCGAGGAAAGTACCAAAGGTCCATGCGGGCACTGCAACACAAAGGGCACCATAAGAATAAAATGGGCTTAATTTTCCTTCAATATTTGAAGAAATACCAAATATCTCATCTGTTACTCCAGCTGAAAATATAAATCGATGATAGTATGGTGACTTTGGATCAATCTTTTGTGACAGTGAACATGACATCAGACAGTACCTTAAGTTTATGACTAGCTGTGTCACCGCCATCTCCAAGTAGGTCGCTCCTGATGAGATTAATCCAAGTGCTGCAAATTCTCCTGCTGAAGTGAGATTTGTGAGAGACATGAGCATTGCTTGTATAGCTGTAAGTCCAGCATTTTTTGCTGCAATACCAAGTGTAAAAGAAACAGCAAAATATCCTAATGCAATAGGAATTCCATCCTTCATTCCTTTCTTGAACCAAGCTTCTTTTGCTTTCATTTCAAAACTCTCCTTGACTATATAAAGTATTGTAATTGTAGCATTTGCATTGACATTAGTATAGTTAATTATTATAATATATATATTAGAATTTCTAATAGTGAGGTTTTTGATTTGACTAACTATCATTCTTTTATAAAAATAATAGAATCTGGAAGTTTTACAATAGCCGCGGAAGAACTCGGCTATACGCAGTCAGCCATCAGTCAGATGTTACACTCTTTGGAGACAGAGCTCTCAACTACATTAATGATACGTTCCAGAAAGGGAATTATCCTAACGCCTGATGGCGAAGAATATCTCCCCTATATAAAAAATATTTATCATGCACATTTAGAACTCTTAGAAAAGCAAAAAGAAATGCAAGGTTTGCAAAGTGGAATCATCCGTATTGGAACCTTCTCCAGTGTGTCATGTAATTGGTTACCTGGTCTAATAAAAGATTTTAAAGAGAAATACCCTTCTGTTCATTTCGAATTAAAACAGGGAGAGTATACGAATATAAGTACTTGGATCAAGGAAGGTAGTGTTGATTTTGGCTTTGTTAATCCAGATGCTGTAACTGATTTGATTGTAATTCCTCTTCGGCAGGATGAAATGCTTGCCGTACTTCCGCCTGATCATCCTCTTGCTATATCTGAAAAAGTATCACTCGCTGAGTTAGCAACCGAACCTTTTATCTTATTAAATGAGGGTAATTTAAGCGAGCCTATGGAATTTTTTAAAAAAAATAATCTAACGCCAAATGTTCAATATCAGGTTCTTGACGATTATACCATTATGGCTATGGTTGAAAAAGGCCTAGGGATATCAATTCTTCCAGAATTAGTTTTAAGCAGACACCCACAGAATATTATCACAAAACAAATCCTCCCCACAGTGGAGAGGACTATTGCGCTAGCATATAAAGACAAAAATATTTTACCAATTGCAGGGCGTTTCTTTATTGATTTCATATTGGAAAGCTTTCAATAATAAGCATAATGAACTTCTATCTTTTTTCTCTATAGACTTTTAAAGTGAAATTTTTTCCGTCCTTCTGCATAATCTGCAACGATATGGCCTTCCCCAAATAATTTGTATTTATAGGTAACAAGGCCTTCTAAACCGACCGGTCCTCGCGCATGTAATTTGCCTGTACTGACGCCGACTTCAGCTCCAAATCCATACTTAAAACCATCAGCAAATCTAGTGGAACAATTACAATATACACCTGCCGAATCTACTAATTGCATAAATTCTCTAGCCGTCTCTTTGTTTTCTGTTATGATACTATCTGTATGATGGGAACCATATTGATTAATGTGCTCAGCTGCTTCTTCCGTACTATCTACTAGCTTGACCGAGATAATATAGTCCAGATATTCTGTCCTAAAATCTTCTTCATCAGCATCTTGACACTGAATGATATTTTGTACCTCTTTTGTGCCACGTATCTCTACAGATTTCTCCGCAAATACTTTCGATAGTTCCGGTAACAGTTGTTTCGCAGCCTTCCTATGGACAAGCAAAGTTTCTACTGCATTACATACTGCCACATACTGCGTTTTGGAATCTACAATAATAGGAATTGCTTTTTTGATATCAAATTCCTTATCCACATACACATGGCAAATACCATCTGCATGACCCATTACGGGTATTCTTGTATGATCCATAATATAACGCACAAACGCGTTAGAACCTCTTGGTATTAATAAATCCACCATATTATCACATTGTAAAAGCTCATCAATTTCTGAACGCATCTCTGCCTGTGCCATGCAACCTTCTGGCAACCCTGCTTCTAAAGCTGCTTCATATATTATTTCAAAAAGTGCTTTGTTCGTCTGCATCGCTTCACTTCCGCCCTTCAATATGGCACAGTTTCCACTTTTTAAACATAAAGTGGCAATTTGTACAAGAGCATCAGGGCGCGACTCAAAGATAACCCCTATAACCCCAATTGGGCAAGTCTCACGATATAGTGTCAGGCCTTCATCTAGTTCTCTTGCTAATTGTATCTGAAAAAGAGGATCTGGAAGATTTATCAATTCTTCTATCCCTTCAATCACACCTGCCAATTTTGTTTCATCAAACTTCAGACGCTTTAAAACTGGAAGTGTAGTGTTTTCCGCTTTAGCTGCTTCTATATCATTTATGTTTGCATTCAAAATCTTCTCTTTATTAATTTCTAGTGCTTTTGCCACTGCAATTAGAGCATTGTTTCTAACATGCTCAGGCAACATTGCCATTTTTGCGCTATCTCTTTTTAATTTACTCGCCTGCTCTTTTATATTCACTCTTTGCACCCTCCTGACTATTTCTTTTTAATTATTATGCCTTATTGATGACCAATCTATCTGCCGCTTCCTGTGCAAGAGGACTTCTCACACATTCTTCAAAATCAAATGTAATCTGCATGCACAGTGAACTCCCTTTCATTTTTTCGGAAGCATATACAAGGCCATTATTTCTTTTATCTAGCTTCGTGGTATCAATCTGATCTGGATCGCCGCATAATATAATTTTGCTTCCCATTCCACATCTCGTAACAAGTCCAGTAATTTGATTTGGTGTAGCATTTTGTGCTTCATCAACAATAATATAGGTGTCGTTAATAGATCGTCCACGCATATAAGCCATCGCTTCTGCCACAATATAACCCCGTTCAAAAAGTTCATCAATTGGGCTTTCTTTCACTTTTACACCATCTTTTTCATAATCCTTATGCATATCTAGTAAGATTGATAAATTATCAAATATTGGACGCATCAATGGACCTATTTTCTCCGTTTCTGTTCCTGGTAAATATCCAATATCTTCATCAAATTTCACATTAGGTCTGCAGACAAGCACCTTTTTGTATAAACCACGGTTAATAACCTGCTCCAATCCTGCTGCCAGAGAATAAAATGTCTTTGCCGTACCAGCAGGCCCTTTTAGTATAACAAGCGGTATCTGTTCTGCAGGTGTGAGCAGTGCTTCTTGTGCAAATCTTTGACTTGCGTTACGTGGAACTACATCAAACGGTTTTTCGCCCTCATATTTCAATTTCTCTATTATGGACCCATTATATCTGCCGAGTGCACTACTCTTCAAATTAGTAGCATCACGAAGCAAAACAAATTCATTCAGTTCAAGGCATACACTCTCATCATATAAATCATCAAGTATTAGACTTCCCTTTTGGTAAAAATCATTAATTTTATTAGCTTTCACATACAATTCCTGCTTGCCTTTAAATCGCAAGGTTTCCTCCGAAACCTGATTTTCTTTAAAATCCTGCACCTCAATGCCCGCTATATCTGCTTTGATTTGCATATTAATATCATTTGTGATTAATATACATTTTTGATTACTCTTGCTTTGTAGCCCAAGACATACCTGTATAATTCTATTATCAGGTTTATCTTTTTTCCAACCTTCTGGTAGTGGAGTATCAACTTGGTTATACTCGATTCTCAGTTTTCCGCCTCCAGGAAGCTCTACGCCATCTCGCATATTTCCTTTTCCACGAAGACCACTCAGTATACGAATCGTTTCTCGGGAATTAAATCCCAATTCACCGGGGGCGCTTTTAAAGGTATCTAGTTCTTCAATTGTAGTATTTGGAATTACGACATCATTATCATCAAGCGATGTAATGATATAGGGTGAGTTAAGAAGAATGTTAGTGTCTAGGATAAAAGTCTTTTTCATAGAATTCCTCCTTAATAAAATGTTATTCCCCTCTATATATATCAATAAAATTATAACATATATTACTTTTTCTACCTATGTCAAATCTGACATACATTTATGGAAATAAACTAAAAACCAAAAGCATTTGTGCTAAATAATAAGATAATGAGACCATAAATTGTAATATTTTTCGATGTTTTCTGTAATAATACAAAAAGAAAATACAGGTATCAGAAATCAAGAAAAGAAAGGTGCCCATCAAAATAAATATTGTTCGCATTATAATCTGTGTATCTAAGAATGCTGCCAAACCAGTCATAAATAGCGATGAGACTATAAATATGTAAGCAATAACAAATTTTTTCATTTTTCCAATTTGAACTTTTGATTTTGAAATGAACGGTAAAAAACATATTACAAACACAACTGAAATACCTAATCCTATAAGATTGTATTTTGAAATGCTACTTATCTTGATGATTCCACTAATAAACATAATATGTCCAAACAGAAAAGAAAGCAGCCCTTCCTTTATATATCTTTTCATTCCATTTGCAATAATAATCCCAAGTAATATATCTCCTATCAAGCACATGAACAAGCCAATTATCATGCACCGTGCAAATTCAATATTCTCACACATTTTTGCAGCATATAGACCCATACTGACGAACCCAAGACTAACACTTGTTTTAGCATAAATACGATATTTTTCTAAATTTTCTTTATAACTTACTATGATTAAAGCAGTAAATGTGATGACGTAATAAACTAGTAATGCACTAATTATCCTTATGTTCATATTCTTTTCCTATCCTGCTACTTCTTCCTTTTCTTTGTTTTTAGTAAAACGGGGTGTCCCATTGGTATTTTTTCATAATAACACAATCATCCTTGAATTCAATACCGTCAGCTTCAAGCAATCTGCGCTGTACATTCGCGCCGCCAAATGCAAAAGCCTTTGATACCCTTCCTTCTTTTGAGACAACACGATAGCAGGGAATCTCTCCATTGTCAGGATTAACATGTAAAGCATAACCTACAACACGTGACCAATGGCTATTACCTGCCAGTAGCGCTATTTGTCCATAGGTTGCTACCGTTCCTCTCGGTATTTTTTTTACTACTTCATATATCTTTTCATATGCATTCATATCATTTTATAATATCCTATTCCTGTTTTTCGACATTTTTAGTTGCAATAATATCTACTCCAGTACCCACTACATTTTTTATAATAATATCGCCGATTATAATTGGTGCTTTTACGGTTATATTCTTCAGCGCCT
>Ga0209373_10003801_pt1 | contig 13583 bp, 14 predicted proteins | sample Higcelweek5metaG_FD_187173 | JGI IMG/M metagenome (GOLD analysis project Ga0209373, IMG submission 187173) | Freshwater pond sediment microbial communities from the University of Edinburgh, under environmental carbon perturbations - High... | ecosystem: Environmental > Aquatic > Freshwater >...
TCGCGGTTTTCACACTCGCCCCAACGCCGCCGAGACTGACACATTCCGCCGCGTGCCCGCCCGGATGGCGGAATGGCAGACGCACGGGACTTAAAATCCTTTGCCCGTAAGGGCGTGGGGGTTCGACTCCCCCTCCGGGCACCACTTGTTACACATTTTGTAAACCGGCGGGCGACATGTCTGGTTTTGGTTTTCGAATGTCAAAAATTCGAAGCCAAAGCAGCGGCCGACCGGGTCGGATCGACCCAATCAACAGGTGTTGAACTGAAAGTGGACGGCGCGCGCAGCGCTACTGCGCCCCGACTGCAAAGGCGCTGCAGTCGCGCTGCGCAACGGCTGCGGGAAGGCCGATCGTGGCGGCTAGTGCAGGCACCGGGGCCAACCGCGCCGGCGTTCTTGCGGCGTGCTTGATCTTCGTCGGCGCCGCAGTGGTGATGCCGAAACTTGGCCGCATCCCAATCGCGGCGTTGACGTCCGCCACTGTTGGGAGCGTGCGCCCGGCTTTCGCGGCGACGTGCTTGGCGACGTCGATCACGTCGATAGCATACTGGGCGCCACGCTGGGAGTTCGCCGTGGAGGCGATCACCTTCTTGACCTCTGCAGGCAGATTGGCGGCGAGTCTCTCAACTAGGATGGCAAAGTCATCGGACGCGAGCTCACGAGGCAGCTCATCTGCCTTGGCGATCAGATCAACGATCTGCGATGCATCCCAACCGATCTGTTCGACGAGCCGCGAGATCCGGACCGAGAAGTCAGGGAGGCCGACAAACGCCACAGGAACTCCAGAGTCGATCAAGCGCCGTATCCAAAGAATGCGCTGGGGTTGGCGCGTCACCCTCATGGCACCGCAGAAGAGGTTGTGCGCTTCATCGAAGACCAGCATGTGCCTGGAGCTGGCCAGCGTGCGTTCAACGGCCTCGCGAACGTCGACGGACTTTCTCGTCAACCCATCCGCTACGCCGAGCGCCTTCGCGATCGCCCGATAGAGCGACATCATGTCGGTGTCCTCGGGGGTGAGAACGTATTTGGCGAGCCCGCCGGACGCCGTGCAGAACGCCTTCGTGGCGGCGCTCTTGCCCAGCTTGGCGACACCGGTCACCAGTGCCGGCTTGCCGGTCTCGGAAGTGAACTTGAGCGCCGCTGCGACGCGTTTTGCGACCGAAGTGGGAGCGAGCCGTTCGCGCGCGATGGCCCGGCATTTCTCGCGGCTCGCAATGATCACATGGCGCCAGGATGTGCCAAGGCCGGGTAAAGCTTCGGCCGGCCGGCGCGGACTGAGGGCGAGCTCGCAGAGTGCGGCCGCTAGGTCTGACCGAGTGCGCTCGAGATCGGCCGCCTTGTCTTCATCGGAAAGCGCTCGCTCGCAGAACTCCGAGGTGCTGCTTCCCCAATCCTCAAGGAAAACCGCTTCCGAAGGGGCATAGCCGGCCTGGATGAGCAGCGCGTCAGCTACATCGGTGATCGAGCCCAGGCGCCAGCCGACCTGGAACGGATCGGGCTGGGACCATTCCTGGATAAACCAGATCAGCTCCGCGAGCTCAGGATCATTGGACCGGAGCAACGCGCAGCGTTTCGCAACCAGCATCGCAGAGAGCGCGGTCTTGTACGCCTCCGCGGAAGCAAAGCGCTCCTGGCGAAAATGGACGCCCTCGGTTGCATGGCGCGTGTTGCTCATAGGTCTACGTCCTCCTGTGCTTTGGCTTTCACCGACTCCCAATCCGCGGGCGGAGCTTGGAGTCCATCGACGAGCGCCCGCAACCGGCCGAGATCCGTAGGTTTCGTAACGCTGAGCCCGGCGCGGGTGGTGACATGCTCGAAGCGCTGAGAGAGTGTTGCTGCCTCCCGACGTGCCTCCTGATGTGCGGCCTTCTGCGCTCTGAACTCCTGGCCGAGCGCCGCGGTGCGCTGATCGACGACGACGGGACGAAAGCCCTTCTCTCCGACATCCGAGAGGATCGCCCGGAACACCGTGTTGCCGTGGCTATTGTGAGTTTGGAGGTTTGCGGCTGCGGCGGCGAGCTCAGCCGGATCATCGGCCATCGCTGAGACCGGACGCGCGACCTCAACCACGCGGGGATTCTGCCGGTCCAGATCGGTAATGGTGATCGAGCTAAGGTCGTCGGGATCGACCCAAGCGAGCACGCGTTGGCCGATGATCTTGCCGGTGTCCTCGCTCCGGTATCGGCCGCCTCCGAGTCCGGATGGGAGTCTGATTCCGTTCGCGGTCACCTTCACCGGGAGCCTGTGACTGGCGAGCAGGTGTCGGAAATCTGCCGAAAGGTGGATCACGTCGGATACGGTCCGCTCGGCATATTTCTCAGCCGGAGATTGCCCGGGAATCCATTTTGCCCGCGGGCCATGTCGCTCCGCGTTGAACTCGGCGACCAGGCGATCTAGCTCGGTGATCCACTGGTCGCGATGCATGAAATACGCGGAGGGGTGCACGCGACCGGAGTTCACTGCGACGATCTGTTCACTCAACCGTTCCGGGCAGTCCTTGCGCTCATCGCGCCCGCAGTACCCGGGGAGCTTCTCCATCTTATTCTGAAGCAGACCAAACGTCCGCTCGATCATCTTGGCTCGTGGGCTATGCGTGTGATGGAAGTGGAGGCCGAACTCCCTCAAGCCGAGTTCCATTTCCTCGATCGGAATCGACTGATCGTTGTTGGGAACGGTACCCTTCAGGATTCGGGCTCGCTCCCACATGCCACGTTCGAAGTGGAACCCATTGCGAGGAAGTCCGTGTTTGTCGTGGCAAATTGTGATCAGCTGGCGGATGGCCCGCGCATTGTAGCCGCGGGCACTGATCAGGCAGTAGCCCAGGATGCACCAAGAGCGAAAGTCGCGCATCATCAGAATCTGGCCGCGGCCGAAGAAGAACGGTGCCTGCGAATCATCCCAGTAGTAGATTGGCGGAGTCAGATCATCTGCTTCCCACCAATCTCCGGGTTCGATGCCCGATGGGTCGCGATCAAGATACCCGCAGTTCATCGCGGCGGCGCGCGGGCCGAGTTTGCGCGCATCGATTGCGAGAATATCCGAGGCGAGCGCCTGGCGGACGGAGTGAGGCACGTGCGACTTGTCGCGCGGCTCGGCGGCGAAGCGGGCGAGCGTCGCCTCCGACAGCACCCGGTTCTTCATCGCGAGGCGGAACGCCGAGGCGAGGTCACCGCAGTTACTGTAGTATCGCAGCAACAACAGGTGGTCGTTGGCTGGGAGTTCAAACCGCCGCTCCGAGTTGCGGACGGCACGCTTGTCGGCGATGGCGCTCGGTGTGCCTCCGCCAGCGTACCAGGCTGCGCGTTTGCGGCGGTAGGCGACTCGCAGCGCCTCCCGGTTCGCAGCCAAGGGGACGCGACTTTCGTTTAGGCATTCGAGAATCGATTTCTGGACCGCGGACGCATCTCCGCCCAACTGCTCGAGCGTGTCGGCGTCGGTCATCGCGGCGACCCAGACGATCTCCCGCTCCGCGTCGGTGGGGGTGCTGGGCTTGGCGATGTGCTCCAGCGCGTCTCTCGTACGCTCAGCGACGGCAGACACGGCGGGAATGCGCTCGGTGGCGGCCGGGACCTCCGTGACCTGGTCGTCGAGATAGAGCGCCCAGCGCTCCCATTCCTCGTAACCGCGATCACGCTCCATGGCGCGATCAATCCAACGCCGGAGAGTGCGCTCCGAGTCGACATCGTAGCCGGCCGAGCGTTTCCAGAGCGCCGCAGCTTCGCTCACGATCTCTGAGACCGAGAGGTCGCGGTTCGCGCGAATGGCTGGTGCAAGTGCACTGCACCTCGTTTGCGCCGCCTGGATCTGTGCTGGCGAGATCTTGCCGAGCGGTACCGGCGGCATCCAGCGCCCGCGCCCCTTGGCGAGCATCGTTTCGACACCGGCGAAGCCTTCCGCCTTGGCCACAGCTCCCAGTCGCTCCTGGATCGCAGCTGGCATGTCAGCGACGCGCCAAGCCTTGGCGGCTTGGCCCTTCACCATCGTTGCCTGTGCCGCCTCCGCTGCCGTGGCCGTGAACTGTTCGCGCACAGTTTTCCGGTCGCACCCGAGGAGACCGGCGATGCGGGCGATGGTGAAGACTGGGACGGCTTCAGGCATTTGATGTGCAGGCGATACTCACTTCAGCGGCTGTGTGTGGCCGACTCGCTGGCGCGATCGGCGGCTAGCCTTCCGCGCCGGGTGCGGAACCGCTGCGGATTGGAGCCCGAGCCCCCCGAAGTATTGGTAGAAGCTCGGCGGGAAATCGCGGCTGTGCCGGTAGCGATTGATGAGCGTGCGCGCGGCGGGCGAGCAGTTGGCGGAGTCAGCCAACCGGAGTAGTGCGGACGGTAAGCCAACACCCTTGACGAGGTGGAGACGAACGAACGAGCGATCCGCCATGGAGAAGATCGAATGATTGGCCAACGGGTGGCGCCCGCAGTTGGCGTACTTCGTCTTCATGCCTGCCATGCCCTTGGTCCGATAGGCTCGATCTAGCCGCCAGAGCGTGGCGACGGGCACGCGAAGGGCTGTGGCGCACTGATTGAAGCTCTTGCCTTCCGCCCGCAGCGCGAACAGCGCCACGAGCCGGTGTAGGCGCCGCTTCGCACGGCGTTCGTTCTTCAGATCAACGGAACTGCGCGGGAGCCTAGTCATTACTCGTTCTCCCGCGCCGCTCGGGTTGTCTCCTGGGCGACGAGGACTTCAAGGTCTCGCTGTTTCGCCTCGAACACGCCGTAACCGCGTGCCAATGCGATGAAGGCGGCGAAACGGAGGAATTGGCCGAGCGACTCGGAGCGGAGGGCGCGAGCGGTCGCATCGTCGACGCCGTTCGCGGAGATCTCCCGGTTCGCGATCATCGCGAGGGAGAAGAACGCATCGTAGACGGCATCTCCCAGGACTGCCAGAGGCGCGGTCATCTTGGCCAGGGCTCGGCCGCATTTCTCGATATCGACCCGCGCCCCGTTGAAGGGCGTGTCGTTGTCCCACTCGCTCGGCTCGCGATCGATGAGGAACATCCAGTAGGCTTCTTCGACCGGGCGAAGCCCATCTTGCCGGAGGCCGAGGGGGAGAAGGCTACCCATGAACTGGGAGCACTGGACGTACGCTTCAGTGGATTTCATGAAACTGCTCCGCCGGGTCGACCTGATGATTGGCTTGAGAACCGCCGAAGGCACCGTGCAACGCGTTTCCTGCCCCGTGCAACGGGGTCTGGAGGCGAGGGGGCCGTGGCTGCGGGCCGGCTCGAAATCGGGCCGGGAATGCGAAATGGGGAGTACTGGCCGCCGGGGGTTTCGCCGGCGGCCAGTTCCATGGACTACAAGAGCGCTCTGAGCGCTCCTGGAATGCGCGAGAAATCTGGATGCAGACATGAGCATCGGCGAGCCTCAATCTTGTTTCGCCAGTGCCACAAGCTGCTCTGAGGCTTCGCAAAGGTTTCGACCATCCTGTTCGATTTCGGAAACCCCAACACGGGAGAATTTGCGCACGATCGACTCAACGGTTTGCATGCGAAAAGCGATCTTCCTGCAATCGTCTGATTGGTAAGCGATGCGGAGAGCGTTGTTCATTCGTTGGCCATTCGCTTCGAACGTGTCGGGAAAGAATTGGCGAATGATCTCGGCTAACTGAGCGGCGTACGACTCGTACGCGTCGGAATAGAACTGATTCAGGTTTACCTTGAACTCGTCGAACGCCTTCTCGATCGAAGGGATCAGCTTATCGTCGATCGTCTGCTCGATCTTCGCGATGAGACCCGGGATAATCTCCATCTGGATGCGCTTTCCTGCGAGCGCGCTGATCGCCTTCTCGTCGTCCGGGTCGGTCTTCTCGAGAAATTCGTCGATCTCCTTCTTGAGGCGTTCCAGTCGGAACCGGGCGCTGACGATCTCGCCGGCGGCCTTCTTGTAGATATCGAGAGCCTTGAGCAAAGGCCCGGCGTCGATCCGCGCGATGGCGGCGAGGCTGATAGATGGTGTTTTCATGAGGGCGAAGGGTTGGGAAAATCGATGGCAAGGACGGATGCGACCAAGTCCGCCCGATTCGTCAGGCGGCGCGCATCCGGCGTATTGAGCGCGATGCAGCGGCAGCGAAGCTTGTGAAAGCCGGCGAGAACCGGATCGGCGCCGAGACGGCGGGCGGCCTCGTTGAGGCGTTCCCACTCGTCCTGTTCCGTCCAGATCGGCGCATTCAGTGCGACCTCGATCTTGCGCGCACGACGGTGAAAATTGACCCGTCCCCAGAGCTGCTCTTCCAAAGAGTCTACGGTCAATCCGGCCGCGGCGGCTACTTGGCCCCGAGTGAGCCCTCGGACCTTGAGCAATGCGTTGAAAGACCGTAATTGGGCGTTCACGAAAACACCAAGAACACCAAATTAGCATAAACGTCAACCACTATGTGCTCGCGACGGGAACTTGGTGCGTCATGTCTCTCCCCGTGAGGCCATTAAGAGATCGCCGTAGGTTGAATGTCTCGGATGAACATAAACAGGTTGCGGCGCGAATGCGTGCCGAGCGCGAGACCGAGCGGTTTAGCCAGTACGAGTTGGCGGATGAACTCGGCGTGACGCGCGCGACGCTCTCGAACTTCGAACTGTGCCAGGCTCCGGTTTCGTTTGCTGTGGGGTTCGAGTTCTGCCGGCGGCTGGATGTCTCACCGCGGTGGTTGGCGACGGGCGAGGAACCAAAGCGGCCCTTCCCTCCGCTTGCTGAATTGAAACTCACCGCGGCCGGTGTCCATAAACATGCGCGTAGAGGTGTGGACTTCCTGACCGGCTACAACTCAGTGCTCAAGGACCCGATTGAGGCGTGGGTGAAGGCGAACCCGACTGAGAAGATTGTTATGCGGGTGCTGCAAGGTGGGACAGGGTCCATCGCACCTCGATTCTCCTCCGCTGAGTTGGTGTCACAGCTTCAAGGGCACATCGCAGGCCTTCGGTCAGTGGATGAGCGTCTTCGCTCAGCCCATGCTGACATTGCTGAAGCGTTGCTCGCGGAGATCGGAGCCCGACTGATGGCAGGCAACCGAGCGCGTCGGGCGAGGCAATAGGCTGTTGGCTGCATTCAGTTTCCGCTTGCATACTATACGGCATTGCCGCATAGCCTAGAGCGAACAAAGCCCGCCACCGCGCTAACGATGGCGGGCGATCGACAGCATAACCATCGTTCAAATAGCCAATGCAATCGACATCGCGCACCGTCAACGCGGCCCGGCCGCTTCTCAACAAGAAAGCCTCGTCATGCCTCGCACCGAAAAGCCCGTCACGCTCAGCCAGCGGATCAAACATGCCCGTGCCCAGTGCGGTTTCTCGCAATCCGAAGCAGCGCAGCAATGGGGCATCAACGTTCGCACCCTCCAAGATTGGGAGATTGAACGGCGCCAGCCCCGCGGTTTCGCTCGCGCTCAGCTCGAGAAACTCCTCGCAGGAATCAACGATGCCACTGGCGCCCGGCCGGCCCGCCGATCCCACTCCTGAGCTCCAACCTCGAACGCGGGACGCGAAAGGGATTCCTATCATCCCCGGGCTCGACGATTCCGGTGCGATCTTCTTCGACGAGTGCTGGACGAAAATCCAGCAGATGCCGTTCGACGATGCTTGCAGCGTGAGCAATGGGTTCCGGGAACTGATCCAACATCACCCGAGTCTTCGACCTGAAGCGATGGCGCTCGAAGTGCTCTACGCTCAGTATTGCATAATCAACAAGCTCTACGGTTTCTCGGCGCAAGCTACAGGGGCAAGGCGGCTCCTCGGAAACCGCATCCAGGCGGTATGTGGGCTTCCCTTGCCAAAGGCCTGCGCAGAACTCGCCGCTGTTGATGACCTGATCAGGGGGGATGAGGTGTTCATGCGCGAGTCTCTAGCGATCAGCACGTTGATCGCGGCATGGGAGTCCCTTCGGAGTAATATGGTCAGTGAGCGTATCAATGGGATCTAGATATTGAAGCCAGCGCCACCGCTCGCTTTTAGCGGCGGTGGCGTCAAACTCCAGGGTGCGGCCATGCCGATGTCCAACGAAGCCCTCTCGACCCTGCTCGAAGCGATGCTCGCCCGGGAGCTTCGACCGCGAGACGTAATTAGGCAGCTTGAGGCGTCCGGTCACCTTGACGCTGCTGAACTCGTCTTCGGTGCACTCGGCGGTAGCGGCATTGTCGAGATTGGCCACGACGGCATGGCACGGTATACCTCTGGCCGGACTGTCGAAGAGGTGGATGGTGACTGGAAGAAGCGAGACCAGGTACGATGACCAACGACGAACTGTGCGTGCTGGCTGACTCCGTCGCAGCGGGCCGAATCCCGGCCCGGGAGGCGATTCTGCGACTGGTTGCTGCTGGCCACGACAAGGACGAGGCGACGGAGCTGGTCTTTTTCGCGCTCGGCGGAAGCGACCTAATCCTCGTCGACGCCGATGGCACAGAGCGCTATGAGGAGTCCGGCCTCACAGTCGCCGAAGTAGCGAAGAAGATGCGTCGGTGAAACCGAGGCACCGCCGCCAGCGCCGCCAGCGTGGCTAGATCCGGCTGGCTCATTTATGCCAAAGTGGGCGGGTGAAACGGGGCATCATGCAACGCCCAGCGCGCCCAACTCGCCCAGCTCCGCTGGAAGGGTGGGCTGCGTCCAGCGATAATGGGAGGTAACCTACCATGGGCGCATCCCAAACGAATCTCGAAGTCCTCATTCAGATCCGCGAGGACATCGCCGGGCTGAAGAAGGCGCGAAGCGAGCTCCAGGGCGCGAAGGTCGATGCCGGAAAACTCGGTGATGCCCTCAAACAGGGCCTCGGCATCGGCACCGGCATGCAGATGGTGACCATGGCCGTCGGCGCGCTCAAGAGCGCGATCTCTGCAACGCTCGGCGAGGCACTCCGCCTCTCCAGCGAGATCAACGACTCTGCCCAGGCGCTCGGTCTATCGAAAGCCGAATACCAGGCGTTGCGCATCGAGTTCATCAACGCTGGGGCTGGGATTGGCCGGCTTCAAATGGCGATCGATACGCAAAACCGGTCGCTCGCCGAGGCCCGAGATATTAGCAGCGCAGCGGCCAAAGCGTATAGCGACCTCGGCCTGAGCGCCGCCGAAATCGAGCAACTCCGCACCGCAGAGCGGATGCAGGAGGTAGCGAGGGCGATCCGGAACGCGAAAGATCAGACCGTGGCGCTCTCCGCCGCTACTGTGATCTTCGGCAGTCGTGGGCTTGGCGAGCTCCTCAACGCATTGCGTGGTGTCGCGACCGAGGGCATCGCCGCACGTATAGAGGCCTTGCGCGAGTCGGGGCAGATAGCCACCAATGAGGCGATCGATCGAGCCGATCAACTCGGGAAGAAGTTCGAGAAGCTTGGCAGACAATCAGTCACTGCAGCGACCGAGATGCAGGGTTCGTTGAACGACATGGCCGACGCTGCTTCGGCAAAACCGTTTGAAACGTTGTTCCGTCTCTTCGGCGGTCCTGGAATGACGCGCCAGAACCTCCAGTGGGCGAGAGCGCAGTCGTTGCAGAGCGCAAGTAAGGCACAGGGGGAAGGTGACGATACGACAGAAATCGACCCGGAGAAAATACGCCAAGCCCAAGCTCTCGCCGAGCAGCAGGAAAAGGAGGCAAAGGCTACCGAGGAGGCAAAGAAAGCCGCGGACGCCCATGCCGAGGCGATCCGCAAACTCGGAGAGACGACGACCGCCTCCGTGCTAACTCCACTGGAGCGATACAATGGGGTTGTCGAGAGTCTGAAGGAGCAGCTTGCTGCCGGTGCAATTTCTACCGCGACCTTTGAGCGCGCGATCATTTCCGCCCAAGCCAAGCTTGCGCTCGATTCACAGTCCTTCCGCCTGGAAACGGAGGCCATCGCCGCCGAAGCTACCGGTAACACGAAGCTCGCCGAGCAGAAGCGCGAGCAAATCAGAGCGCTTCAGCTCACCGCCCAACTCGAGGGCCAGCAGCCCGCACTTATCCAGGCGCGCATCGCCGCAGAGCGCCAGCTCACCGAAGCCCAGCGCGAGCGTACGACCAAAGATCTCGACTACAGCCAATCGGTCGCGCAGGTCGACCAGGAGATTGCCAGGATCGAGGCCAACAATTCGCTCACCGAGCGCGAGCGCCAAGCCAAGCTGCTCCCGCTGTACGAGCGACGCAACAAGCTGACCGCCGATTACATCGCCCTCCTCGAACGTGATCCGCGCCTCCAGCAAGGCGATCAGGCCTCGATCGATCTCCGCAAGCAGATCAACGATCTGAACAAGGAAATCGCCGACACACAGGGCAAATCCGCCCAGGCCGCCGGTCCCGAGACGCTCCAGATGCGCGGCGACAAGAGCCTGCGAGATCTCGGCGATCCGAGCCAGCATTACCAGTCGGTGGACGCTGGCGCGGCCGGCGCTGGCAAGAGCTTCATCGCCCAGATCGGCACCGATGGCGATATCGCCGCCTCAGCCATCAGTAATGGGCTCAATTCCGCCCTCAGTGACTCGGTGAGCTGGATGCAGCAACTGGCCAATAGTGCGATCACCTTCCAGGAGTTCTGGTCGGGAGCGATCGGTTACGTCGGCCAAATGTTCCAGCGGATGGCGATCGAGATGGTCGCCAAGATGCTCTGGCGGTCGACCGTCGAGCGCGCGCTCGTGTGGCTCGGAGTCACCACGCATGTCCAAGGCGAGGCAACCAAGACCGCCGCCACCACTACCGGAGTCGGGATGCGTGTGCTGCTGGGAATCAAAGAAGCGCTCGTCTCGGTCTACAAGGGCGCGCTCTACGCTTTCGAGGCCCTCGCCAATATCCCTTATGTCGGTCCGTTCCTCGGCGCTGCTGCCATGGCCGCGGCGATCGCCGGAGGCATCGCACTGGTCGGCAAGATGGGCGCCTTCGAGGCGGGCGGAATCGTGCACGGCGGACGCCAGGTCATCCAAGTGAACGAGAACGGCACCGAGTCCGTCCTAAACGCCCGCGCCACCGCGCTTCTCGGCGCCGACACCATCGCCGCCCTCAACGCCGGCAACCTCGCCAGCCTGACCGATCTCCTCTCGGCCGATGTCACCGGTGGCATCGCCGCCCCCGTGCTGGCTATGCAACAGGCCGCATCGATATCGAACGGGCATGGGGTCGCCGCGAATGAGGCTCCACAGGTGCATGTTGCCTTTGGCGCCTTCAACAACCAGCAGCATGCCAAAAACTGGTTGGAGTCACAGGCCGGCGAGGGCTTCTTGATCAACTTCCTTAAGCGCCGCGGGGCTAAATTCGACCGGTGAAGAAAAATCAAGCAGTGCTGGACCGGGGGCGGCTCGACGAGATCACGAGCCTACTGTCTGAGATTGTGCGGAGCGGGCCATTTCTTCGCCGTACGCTTCCGCGTCACATGTATGCGAAGATCGACACACTCACCGAGCGCTCTGCGCGACTCAATAGCTACCTGAATGGTCTCAGTGGCAAGATTGAGCCAGTCCCGGCACGGAAACACAGAACATAGCAAACAAGGAAGAACGATGAATGGATCGACTCGAAAAGCTTCACTTTGGGTTCGTGCACTCGTTCAGCTGATTCTGGTGATAGTGTTTGGCTCGTTGACGCTGCTTGCACTCGTCGCAACTCCGCTATGGGGCCTTTTCTTTTTGCTGATCGGGGGGCCGTTTGTTGCATGGCGGCGCACGTTTGGGATTTGGCGTGCCTACCTCAGTGACGTGATTGAGAAATGGCGCAACTGCACTGCGATTGCGAACGGCACGCATCACCGTTGCGCAACTCCGGGGGCCTGAGCCCCCCAGCCCCCACCTTTGTGGCTGGCGGGCGACTTGTCTGGTTCCCGGGGAGTACTTCTGTAAGTTGCTACTCCTCGCCGTATTCCGCTTATCCGCTATTGCCATCCCGCGATCCGGGTCGATCAAACCAGATCAGACAAGATCAAGCCAAATCCAGACATTTCGCCTGCCTGCACACAATTTGTCGGATTGACGCGGCCGCGTCGCGGCGCAGTCATGGCGGCGTTCTTTCCTTTTCTTCTCCGGCGCGGGGAAGGCCGTGTGAATCGGCCACAGTCGCGCTGCGGTAACGGGTCACGATGCTCCACCGTCCACGGTCACAGAACACGAGGGCGGGCACAGCCAATCTACGGCACAAGCCGATGGTGAAGGCGGAGCGGAGGCCCGGACTTGGTTAACTCCGTTCTACATTCTGCATTCGTAGATCTGCGTTCACCGAGTCCGGAGAGCCCGAAGTCCGAACATTCGCTCCGGAGTCGTCCAACCGCCGTCCCTTCGCGCACACCGCGCGTGACACGGCCTTCATCGCCAGAATGAAGCTTCCTCCGTCTAGCCACGGGCGCGCTACCGCGTCCGGCCATCCGCGTCGTCACGCGACGCCCCGTCCATCCGTCTCCGGTCCTTTCCGCCGGTGGCTCTGCCGCGACCTGCCGCCCGCCGGCGCATCCGGAACCTGCGTAACCGCAGCCCGGATGCACGGAGGCGCGCCGTGCACCTGCTGACGAGGCCTCCGCTCGCTCGGCGCCGTGCAAGCTCCAACGCGCCGGCCGGCACTCTGTCCGCGCCCGGCCGCGCCGCCGAGTCAACGCCCGCGCGTGCGGACTTCGCACTCCCGCATCCCGGACGCGCCCCCACCTCCACTCTTTACTGACGCGGCCTCCAGCCGCACCGCCAATCTCCACCGTTTCCCGAAACAATCCCGTACCCCGTCTCCGCCATGAACGTCCCTCCGCTCCATCTGCCCACGCCCGCCCAGGATCTCGCCGCCTTCCTCCAAAGCACGCCCGGCCTGCCAGCCCTCATCCGCAAACGCGACGGCCGCCGCGTGCCCTTCACCGCCGCGCGTATCACGAATGCTCTCGCCCGCGCCGGCGCCGCCACCGGCGAGTTCGACGACGCCCTCGCCCACCGCCTCACCGTCCGCGTCGTGAATCTCCTCCTCTGCACCATCGCCGACAAGGAACCCTCCGTGGAGCAGGTGCAGGACATGGTCGAGGAGGTCCTGCTCGACTCGCCCTTCCGGAAAACCGCGCGCGCCCTCATCGTCTACCGCGACCAGCACAAGCGCCTGCGCGAGATCACCGCCAAGCAGGACGTCGCCCTCATCGACGGCTACCTCAAGCAGCTCGACTGGCAGGTGCGCGAGAACAGCAACATGAGCTACTCGCTCCAGGGCCTGAACAACTACCTCTCCTCCTCCGCCTCGCAGACCTACTGGCTCAACGCCATCTACTCGCCCGACATCCGCGCCGCCCACGAGTCCGGCGACTTCCACCTCCACGACCTCAACCAGCTCTCCGTGTATTGTGTCGGCTGGGATCTCTACGACCTGCTCAACCAGGGCTTCTGCGGTGTGGCCGGCAAGATCGAGTCGAAGCCCGCCAAGCATCTGCGCACCGCGCTGGGCCAGATCATCAACTTCTTCTACACCCTCCAGGGCGAGGCCGCCGGCGCGCAAGCCTTCTCCAGCTTCGACACCCTCCTCGCGCCCTTCATCCGCTTCGACGGCCTCTCCTTCGCGCAGGTCAAGCAGGCGCTCCAGGAGTTCGTCTTCAACATCAACGTACCCACCCGCGTCGGCTTCCAGACGCCGTTCACCAACGTCACCCTCGACCTCGTCTGCCCGCGCCACATGGCCGACCAGC
>Ga0209373_10003802_pt1 | contig 13581 bp, 11 predicted proteins | sample Higcelweek5metaG_FD_187173 | JGI IMG/M metagenome (GOLD analysis project Ga0209373, IMG submission 187173) | Freshwater pond sediment microbial communities from the University of Edinburgh, under environmental carbon perturbations - High... | ecosystem: Environmental > Aquatic > Freshwater >...
CTTACGAAAGTATTAAAATATTATTTTAAACAATGGCTTTGGTGTGTTTTTTGCAATAATAATTTCAGTAACTTTATCAAAACGAAATTTATCATGATTCAGTATATTTTATATCTATTCTTTGCCACAACATTAATCTCTTGTAACACAACAGAAACAATAGTGCAAGAAAATAATTTATCTACATCTTATGAAACTTGGGTTGCTGGTGTTCGTGGTGGCGGAAGTGGCATCAACTTTTATGTAGATTTAAAAACAGAATTAAGCGAAGAAATTGAACTAAAAAAAGTAATTTTTAGAGGTTACGAAGTGCCTTTTGAAAAGCAAGATGCATTACATTTCATAGCAAGAATAAAAACCGAAGGCAATCAACAAAAATTTGATGGTGATGATTCCCAAATTTACACCAGTCCTAAAAATGCCTTAACATTAGCCGAAAACGAAGCCATTTTAATTTTCTTAAAAAACGGAAAAGAAATTCGTAAAACCATTAAAGAAGTTAAAGAAAAACCAATGTTGCTTTATCCTTCGACAAAACCAAAGAATTAATTACATTTGTTACTCTAAAAAATAATAATTTGAGTTCAGGTAAAAGTCTTTTTAAACAAACCCTAATTTATGGTATAGCTACTGTTTTGCCAAGAATGCTAAGTTTTTTCTTAGTACGATTATATACAGATTATATGCCAACTAATGAATATGGAAAAGTTTCTATAATTTTTTCATTTATGGTTTTTTTTAATGTAGTCTTATCTTATGGAATGGAAACTGCTTTTTTCCGTTTTTATAGTAAGGAAGATGATAAAAGAAAGGTAATTTCAACTTCAACAATCTCACTTTTTTGGTCTACAATTGGTTTCTTAATATTGTTTCTTTTATTCCGAAAAGATTTAGCCCTTTGGTCAAAAATCAATGTTGAATATATAGTTTTCACTATTTGGATTTTAGCTTTAGATGCTTTGGCGATTATTCCTTTTTCTAAAATTAGAGCCGAAGGACGTCCGATAAAATATGCTATAATTAAGATTTCAAATGTTGTAATTAATTTATCACTGAACATTTTTTTCTTGGCATTTTTACCCAATTGGGCAACAAATACTGATAATGTGTTTATTCAGACTATCTATCATGAAGACTTTCAAATAGGTTATATTTTTGTTTCAAATTTAATAGCAAGTTTGTTTACACTTCTTTTTGTTTTGCCAGATTATTTCAAAATCAAATGGCAATTTGATGTTGATTTGTGGAAAAAAATGATGCAATATGGTTTACCTATTTTAGTAGCAGGAATTGCCTTTGCCATTAACGAACATTTCGATAAAATTTTGTTAGATTGGATGGAAGTTGACATGGCGAATATTGGAGCCTATTCTGCTTGTTACAAAATCGGAATGTTTATGGTGTTGTTTCGAACGGCATACACTTTAGGAATTGAACCGTTTTTCTTTAGTCACGCAAAAAATGAAAATGCACCTCAGACTTACGCCACGATTACCAAATATTTTGTCATTTTTGGTTCGTTTATTTGCTTAGGAGTTATTGTTTTTGCCGATATTTTAAAATTAATTTTAGTGAATAACCAAAGTTATTGGTCGGCAATGAATATTGTACCATTAATAGTTTTAGCCAATTTCTTTTTAGGTATTTACACCAATTTATCCGTTTGGTACAAGTTAATCGATAAAACCAGAATTGGCGCTTATATTTCAATTGTTGGAGCAATAGTAACTTTAGTTTTAAATTTACTTTTAATTCCAATTATCAGTTACATGGGTTCTGCAATTGCTACTATTTTGGCTTACGGAACTATGATGTTTATTTCGTACTACATGGGACAAAAAAAATATCCAATTCCATACGATAAGAAATCGATTTTCACTTATTTGGGATTGGCAATATTGCTTTCGGGAATTTCGTTTTATGTGCCCATTTTACGTGAAACTTACGTCTTCGGAATTGCAGCTATCTTGTTTTTTGCTTACTTTGTATACCGAAACGAAAAAGAAACTATTTTAACGATTATCAGAAGAAAATAATATGCAAATCAAAATCATCAATACATCCAATCACGAGTTACCTAACTATGAAACCATCGCTTCGGCTGGAATGGATTTACGCGCGAATATTTCAGAACCAATTACTTTAAAATCATTAGAAAGAACCATCGTAAAAACCGGTCTTTTTATTGAATTACCAATCGGTTTTGAAGCACAAGTTAGACCAAGAAGCGGTTTAGCAGCCAAAAAAGGAATCACCGTTTTAAATTCACCAGGAACAGTTGATGCGGATTACCGTGGAGAAATTGGAGTGATTTTAGTAAATTTATCCAATGAAGATTTCGTAATCGAAAACGGAGAACGAATTGCACAATTAATTATCGCCAAACACGAACGCGCTGAATGGCTTGAAGTAACCGAATTATCAGAAACTTCAAGAGGTGAAGGTGGTTTTGGAAGCACAGGAGTAAAATAAAATTTAATAATTTAAAGATTCAAAAATTTAAAGATTACAGCGAATAATTTTTAAATCTTTTAATCTTTTTAATCTTTCAATAAAACATGAAAATAATCGTACCAATGGCAGGTCGTGGTTCACGCCTTCGCCCACATACCTTAACCATTCCAAAACCATTAATCCCAGTAGCAGGAAAACCAATAGTTCACCGATTAGTGGAAGATATTGCTGGAGTTTTAAATCAGAAAATAGACGAAGTTGCGTTTATTATTCATGAAAGTTTTGGTAAAAAAGTAGAAGAAGATTTAATTGCCATTGCTCAAAAATTAGGTGCAAAAGGAACTATTTACTATCAAAACGAAGCATTAGGAACGGGTCATGCGATTATGTGTGCTAAGGATTCTTTATCTGGACCAGCAGTTATCGCTTATGCAGATACATTAATTCGTGCGGATTTTGATTTGGATACTTCTGCTGATAGCGTTATTTGGGTAAAACAAGTAGATCAACCTGAAGCTTTTGGAGTTGTAAATTTGAATGCTAATGGTGAAATTATCGAATTGGTGGAAAAACCAAAAGAATTCGTATCAGATTTAGCCGTAATCGGAATTTACTATTTCAAAGATGTTGCCGTGTTGAAAAACGAATTGCAATCGGTTTTAGACAACAACATTATTCATGGTGGCGAATACCAAATTAATGATGGTATTAAACAAATGATGGCAAAAGGCATGAAATTTGTACCAGGTAAAGTGGACGAATGGATGGATTGCGGAAATAAAGATGTTACAGTGGAAACCAACACGAGAATGTTAGGTTTTTTACATAACGATGGCGAAAATTTAGTTGCTGCTGATGTGAAGTTAGAAAATTCAATTATTATTCCACCATGTTACATTGGTGAAGATGTGGTGTTGATTAATGCAACCGTAGGTCCAAATGTTTCATTAGGAAAAGGATGTCACGTTATTGATTCAACCATAAAAAATAGTTTGATTCAAACACATGCACATATAAAAAATGCCAAATTAGACAACGCAATGATAGGAAATCATGCAAGTTTTGATGGCAATTTTACAAGTATAAGTATTGGAGATTATTCCGTTTTAGAATAGATGATAAAAAGAAAACATATCGTTTTATTAGCATTCCTGCTTTTTAGTTTTGGGAGTTTTTCTCATGCGCAAGAAAATCCTGAAGACGTCGCATTAGTAGATAACCAAACCGAAGATAATTTTTATGAAGCTTTAAAACAACGAGGCATCGAAAATTATGACAAAGCTATTGTGGCTATTCAGAAATGTTTAGAAAAGGAACCAAAAAACCCAGCTTTTTTATATGAATTAGGAAAAAATCAACTGGATTTAAAAAACTATGTTGATGCGGAAGTTTCATTCAAAAAAGCAATAGAGCTAGATAACAAACAGCGTTGGTATTGGAATGGTTTGTATGATGTATATTACCAAACCAAAGACTTTCAAAAATCGATTCCAGTGGTTCAAAAACTAATTGAGTTCGACCCAAATATGAGAGAAGATTTGGTTTCACTTTACATGAATACCAATCAAAAAGAAAAAGCATTAGCCTTGTTAAAGGAAATGCAAGCAAGTTCGCATTTAACCAGTACAATGGAATTCTATAAACTTAAATTAGAAGAATCAAACGAGTTTGCTAAACCTAAAAAAGAATCGTTGGAAGAAGCAATTAAAAAGAATCCAAAATACGAACAAAATTACATCGATTTAATCGTTCTATATTCGAGCTTTAACCAAGAAGATAAAGCATTTGAAGTGGCAAAACAATTAGAAAAAGAAATTCCAAATTCTGATTGGGCACACGTGAGTTTAGTAAAATTTCACTTGAATAATAATGACGGAACAAATGCTTCTAAATCAATGTTTAAAGTATTGGGAAATGACAAAATCGATTTAAAAATCAAACATCGCATTTTTAATGAATTTTTGATTTTTGCTATAAAAAACCCAATATTTTTCAATGATGTAGATGCTGCAATTCCGTATTTTGATAACGATAAGGAGATTGCTGTTGCAAAAGAAGTGGCAAAATTCTTTTGGAAAAAGGGAGATTTAGAAAAAGCAATTTATTACTTCGAAAAAGCTATCAAAAAAAATCCTGAAGATGTTGAAAGTATCAATTATTATTTAGAAGTGATTTATCAAAAGCAAGATTTTCAACTTCTATCTAAAAAAGCAACAGATCTCTCAGAATTATATCCTACACAAGCAAACTATTATTATTATGCAGGTTTTGGATATAATCAAATGAAAAACTTTAAGAAAGCAAAAGAACTATTAGAAAACGGCTTAGATTTTGTAGTAGAAAACAAAACCTTAGAAGCTAATTTTTATAAACAATTAATTATTAGTTGTGAAAATTTGAACGATAATGCCAAAAAGCAATTGTATTCAAATAAACTAAAACAAACAAAATAATGAAATACCTTTTATCTGCCATATTACTTTTCTTTTTAATAGGATGTAAATCCAAGCAATCTGTAGCAACTGCTGCGGCAAATGATAATACAGAAGTTTCAAAAATCATCAACGGACATTATGCAAACGAACACGATTTTAAAACCTTAAATATTCGTGCCAACGCTAAATATGTGGATGAAAAACAATCACAATCAATAAACGCTGAGATTAGAATTAAAAAAGACGAAATCATTTGGATAAATATTAAAGTTTTAGGCTTTCCTGTGGCAAAAGCACTCATTACACCAACAAAAGTGAGCTATTACGAAAAAATAAATAGCACATATTTTGAAGGCGATTTTAGTATGTTAAGCAATTGGTTAGGAACCGATTTAGATTTTAGCAAAGTGCAAAATTTGTTTCTTGGAAAAGCTATTGATGATTTAACAAAAGGGAAATGGGTTTCTGAAATCAACGAAAAATTATACAAATTATCAAAACCTTCTGATTCAGACATTTCAAAAGAATTTTACTTTGAAGCTGCAAATTATTTATTAAAAAAAGAAACAATTTCACAGACAAGTCAAAATAGAACTTTAGAAATCCAATATCCGTCACACAAATCGGTTGAAAAAATGTTTTTACCAAGTGAAATAAATATTAAAGCTTCGCAAAAAAATAATGTTACTATTGATATTGAATATAAAAGCACAACATTTAATGAAAATTTGAGTTATTCTTATTCTATACCGAATGATTATAAAGCAATTGAAATTGATTAATTTTTTATTTTAATAAAACAAAAACTACCTTTGTAAAAATCCAAAGTGCATGAACCAATTTTTAAAAATACTTTTTTTCTTTTTTATTACTTCTATTGCTTTTGCTCAAACTTCTGAACAGCAAAAATTAGAGGAAAAAAAAGCGCAAATTTTAAAAGAAATTGCTGATAATAAAGCACGTTTAGAATCCGAAAAGAAAAAAGAAAAATCAGTTTTAAAACAAATTGATCAGCAAAAAGGACTAATTAGTTTAAGACAAAAATTGCTTAACACAACAGCAAAGCAGACGCGTTTATTGAGCGATGATATTTATTTGACGCAACTCGAAATGAATAAACTGAATAGAGAGTTAAAAGTTTTACGTGAAGATTATGAAAAAATGATTGTGAAATCATACAAAAGTAGAAACGAACAAAGCAGAATTATGTTTGTTTTATCTTCAGAAAATTTTCTTCAAGCTTACAAACGTATTCAATACATGAAGCAGTATGCAGGTTTTAGAAAAATGCAAGGTGAAGAAATAAAAGAAAAGCAAAAAAGGTTAGTTGATGCTGAAAAGCGCTTAACAGAGAGCAAAAAAGAAAAAGAAATTGTTCTTAAACAAACCGAAAAAGAAAAGCAAGAATTAGAAAAAGAAAAGCAAGAACAAGAACGCTTGGTAAAACTAATTCAAAAAGATAAGAAAAAATTAGCTGCTGAAATTGATAAAAAGCAAAAAGAGGCAAAAGATATTGATAAAAAAATCAAAAAAATTATTGCTGACGAAATTGCTGCTGCGAACAAAAGAAATGCTGCAAAAACTGGAACCGCTGCGCCAAAAGCAGGAACTAAAGAGGCATCAAAATTTGTTTTATCAGCTGAAGGTAAAGTGGTTTCAGACAACTTTAAAGCAAATAAAGGAAAATTGCCTTGGCCAGTAGTTGATGGTTATATTTCGTTAAAACATGGAGATCAACCGCATCCTGTTCATAAAAATTTGACCATTCATAATAGTGGTGTTGAAATTTCAACAAAACCAGGTTCTTCTGCAAGAGCTGTTTTTGGTGGCGAAGTATTGCAAGTTCAAGTAATTTCGGCAAACAACAAAGCAGTTTATATTCAGCATGGAGATTTTATTACCGTTTATTTGAATTTATCTTCGGTAAGCGTGAGTAAAGGTCAAAAAGTGACAATCAAACAAAATATTGGAAAAATTCATACCGATTCTTCGGGTAGTGCGGTAATTAAATTTTTAGTACTACAAAACACCACAACGTTAAATCCAGAAACTTGGTTAAATTTATAAAATATGAATGAGGTCATTTGGCCTCATTTTTTTTGAATTATAATTTCTTGTATTTTTATCCTATAATTGAATAAAATGAGTTTGTCACACATAAAAATTCTTCACATTGATAGCAATCATCCGTTACTTTGGGAACAGTTGCAATCATTCGGTTTTCATAACGAAGCCGATTTTACTTCATCCAAACAAGAAATAGAAGCCAAAATTGAAAACTACCACGGAATTGTCATCAGAAGTCGCTTCAAAATTGATAAAACATTTTTAGATAAAGCCACAAATTTGCAATTTATTGCACGTGTTGGAGCTGGTTTAGAAAGTATCGATTGTGATTACGCAACTGCGAAAGGAATTCATTTAATTGCTGCTCCAGAAGGAAATGCAAATGCAGTTGGTGAACATGCCATCGGAATGTTATTGTCCCTTTTTAATAATCTAAACAAAGCTAATAACGAAGTTAAATCTGGGCAATGGAAACGCGAGGCTAATCGCGGACACGAATTAGAAGGTAAAACGATTGGAATTATTGGTTATGGAAACATGGGAAAATCATTCGCTAAAAAATTACGAGGATTTGACGTAACCGTTTTATGTTATGATATTTTACAGGATATGGGAGATGCAAATGCAACTCAGGTTTCTCTAAGTGAATTGCAAGAAAAATCAGATGTGTTGAGTTTGCATACACCTTGGACATCTGAAACAGATAAAATGGTAAATGCAGATTTTATCAATAAATTCAAAAAGCCATTTTGGTTTATTAATACCGCTCGTGGAAATTCTGTTGTGACTAAAGATTTAGTTGAAGCTTTGCAATCTGGGAAAATTTTGGGAGCAGGTTTGGATGTTTTAGAATATGAAAAACTTTCGTTTGAAACGCTGTTTGAAGATGAAAAGCCTGCAGCTTTTGAGTATTTATTACAAGCTGAAAATGTGTTACTAACACCACATATTGCTGGTTGGACATTTGAAAGTCATCAAAAATTAGCGCAAACCATTGTAGATAAGATAAAAAGAATTTACGCAAATTAAATTGTAACAAAACGAAACAAGTTAGACTTATAAGCAATATTTTTATATATTCGTAAAAACTAACCAAAAACAAAAAAACAAATGGAAGTAACCAACCAACAAGAAACTTGGAATCAGCCAAACAACAACATTCCTGTCTTCAAAGTTGACCCAATTATGGTGTTATTATTAAGTTTTATAACTTGTGGATTGTATCTAATCTACTGGAATATTAAAGTAGCTGAAGTTGTAAATGCAGTGTCAAATAGAGAGGTAATATCTACACCAGTAGCCGTTTTTTCTGGTTGTTGTTTACCAGTAAATCTATATTTTTATTACGTTTTAGGCAAAGATGGTTTGCCAAATGTATATAAAAGAACAGGAGAATTAAGCAAAGATCAATCTACTTTATTAATTATTTTAGGTTTATTTTTCCCTTTTGCAGCAGCAATGATTGTTCAAGGAGACATCAATAGATTATACAATTAAAAACTTTGTTTTAAATAGAATTTTAGGTATTACAGGTGCGGTTTTAACACTTGTAATACCTTTTGTTTTATGGCTTCAAAACAGCAACCATTCGTTAGATAATGAGCAATCATTTTGCCCACTAAAAGCCACCACAGGTTTTCCTTGTCCGTCGTGCGGAATCACAAAATCAATCGTTTATTTTTATGATGGGAATTTGCTAAAAAGTTTAAGTTTTCATCTTTTCGGGCCATTAGTTGTTGGTTTTTGTATCTTTATGATTGTACTGTTTTTAGTTGAAATTAAAACAAAGAAAACCTACTTTAGAAAATGGTTTTACAACAGAAAATTAGCATATTACTTAGCAGTTTTTTTGATAGGATACCACATTGTAAGATTAATTCTTTTTGTGCAAGAAAATTCATGGGACGACATTGTACAACAAAGTATCTGGAAATAAAAAAATGGCTTGCAATTGTAAGCCATTTTTTTATTTTATCCTTTTTCTTTTCTTTCTAATTCTGCTTGAAATTCTTCCATAACTGGTTTTACAGTACTTTCAGGTAAGTCAGAAATTTTAATGTACATTAAACCATCAACAGAATTATTAAATAAAGGGTCAACATTAAAAGCGACCACTCTTGCGTTTTGCTTGATGTATTTCTTAATCAGAACCGGTAATCGTAAATTTCCTGGTTCTACTTCGTCAATAATTTTATCAAACTTATTCAAATCAGCTTCAGTTTCGTTGAACACAAAATCTTTATCAGCGTCTTTCAGTTTTACTTTGTATTCTTTTTTTGGATGAACGTATTGCGCAACATACGGATCGTAATAGTGTGATTTCATAAATTCAATCATCAACGACTTCGAAAAATCAGAAAATTGATTACTAATACTCACGCCACCAATCAAATATTTATGTTCAGGAAAATGCAAAGTAGTATGTACAATTCCTTTCCACAGTAAAAATAATGGCATGGGTTTCATTTGGTATTCTTTGATGATAAACGCTCTACCCATTTCGATAGATTTACTCATCATATCATACAATTCGGGTTCAAAACGAAACAATTCATGCAAATAAAAACCATCAATTCCATGTTTTGGATAGATGTGAGAACCTAATCCCATTCGATAAGCACCTGCAATACATTGTGTTTCATCGTCCCACAAAAACATGTGGTGGTAATATTTATCGTAGGCATCTAAATCTAACGATTCGTTAGTTCCTTCACCAACTTCTCTAAATGTTATCTCTCTTAAACGACCAATTTCATGCAAAATATTCGGAATTTTATCAGCAGTTACAAAGAAAACTTCATAATTTTTACTTTGTAATAAACGATAATCACCTTTTTTGAGAAATGCAATTTCTTCGATAATTTCACTATGATTTGCAGGTTTAGCAATTTGTTTAGGAGGTTTTGGAATCGTTAATTTTGGTAAATTAATTTTACTTTCATCCTCAAAAGCATTCGAAAGCATATAGGTTTTCTTACGTAAGAAATCACCATAACTTTCAATATCTTGATATTCGTTTTGTTCTGCTACTGAAATAGGTTTTCCAATGCGAACCTTAATAACTCGATCTTTTTGAGTTAATAATTCACTTGGTAATTTAGCGGTTCTAAGTGTGTCATTGATTTTTGATAAGAAGTAAAATAATTTACTATTCTTAGCATGAAAATAAATAGGGACAACAGGAACTTGTGCTTTACGAATAACTTTGATAGCACCTTCTTCCCAAGGTTTATCTACCACTAATTTCCCGTCTTTATATGTTGAAACTTCTCCAGCAGGAAACATTCCAAGTGGCTTTCCGTCACTTAAATGGCGTAAAGTTTCTTTAATTCCAATAACGCTCGATTTAGCATCTTTGTGATTTTCAAACGGATTTACCGGCATAATATACGGCTTCATCGGTTCGATTCTGTGCAATAAAAAGTTAGCAATAATTTTGAAATTTGGTTCTCTTTCAAGCATTAATTTCAAAAGTAAAATGCCATCAATTCCTCCTAATGGATGATTAGAAATGGTTATATATGCACCGTCTTTTGGTAAACGTTTTAAATCTTCTTCTGGAATTTCAAATTTAATTTGAAACTCATCTAAAATGGCATTCAAAAATTCAACTTCGCTTAAATGCTTATTTCGGTCATAAATTTTGTTTAAAGTTGAAATTTTAAGCACTTTCATCAATAGCCAGCCAGAAAAAGTTCCGAAAACTCCGTATTTGTCAGCGTTAATCGCTTTTGCAACTTCTTTAGCAGTAACTAAACCCATTTATAATTTGTTTTTGAGCAAGAAACAAAGATAGCAATTCTGTTGAATTGAGCGCTATTTGGCATTATATTTAAAATCACAAATTTGTTATATTTTTTAGTGTTCTGATAATTAATTGATTATAAATTGTGTCGTTTTTGTGCTTTACTATTTAAAACCTTTTTCCTATATTTGGTCAAAAGCTATAGTAGTAAATGAAAATCATATCATACAACGTTAACGGAATTCGAGCAGCTATAACCAAAGGTTTTTTAGAATGGTTGCAACAAGCAAATCCCGATGTTATTTGTCTTCAAGAAATTAAAGCTACAGAAGACCAAATTCCAAAAATAGAAATTGAAGCAGCAGGTTATCCGTATCAATATTATTTTCCAGCAGAAAAGAAAGGATATAGTGGTGTGGCTATTTTGTCAAAAATCGAGCCTAAAAATGTAGTTTTCGGAACTGGAATTCAGCACATGGATTTTGAAGGAAGAAATTTACGAGTAGATTTTGAAGACGTTTCAGTTATGAGTTTGTATCTTCCATCTGGCACAAATATTGATAGATTAGATCATAAGTTCATGTTCATGGACGACTTTCAAAACTATGTTAATGAGTTGAAAAAAGGAGTTCCAAACTTGGTAATTTGTGGCGATTATAACATTTGTCATGAAGCTATTGATATTCATGATCCAATTAGAAACGCAAAAATTTCTGGTTTTTTACCCGAAGAACGCGCTTGGTTAGATGGTTTCATGAAGAGTGGATTTATAGATACCTTTCGTCATTTAAACAAAGAACCACACAATTATAGTTGGTGGAGTTATAGAGCCAATGCTCGAAATAATAATAAAGGTTGGAGAATCGATTATTGTTTGGCGTCCGAACCTTTGAAAGACAAAATTCAAAGAGCACTAATTTTGCCCGAAGCCAAACATTCCGACCATTGCCCAGTTTTAGTAGAAATAAAATAAGAATCAATTAATCAAAAACGATAATACTAATGATTAGAAAAATTGCCCTTGCTTGTGTAGTTTTAAGTTTAACTACTTCATGTGTTTCTAAAAAAATCTACCAAGATTTAGAAAACAAATATGCCGATTTAAAGAAAGAACACAACGCTTTATCTGACGAAAATGGGTTGCTTAAAACCGATAAAAATCAGTTGGAATTAGACAAAAACAATCTTCAAACGGAATTAGATAAAACAAAAGCGGAACGCGATAAATTAGCTGCAGATTATGCTGCTACAAAAAAGAATTTAGATAATTTGAAAGCGTCTTACGCAGCACTTGAAAAAGATAGCAACGATGCATTAGAAGCTAATATCAATAAAAATAGACAATTGTTAGCCGAGTTAGAAGCAAAACAAAAAGCTTTAGCAGCAGAACAAGATCGTTTAAACAAATTGAAAAAAGATTTAGAAGCTTCGTCAACTCGTTTAGCCGAATTAGAAAAAATGATGGCTGACAAAGAAGCGGCTATGAAAAAATTAAAAGAAACGTTGTCTAAATCCTTAAAAGCTTTTGAAGGTAAAGGTTTGACCGTAACTGAAAGAGATGGAAAAGTATACGTTTCTATGGAAAACAAATTACTTTTTGAATCAGGAAGTTGGACAGTTGGTTCAGAAGGAAAAAAAGCAGTGGATTTAGTTGGGAAAGTTTTAGGTGATAATCCAGATATTTCTGTTTTAATTGAAGGGCATACTGATAATGATAAAATTACAGGAACTATTGGTGGTGGAGTAGAGAACAATTGGGATTTATCAACAAAACGTGCCACAGCAATCGTAAACATTTTATCAGCGAATGCTAAAGTGAAAAAAGAAAACTTAACAGCTGCGGGCCGTGGTGAATATGCGCCATTAATGAGCAACGAAACTGCAGAAGGAAAAGCAAAAAACAGAAGAATCGAAATCATCTTAACGCCTAAATTAGATGAGATTTCTAAAATGTTGAATGAACTATAACATTTCATAAAAGATTGATAAAAAAGGCTTGAGTTTAAAATTCAAGCCTTTTTCTTTGGGTGAAACTTTGTAACTTTGGACTTTAAATTTTCAAATCCTGAAATGAACTATACAACACTACCAAATACCGAACTAAAAGTCAGTAAAATCTGTTTAGGAACCATGACTTTTGGGAATCAAAATACCGAAAGTGAATCGCACAATCAATTAGATTATGCCTTTGAAAAAGGAATCAATTTTATTGATACTGCCGAAATGTATCCTATTGGCGGAAACGCTCAAATTTTTGGAAGTACAGAACGTCACATTGGAACTTGGATAAAGAAAATAGGTGCTTCAGAACGCGAAAAACTGGTTTTAGCTACTAAAATTGCGGGACCAAATCGTGGAATGGAGTACATTCGTCAGCCATTAGATTTTTCAAAGAAAAGTATTCACGAAGCGGTAGAATTAAGTTTAAAAAACCTTCAAACGGATTATATCGATTTATATCAAATGCATTGGCCTGAACGCATCATGAATATGTTTCAAAAACGTGGTGTTCAAGAATTAGATCCAAAATGGCAAGATAATATTTTTGATGTACTAACGGTTTACGACGGATTAATTAAAGAAGGAAAAATTAAACATATTGGACTTTCAAATGAAAATCCGTGGGGCGTAATGCGTTTTTTAATGGAAAGTGAAAAACACGGTTTACCAAGAATTGCAACGATTCAAAATCCATTTTCATTGTTGAATCGTTTGTATGAAGTTGGTTTGTCTGAAATTGGAATGCGTGAAAATGTTGGATTATTAGCGTATTCTCCACTTGGTTTCGGGTTTTTATCTGGGAAATATTTAAACGGTTATCCAGAAAATTCTCGCATGAAATTGTTTCCAAATTTTGTTCGTTATACCAATGAAAATTGT
>Ga0209373_10003804_pt1 | contig 13580 bp, 17 predicted proteins | sample Higcelweek5metaG_FD_187173 | JGI IMG/M metagenome (GOLD analysis project Ga0209373, IMG submission 187173) | Freshwater pond sediment microbial communities from the University of Edinburgh, under environmental carbon perturbations - High... | ecosystem: Environmental > Aquatic > Freshwater >...
TTCTCCGGGCCGGAAATCGTTGCGGAGGCGGCGCGCGCGCGCATCGGCCACCTGGCGGTGGAAGAGTTCTGGGTGGCGCTGGTGGACAACAAGAACCGGCTCATGGCCTGGGAGCGCGTGGGCCGCGGCACCGTGGACGAGACGCCCGTCTACCCGCGCGAGGTGCTGGCCCTGGCGCTGAAGCATCAGGCCTCCGGGCTCATTCTGGCGCACAACCATCCCGGTGGCGACCCCGCGCCCTCCGTCCAGGACCGCGACCTCACCCGGCGCATTGCCCGCTCCGCCCAGGAGCTTGGCCTGCGCGTGCTCGACCACCTCATCGTGGCCGAGACCGGGCACTTCAGCTTTCAGGACGCCGGGCTGCTGTAGCGCTACTGGGCCGCTGCGGCCCCGGACCGGGAACCGGCGTTGGACTGGGCTTCGCGCTGCAACGCCTGGGTCACGCGGTTGTTCAGCTCCGGTATCATGCCCACCGCCATGCGTTGCGCCACGGTCTTGGCCTCGCGCAGGGCGGAAGGCAGGCTGTCCAGGGTTTTGCGCCCCAGGGGCGACTCGTAGAAGGCGGTGAGTTCGCGCAGTTCCTGCGGCGTGAACTGCTTGGTAAACACGGGCAGAAGCTGCTCGGCCAGGCCGCCGGGGGCGAGGATCTTCTCGTTGACGCAGGCCGTTATCTCCTGCTCCACCAGGGGCATCTTCTCCGGCGTGATGTCCGGGCGGAACTTCTTCACCACGCCCATATTCTGCCGGACATACTGCAAAATCATGTCCTTGCCGCCCAGCGCGTCAATGAGCCGCAAAGCCTGCTGCCTGTCCGCCGGGGAAAGCTCACCGGCAAAGGCGCTGGTGCACACCAACACGGAAAACAAAACGCCGCAAACGATCCGAACAAACATGTCCCGTCCTTTTGTTGAGACGCAGCAGGTTAGAGCTGCCGGCCGCCTTGCAGCAGCTTCAAACGTTCCTCGATGCGCGGCCCGGCCTTGGCCGTAACGCTTTCGGCCAGGCGTTCGCCGACGGCTTCCATATCTTTGGAGATGGCGGCTTGCAGGCGCACCACTTTCTGCATGCGCGGGTCGCGCCCCACGCTGATGAGATAGGCAACATCCGCCTTTGTAAAGCGCCGCTGGAACACCGCAACCATCTGCCGCTCGGCCTCGTCGGCCGCGGTGGCGAGCTCCGCTCCCAGCTCCTGGCCGATGACATCGAACACATCGGGCGCGAATTCCTTGTGCGACAGGCGCGCCAAGGTCACCATGTTGTCGAGCTTGCGCTGCGCCTCCACCTCCAGCATCTCGCGATAGCCGAAGAGCTTGATGTACTCGCGCACGTCCGCGGCATCGGGGATGTCGGCATTGGCGGTGGTGCGTTCCACAGCCCGCACTTCGCTCAGCGCCTGGGTCTTGGGGTCAGGCGTGGTTGCCGCCAGCACAGGGGCGGCAAGGCAGAGGGTGAGGCAAAATGCGGCGAGTGGCTGGCGCATGGCTGCTCCTTTTGTTTCCCGAAGGGAACCACGCTTTGGGGGGAAAGGCAAGGCGCCGGGCAGGCGCGGTGGCGCGGCCAGGGCCCGCTCTCAGTCGGCCACCTGCGACCCGGTCTTGCCGAAACGGCGCTGCCGGTTCTGATAGTCGGCGATGGCGCGCTCAAGTTCGGCCGAGTCAAAGTCCGGCCAGAGGGTCTCGGTGAAGTAGAACTCGGCGTAGGCCGCCTGGAACAAAAGGTAATTGGAGAGCCGCAGTTCGCCGCTGGTGCGGATGATGAGGTCCGGGTCCGGCTGGCCCGCGGTGTACAGCTCGGCGGCAAAGGTCTCGTCGGTGATGTCCTCCGGCCGCAGGTCATTGGCGGCGCATTTGCGGGCCAGGGCACGGCTGGCGCGCAGTATCTCCTCGCGCCCGGAATAGTTGAGCGCCAGGTTGAGGGTCATGCTGCGGCAGTGCGCGGTCTTCTGAATCACATGGGAAAGGGCCTGCCGGGCCACAAAGGGCAGGTCGGCCATTTCGCCCAGCACGGTGAGGCGGATGTCCTGCTCCAGCAGGTTGCTCAGCTCGCCCTTCATGTACTCCACGAGGAGGTCGAAGATGAGCCCGACCTCGTCCTTCGGGCGCGACCAGTTCTCGCGCGAGAAGGTGTAGAGCGTCAGGTGCCGCACGCCAAGCTCGCGGCAGCGCGTGACCACGGCCTTGGCCGTGCGGGTGCCCGCGCGGTGGCCCTCGCTGCGCGAAAGCCCCCTGCGCGTGGCCCAGCGGCCGTTGCCGTCCATGATGATGGCGATGTGCGCCAGAGCGCCCGCCACAGGCTACAGCTCCAGAATTTCCTTCTCCTTGGTGGAGAAGGCGTCATCGCACTTCTTGATGCTCTCGTCGGTAAGCTTCTGCACCTCGGCCTCAAGCTTGCGCTGCTCGTCCTCGGTGATGTCCTTGTCCTTCAGCAGCTTCTTCAGGCCTTCGTTCAAATCGCGGCGAACATTGCGCACGGCGACCTTGGCTTCCTCGGTGAACTTCTTGGCGAGCTTCACCAGGTCCTTGCGGCGGTCTTCGGTCAGGGGCGGAATGATGATGCGGATGACCTTGCCGTCGTTCACCGGGTTCAGGCCCAGGTCGGACTTCATGATGGCCTTTTCAACGGCGCTGAAGGCCGCCTTGTCCCAGGGCTGGATGGTGATGGTGCGGGCGTCCGGCACGGAGAGGGAGGCGATCTGCCCCACGGGGGTGGGGTTGCCGTAATAGTCGGCCATAATGGGTTCGATGAGTGTCACGGAGGCGCGCCCCGTGCGCAGGCGCGAGAATTCCTTGGTCAGGCTCTGGAGAGCTCCGGCCATGCGTTTTTTGCCATCGTCGATAACCGCATGCATGTCTAGTTCCCTCCCTCAACGATTGTGCCGAGCTTTTCGCCCTGGATGACCCGGCGGATGTTGCCTTCCTTGAACAGATTGAACACGATGATGGGCACGTTGTTGTCCCGCGCCAGGGAAATGGCCGTGGCGTCCATGACGCCCAGGCGCTTCTCCAATGTTTCGAGATAGGTGACGGTATCGAAGCGTACCGCGTCGGGGAACTTGTGCGGGTCCTTGTCGTACACGCCGTCCACCTTGGTGGCCTTCAGAATGGCCTCGCACTTGAGTTCCATGGCGCGCAGGGCGGCGGCGGTGTCCGTGGTGAAGTATGGGTTGCCGGTGCCCGCCGCGCAAATGACAACGCGCCCCTTTTCCAGGTGGCGCTCGGCCCGGCGGCGGATGTACGGCTCCGCGACCTCCTTCATGGTGAAGGCGGTCATGACGCGGGTGTCGCAGCCGAGCTTTTCCAGGGCGTCCTGCACGGCGAGTGCGTTCATCACCGTGGCCAGCATGCCCATGTAGTCGCCCTGGGCGCGGTCCATGCCCTGCTCGCTGGCCGCCATGCCCCGGAAAATGTTGCCCCCGCCGATGACAAGCGCGATCTGCACGCCGAGCTTGGCCACATCGGCTATTTCACGGCAGAAGGTGCCGATGGCCTTGGGCTCGATGCCGAACTTCTGTTCACCGGCGAGCGCCTCGCCAGAAAGCTTGAGGAGTACCCGTGAGTAGTGCAGCTTCGACATATTCCTCCTGCGCGTTTCGCGTCGGTGATGATCTTTGGGGGGCTTCAACAAAAACGGGCCTTGCGGCCCGTTCGTTTTCCTATTCCTCGGCGGCGTCCGCTTCCGGGCCTTCGCCCAGCACCATGCGGTCGAACCGCCCGATCTGCATGTTCTCTCCGAGAACCGCGATGAGCTCGTTCAGCAGGTCCTGAATCTTTTTCTTGTCGTCCTTGATGAAGGGCTGCTCCAGCAGGCACACTTCGGAGTAGTATTTCTTCAGGCGGCCCTCGACGATCTTCTCGGCGATGGCTTCGGGCTTGCCTTCCTGCATGGCCTGGTGCTTGAATATCTCGCGCTCTTTGGCGAGCAGGTCCGCGGGCACCTGGTCGGGGCTGACGCACAGCGGGCTGGTGGCGGCGACCTGCATGGCCAGTTCGCGGGCGAACTCCTTGAACTTGTCGTTCTTGGCCACGAAGTCGGTCTCGCACTTCAGCTCGACCATGACGCCGATCTTGCCGTTGCTGTGGATGTAGCAGCCGATGACGCCCTGGCTGGTGGCGCGGCCGGCCTTCTTGGCGGCCTTGGCCAGGCCTTTCTCGCGCAGGTAGGCAATGGCTTTTTCTTCGTTGCCGCCGCACTCCACAAGGGCCTTCTTGCAATCCATCATGCCCGCGCCGGTTTTCTCGCGCAGGACCTTCACCGCTTGAGCGCTGATCTCAGCCATGACTATTCCTCCTCGGCGGCGGCTTTCTCGGCGGCCGCGTCGACTGCGGTTTCTTCCTTGGCCGGGGCGTTCTTGGCGCCGCCGGGGGCGTTTTCCTTCTGAACCGCGGCGCCTTCGATGCAGGCGTCGGCGATGTGGGTGGCGAAGAGCTTGATGGCGCGGATGGCGTCGTCATTGCCGGGGATGACGTAATCGATCAGGTCCGGGTCGCAGTTGGTGTCGACCACGGCCACAACGGGGATGCCGAGCTTGCGGCATTCGCTCACCGCGATGTGCTCGCGATTGGGGTCGATGATGAAAGCCACGGTCGGAGCGCCGTTCATGTCCTTGATGCCGCCCAGGGCGTCGTTGAGCTTCTCCACTTCGCGGGCAAGCTGGACAACTTCCTTCTTGGGGAACTTGTTGATGCTGCCGTCGGCGAACATGCCTTCCAGGCTCTTCAGGCGGTCGATGCGCTTCTTGATGGTCTGGAAGTTGGTGAGCGTGCCGCCCATCCAACGCTGGGTGACGCAATGCATGCCGCAGCGCTCCACCTCGGCCTTGATGGCCTCCTGGGCCTGGCGCTTGGTGCCGATGAAGAGCACCTTGCCGCCCTGGGCAACGCTCTCCACGATGAAGTCGTGGGCCTTCTGGAACAGCTTCACGGTCTGCTGCAGGTCGATGATATGGATGCCGTTGCGCGCGCCAAAAATATAGGTGCGCATCTTGGGATTCCAACGACGGGTCTGGTGACCGAAGTGAACGCCGGTCTCCAGCATCTGCTTCATGGTAACGTAAGCCATAAGTCCTCCTGGGTTTATCCTCCGCCCCGGCGCATGGCCGCCCCCGGAACGTCCGGGGCACCCGGAGAAAAGCCGGGGCGTGTGATTTGTGAAACGGGAGTATTTACTTCGGACAGGGACGTTTGGCAAGGGAAAAGATGCCCAGGCTGCCGAGCCCGGCTCCGCGTGCAGCGGCGGCGCTACTGCACGGAGGCCGGGTCGGAAGGCCCCTCGCTCACCACGGGGTTGAGCAGATAGCCAACCTGATCGATCTCGATGGAGACTTCGTCGCCATCCGCCAAAGGGCCGATGCCCGCGGGAGTGCCGGTCAGGATCAGATCGCCGGGCAGAAGGGTCATGACGCGGGAAATAAAGCTCACCAGCCTGGCAGGCGGAAAAATCATGTCCTGCGTGGAGCCCTTTTGGCGGGTTTCGCCGTTAACCACGGCGCGCAGTCCCAGCGCCCGCAGGTCCTCCACATGGGTCTCAATCCACGGCCCGACAGGGCAGAAGGAGTCAAAGCTCTTGGCGCGGGTCCATTGCCCGTCAATCTGCTGCAAATCGCGGGCGGTGACATCATTTGCGCAAGTGAAGCCGAAAACATGCTGCAAGGCCTCGCTTTCGCTCACGAACCGCGCCTTCTTGCCGATGACGAGAGCCAGCTCGGCCTCGTAGTCCACCCGGTTCGAGCAGGCGGGCATGACAATGGCCTCGCCCGGGCCGATGACCGAGGACGGCGGTTTGAGGAAGATGACGGGCTCCTCGGGCACGCGCAGCCCCAGCTCACGGGCGTGGTCGTGGTAGTTCAGCCCCACGCACACCACCTTGCTGGGGCGCACCAAAGGCAAAAGCTCCACCTCGGCAAGGGGGATGTCGCCCGGGAGGTTTTCCTCGGCGTTCAGGCAGCGCACGGTTTCCGGGCTGGTTATGGCGGCATAGAACGAACGGCCCTGGTGGCGGACGCGGATGATGCGCATGTCCGGCCTAGAGGCCCTTGGCCGTTTTGCGGCGGTCGAAGGCGATGTGGATGATGCCCAGAAGCTCGTCCATGGGATAGGGCTTGAGCAGATAGTCCGAGCCGCCGTGGGCCATCATCTCCGCGGCGATGTCCACCGAGGCGTGCCCGGTGAGGATGATGACCTCCAGATCGGGGTCGATCCTCTTCATCTCGGGCAGGGTCTCCTGGCCGCTCATGCCGGGCATCTTCACGTCGAGCAGGACAATGTCGTGCGGTTCCCGGCGGAGCGTCTCCAGGCCCTCGGCGCCGCTGCCCGCGGTGCTCACGGTCATGCCCTGCGCGGTCAGCAGCTTGGCCAGAGTGGTGCGAAAGCGTTCTTCGTCATCAACAATCAGGACCTTGATCACCTCGCCCATGACGCGCTCCTTTTCCGTCGTTGCCGGAGTGTTCCGTAAGCTCTGACACGGGGCCGAAACCCGCAGCAGTTGTTCCATGCCACATCGGCCACAGTTCGTCGAGGGGGGAGCGTCCGCGTTTTCCACTGTTCGGCGGGGCTGAACAACAAAAAGGCCTGTGCGCCGTTGCCCCCAGCGGGGCGGCGCACAGGCCCGAACGTCTGCGGAGCCGGCGGGCTAAGCCTGGCCGAAGGCCTCCTGCTGCTGGCGGGCCATGGCCTTGCGGGCCTTGAACATGGCGCCCAGAATGATGACCGCGCCCAGGGTCAGCGCGGCGCACATGATGAGGAAGCTGACCTTGTCGAGCACGGCCACGGTCTCTGCGCCCATGTCCATGAGGCCCAGCTGCACCAGGTACTTGGGCATGGCAAGCGCGCGGCTTACGGCAACGATGAGCATGATGGAGCCCATGACGATCTTGATCATGACCTCGCGCACCAGGGTGGTGCCGATGGCGCCGAGCTGCACGCCCAAAAGCGAACCGGCCAGGATGATGAGGGTGAGGCGGATGTCGACCATGCCGTGCATGGCCCAGTTGATGGTGCCGCCCAGGCCCATGGCGAAGGCGATGACCAGCTCCGAGGCCGAGGCGCACAAACCGCCCACGCCCAGCACATAGATCATGCCCGGCACACCGATGAACCCGCCCACGGCGATAGTGGCCGCCAGCATGCCGGTGGCGAAGCCCACGGGCAGGGTGAACCACAACGAAATGCGCAGGTTGGCCGTCTTGAAGTGGATCATGGGCCAGAGGTTTATCTTCTGGAGCTTGAGCGCGAGGGCCGGGGTGACATCCGCCCCGGTGTTTTTGCTGGACTTCATGGCGTCGTAGAACACGTAGCTACCCACAATGACCAGCACGGCCACGAAGGAGACGCTGACGTAGAGGTTGGAGCCCGCTTGGCCCCAGGCAGAAAGAATCATGTTCTGGAGCTTTATGCCCACCTGCACGCCCACGCCGGCGCTGGCCGCAAGCACCAGCCCCAGCTTGATGTCCACCTGGCCGTAGCGGAAGCGCTTGATGGCGCCGACCAGGGCCTTGGGAAACTTGTGGCACATGTTGCTGGCCACGGCCACAGTACCGGGCACGCCCAGGCTCATCATGCCGGGAGTCAGCACGAAGGCGCCGCCGGACCCGATGAAGCCGCTCACCAGCCCGCCGATGAAGCCGACGATGAACAGAAAGATGATGGATGACGTGGTCAGGTCTATGAATTTGAGGCTGTCGAGAGCGACGTCCATGAATGTCTCCTTATCGTTTGCGCGCGGATTAGGCGTTCAGGGTGGCGCGCACTTCGGGGCGCTTGGTCTGCGTGGCCTGGGCGGTCTTGACCGGGGCCTTGGCGGTGATGCCGAGGGCGCTCCAGAGATTGGACGCGAACCCGCCATGCACATAGGAAACCAAAAACACCGTCGCTATGGGCATGGCCGCATAAGCCCCACCGCGCGAACAAAGATCCGCAAAGGCGTCGGCGTGCTGAAACGCCGCGGCGTACACCACGGCGCTGGCGGCGCCGAACCCGATCATCCTGATAAGCGCCTGCTTCTTCGTCACTTCCTTGGCCATGTCATCCTCCGTTCTGCAGTATTTTGCGGCGGCTCAGCCGCCATTGTGAACATTGTGCGGGCCGCAGGGCCGCTCAGCACTTGAGCGTGAACTCCGGCACCATGAGCGCGGCCTGCCTGCGCTCGGCCTCGGGCCGGCGGGTTATGACGAACTCCACGCGCCGCAGCTCCAGGCTCACGGCGGAGAGCACCTCGTCACGGTCGCCCTGGCGCAGCATGTGCGCGCAGGTGACCTTGCGGCGGGCGGCTTCCTCAAACAGCGGGGCTGCGGCCGCAGCGGCCCTGGCTTCAAAATCGCCCGCGCCGCGCCCGGCTGGGCCAACGCTCAAAAGCACTAGGTCGAAGCCCAGGCGCTCGGCCAGGTTCACGCTGTAGGTGGCCATGGTCTCGGGCACGCCGTCGGCCTCGGCCAGCACAAGAATCTTGCGGTGCTCGGCGTAGAACTCGCCCAGTATCTCACGCGCCAGTTCCCCTTCCCCGGCCTCGGCCATGCTGAGGGCCTCTCCGTAGGTTTCCAGGGCTTCGCGCCAGCCGCCCCGCAGCCGCAGGGAAATGCCCGGCTGCATGTTGCCTTGCGCGGCGCTTGCGCGGCTCTTGGGTCTCGGCTTGGTCATGGCGGCGCTCCTGGTCTGCAGGCTCAGACTTTCAGGCTGGGGCGGTTGCGCTTGCGCTGGGTCTCGGGCCTTGAGCTGCCCGCCTGGATGCGGGGCTGCGCGCCCTCGCCCAAGAATTCGAGCGCTTCCTGGTGCTGGTTGCGTTCAGCAAAGGCGGCGGCGGCAAAAGCGTTTTGCATGGTTTCGCGCAGGCTGTTCATGGTCACCCCTCTGGTTGGCGTTGTTCGTTGGCCCGCATATTTCAAAGGACGTGCCTGGCACTGCCGAACAAGCAACCAGATTGAATTGCAGAAGATATTGGAAAACGCCGGCAATTGTGGAACGAGATTGGTGTTGCAGATCGCAACACAGCGGGACACAGAATGGCACAACATGCTGATTTTATTACTGACACATTCTGCAACAGGCCCGAACGAGAAGCGTTGCATATCGCAACAGTTAGCATGGCGCCGGGATTGACGGCGGAGTTGGACGCGCTTTGACACAAAGGGAAGCGCGGGGATAAGCAGATGGCAGGGCCGTGCGCGCCCGCCAGAACGGCAGCGCAAAAGGAGAGCAGATGATATTTTTCCGCAAGTCCGAGGAAGAAGTCCCCGAAGCGCCCAAGGGCCTGGAGGAGCTGCGCGGCCAGGTGCGCGAGGCCGCCCTGCCTGAGCCGGTGGCCGCCGTTGTGGCCAAGGAGCTGGCCCGCCTGGACAAGACCGACCCCTCCGTGGCCGAGTACGCCATCGGGCTCAACTACATCGACTGGCTGAGCGGCCTGCCCTGGACCAAAAGCACCGAGGACTGCCTGGATTTCCCCCGCGTGGAGCGCACGTTGAGTGTGCGGCACTTCGGCCTGGCCCACGTGAAGGAGCGCCTGCTGGAGTATCTGGCCGGGCGCACCCTGGCGGCCAGCGCACCGCCGCATGTGCTGGTGGTGGACGACGAGGAGATAGCCCGCATGAACCTGGCCCATGTGCTCACGAAAGAGGGCTACGCCGTGCGCACCGCCGCCAACGGCGTGGAGGCGCTGGAACTGGTGCGCGCCTGGAGCTTCGACCTCATCGTCACCGACCTCAAGATGGACAAAATGGACGGCATGACGCTCCTGACCGAGGCCGGGCGCCTTTCGCCCTCAACGCAGATCATCATCGTCACGGGCTACGCCACGGTGAACTCGGCCGTGCAGGCCATGCGCACCGGCGCGGCCCATTACCTCACCAAGCCCATCAGCCTGGACGAGCTGCGCGCCACCGTGCGCGAGGTGCTGGGCGGGCGCAAGGCGCTTTCGCCCGCGCGCGGGCCGGTGCTCTGCTTCACCGGGCCGCCGGGCACCGGCAAAACCAGCATCGGCATGGCCATAGCCGAGGCCCTGGGCCGCAAGTTCCACCGCATGTCCATGGCGGGCATGCGCGACGAGGCCGAACTGCGCGGCCACAGGCGCACCTACGTGGGCGCCATGCCGGGCAAGATCATCCAGGCCATGCGGCGGCTCGGGGTCAACAACCCCGTCATCATGCTCGATGAAATAGACAAAGTGGGCCAGGACTTCCGGGGCGACCCCGGCGCGGTGTTCCTGGAGGTGCTCGACCCGGAGCAGAACCGCCAGTTCATGGACCTTTTCGTGGACGTGCCCTTCGACCTCTCGCAGGTGATGTTCATCGCCACGGCCAACGACCTCTCGCGCCTGGACGCGCCCCTGCAGGACCGCCTGGAGGTGGTGCACTTCCCCGGCTACACCGAGGGCGAGAAGGAGCAGATAGCCCTCAAGCACATGGTGCCCCGGCAATGCGCGGAGCACGGGCTGACGCATCCCTTTCCGGCCTTTGCGCCGGAGGCCGTGCGCACCATCATCCGCGACTACACGCGCGAGGCCGGCGTGCGCAGCCTGGACCGCGAGATCGGCGGCGTGTGCCGCAAGCTGGCGCGCATGGCCCTCAAAGGTGGCGGCGACCCGAAAGACCACGGCGGCTACCCGGAAACGGTGGACGCGGCCCTCGTCACCACCCTGCTGGGGCCGCGCCGCTTCACGCACGGGTCCTCGCGCCCGGCGGCGCACCCGGGCGTGGTCAACGGCCTGGTCTGGAGCGACACCGGCGGCGAGATAGTGCAGGTGGAGGCGGCGAAGATGCGCGGCACGGGGCAGCTTCTGCTCACGGGATCGCTGGGCGCTGTGCTCAAGGAATCGGCGCAGACGGCCCTCAGCTACATCCGCGGCCACGCCGGGGAGCTGGGGCTCGACCCGGACTTCTTCGCCGCACAGGATCTGCACATCCACATTCCCGCGGGCGCAATCCCCAAGGACGGCCCCTCGGCGGGCGTCACCATCCTCATGGCCCTGCTCTCGCTCTTGACCGGCCGCCCGGCCAACCCCGGCGTGGCCCTGACGGGCGAGATGTCGCTCGGCGGGGCGCTTTTGCCCGTGGCGGGCATCCGCGACAAGATTCTTGCGGCGCAGCGCGGCGGCGTGCGCAAGGTCGCCCTGCCCGCAGGCAACCGGCCAGAGGCCGAGGCCCTGGAGCCCGAGGTGCGCGCGGCCATCGAAATAGTGCTGGCGGAGCACGCCTCGGAACTGGTGGATGTGGTGCTGGCCCAGAAATAGGCGGCGCTATTCCCTGCCCGTGCGCTTAAGCGCCAGGGTGAGCGCGACGGACACCAGGGTCAAGAGGCAGGCCAGCACTCCGGCGCGGGCGAAGTCGCCGGAGAACACAGCGTTGTAAATCTCCAGCGATATGGTGTTGGTGCGGCCGATGATGTCGCCGCCGAGGAGCAGGCTCACCCCGACCTCGCCAAGGGCGCGGCCCGTGGCCAAAAACAGCCCGGCGGCGATGCTGCGGCGGCAGTGCGGCAGCACCACCCGCAAAAAGGTGACGCCCCACGGCTTGCCCAGCACAGTGGACAGTTCAATGAGCCGGCTCAGGTCGCCGCGCACCACGGCCTGAATGGGCCGCACCATGAGCGGGATGCCCGCCGTGACCGCCGCCAGCACCAACCCCGGAAAGCTGAAGATTATCTCCAGGTCGAGGTGCTCCAGCAGCGGCGCGCCCAGCCAGCCGCGCCGCCCGAACAGCAGCAGCAGCCCGAAGCCCACGGCCATGGGCGGCAGAATGAGCGGCAGCGACACGAGAATGTCGAGCACGCCCACCAGCCGCCCACGGCCGCGCCCCAGCAGATAGCCCAGCGGCACCCCCAGAACAAACAGCAGCGGCACGGCCACGGCCATGACCGAAAGCGTGAGCCTTATGGAAAAGGCCACGCCGGGGTCTGTGGCCGCGGCCAGCCAAGCCTCGATCATGTCGGCTAAAGCCCGTGCTTCCGGACTATCTCAAGTGCCTGCGGCGAAGCCAAAAACACCGAGAAGGCCTTCACGGCCTCAGGGTTCTGCGCGCCGGGCAAAATCGCCGCGCCAATGACGACGGGCGCGTAAAGCTTCGGGTCGACCTTCACATACCCGCCGATCTGGCCGCCCAGGTTCATCACGTCCGTGAGATTGGTCAGCCCGGCGTCCACCTCGCCAAGCGCAAGATAGGTCGTCACCTGGGGCACTGTGGCAACGATGAGCAGCTTGTCCTTCACCTTGTCCGTAAGCCCGGCAGAGGCAAGGGCCTCGGTTCCGGCCTTGCCGTAGATGGCCTTCGCGGGGTCCGGCATGGCGATGCGCTTGACCTCCGGCTTGTCCAGGGCGGAAAGCGTCAACGCGCTCTTGCCCTTGGGCCAGGCCAGCACCAGAATGCCGCGTCCAAGGTCCTGAAAGGACGCCAGGGGCAGGCCGCTGTTTTGCAAAAAGCCCTTCTCCCCAACGATCATGCCGATTTTTCCGCTGCCCTTGGCCTGGGCAACCACCTGCCCCATGTTGCCGAAGACCAGTTCCAGCTTCTGTCCGCTCTTCTGCTCATAAGCGCCCGCAAGTTCGGTGACGAGCTTCTTGTACCCCGCGCCGGAGGCCACGATGAGCGGCTCGGCCTGGGCAAGGGTGGCGAACAGGAACACCAGCAAAATGGCACAGCACAGCTTTTTCATACGGCGACTCCTTCAGCGGTTTGGATCAGGGGGGGGTGGACAGGCCGGGCGGAGGCGAGGGAAAGCCGCCTGCGCAGGGCCTCCTCCTCCTCCAGCCGCTGGGACGCCTGGTGCTGGAACCACAAGGGGTCCACAAGGCCGCGGTCTATGGACAGGACCGTGTCGCCCAAAAGCGCGGCCTCGGCCAAATCATGGGTCACGTGCACGATGGGGATGGCGAACCGCTCGCGGATGCGCAGAAGCTCCTCACGCAGGGCGGCGCGCGTGGCGGCGTCCAGGGCGGAGAACGGCTCGTCGAGCAGCAGTGCCTTGGGCCTGCGCGCAAGGGCCTGGCACAGCGCCCCGCGTTGGCGCTCCCCGCCGGACATGCCGCCGGGCCTGGCCCCGGCCAGGTGCGCAATGCCGAACAAGGACAAGAGCGAGGCCGCCAGCTCCCGGTCACGCGTGGCGTAGGCCACGTTCTGGGCCAGGGTCATATGCGGGAACAACGAATATTCCTGGAAGACAAGGCCGATGCCGCGCTCCTGCGGCCGCAGCCACACCGCGCGCTCCGTGTCGCACCACAGGGCCTCGCCCAGGCTGATGCGCCCCGCGTCCGGCGCATCAAGCCCAGCCAGCAGGCGCAGCAGGGTCGTTTTGCCAGCGCCGGAAGGCCCGGTGAGCACCAGTATGGCCCCGGCGGGGCAATTGATGTCCACATCGAGGGTAAAATGGGGAAGCCGCTTGCGCAGCCGGGCCTGGAGCATGCCCGGCCTCAGCCCGCGTTGGCGCAGAAGCGGTCCAGCCCGAGCAGCGTGGCCGCGCCAGCCCCGGTGACGCCAAACACCAGCAATTGCCGGTCGGTGAGGAAATCGCCGAAGCTGTCGTTGCTCAAGGTGGAGCCGGTGACCAGCAGCAGCTCGGCCCAGCCCAACGCATCGGCGCGGGCTTCCGGGCCTTCGATGAGTG
>Ga0209373_10003807_pt1 | contig 13576 bp, 10 predicted proteins | sample Higcelweek5metaG_FD_187173 | JGI IMG/M metagenome (GOLD analysis project Ga0209373, IMG submission 187173) | Freshwater pond sediment microbial communities from the University of Edinburgh, under environmental carbon perturbations - High... | ecosystem: Environmental > Aquatic > Freshwater >...
CACCCCAAAGCATTACATAATTACCTCGAGGCACCTTGTTATAAGCATATTCTGCAATAAGTTTACCTACTTCGCTATACTCATAGGTCAAAAGATAATCCAAGTCGGAATTGATTATTATACGATCGTAAGCAATAACTTTAATGCCACTGTTATGTGCAGTTCTAACAATTCCAGCTGCAGTATTCTGATTTACTGCCACAACCATTAATACACCTACGCCTTCATCTACTAATTCACCCGCTTGTTCTAATTGAAGGTTTTCATTACCATTTGCAACTTTAACAATCAATTCAACGCCAGCTTCTTTGGCATATTTCTGCAAATATTCAATATCTGTAGACCATCGGCCTTCCATTTCATGTAATAGCAAACCAATTTTTTTTCCACCAGAATTTGAACATCCCCCAAGAATAAAACTGATGAGAAATAGTGTTAATAGTTGGAAAACAACTATTCTGTTTTTACTATTCATTTTCCCCATTATCTTATTTTTTTATTGAATTAAATTCAAAAAATAAAGGGATATACAATTGTACATCCCTTACAAATATATTAAAATGAATCCATTCAGAATATATGTTAAAGCTAAAATAAGATACAATTATGATTTTTATGCTTTAACTTCTTTCCACACCAACGCACTTGCCCCAACAATAGCAGCATCACCCAATTTCAATTTTGAAGGATATATACCAATCTTATTTTTAAAGATAGGTAACAGGTGTTTTTCCATGCTTTCTTTTGTCGGTTTAAAGATATAATCTCCTGCAGCAGTAGGTCCACCAAAAAGGAAGATCGCTTCAGGGCTCAAATGATGCACCGTATCAGCTAAACCCATACCCAGCCATTCTCCAGTTAGTTCAAAAACCTCTAAAGCAACTTTATCCCCTTTTTCGGCAGCTTCAAAAATATTTTTCGATTCTAAATCCTTAAAAGAATATTCAGCGAGCAAACTATCAATTGCATTATCGCGGGCAATAATTTCAAAAGCAGTTCTTTTCATACCCGGAGCAGAACAATAAGCTTCGAGGTGTCCTTTGGAACCACAACCACATAACCGTCCACCAGGAACTAACGTAGTATGACCACATTCTCCAGCAAAACCATCAGCACCATAAACAAGGTTACCATCAACAACTAAACCACTTCCTACACCTGTTCCAAGCGTGTACATTACAAAGTTTTTCATTCCTTTAGCACCACCATATATCATTTCACCAATAGCAGCCGCATTGGCATCGTTGGTAAGAGCGATACATGCAAGTTCAGGAAATTTGGCTTTTAGTAACTGAACAAATGGAATAATTCCTTTGAAGGAGAGGTTTGGTGCATATTCAATAGAACCTTTATAATAATTACCATTTGGAGCACCAATTCCAATACCTAAAATCTCCAAATCGTTATTAAGCAATTTTACTGAATTGATTTGTTCTTTAATTGCATCAGACAAATCACTAATGTATTTGTCTATATCTCCGTGTGATGGAGTTGAAATATTGGTTTTCACCATTACATTTCCTTCTTTATCCACAACACCAATGGCAGTGTTAGTACCGCCAATATCAACGCCTATTGCAACTTTTTTCATTTTTATATTTAAAATTTGATTATCGTATTTTACTTCCTTTTAATCCAAAGAAAGTGATGTAAGCATAACAAATTACCGGAATCAACAAGGCTCCACGAGCGCTAACAGAGTCGGTTACAGCTCCAATAATTAATGGAATTACAGCACCCCCAACAATAAAGGTATTTATGATACCTGAAGCAAGTGGCATTTCTGCTGGATCGAGATCGTTAACACCTAATGCAAAAATATTAGGGAACATGATTGAGTTGAAGAAACCAATTGAAAGTAAACACCACATACCAACATTTGCAGGTAAAATAAATGCTGCAAAAACCAATAACATGTTTACACTTCCAAAAATCCCCAAAGCTACGTTTGCTTTTCCTTTTCCAAATAACATGAGAAAGAAGTTAGCAATAGCAATTCCTAGGAAAATAAACCCATTTTGTAATTGAGATTCAAAAACAAACGCTCCATCTTTCATTGACGCTGAAGTAATGAACCAACCTACAAAAAAGGCAAAAATCATTACAAATGCTGAATATGTATACTTTTTTGAATTTGAAAGTGTTCCCAATAAAATTGAGCCAAAAAAACGTCCAACCATTGCACCGCCCCAATAAATTGCTGACAATTTAACGGCAACATCAATGGCTTTTCCACTATCGCTCAAATATGGACCAATTTGAGATGCTGTACCAACTTCGGCTCCTACATAACAGAAAATACCTATTGCACCCAACCAAACTTGTGGTTTCTTCAATACAGAATTAGATGGAATAGTATTATCGCCTGATATTGCGGGCAATTTGATAAACATGATACCAATAGCAATTAATACGACGATTGTTCCTATTACAACGAATGGCATTTGAACAAATTTTGCTGCTTCAGCAGCAGACTGACCATTACCTATAGCCAACACAGCAGGAGCCAAAACCAAAACACCTGCAAGGAAAGGAGCAATTGTTGTAGCAACACCATTCAACGCTTGAGTAAGGTTCAGTCGCGCAGGAGCAGTTTCTTGTGGGCCAAGTGCAGCAACGTATGGATTTGCAGCTGTTTGTAAAAAAACAACACCTGTTGCCATCACAAAAACGGCTAATAAGAACAACGGGTAAGATAAAACTGCTACTGCCGGAAAGAACATATAACTACCTACTGCAACTAGCAATAAGCCTGCAATTACACCATTCTTATATCCTATTTTTTTGATAATACTTCCACACAGAAAACTAAAACATGCATATGCAAAAAAGAAAACTCCGTTAACTAACTGTGCAAGAAAATTTTCCCATCCCGGATAAAGGGTTTTCAGATCAAAGGCCAATTGAACCTGATCCTTCATTGCAATATTAAAGTTGGTAATAAAACCAAATATGAAAAAGATTGAGGCCATAAAGGTCATCCCAATCCTTAAGTTACTATTTGATTGTTGTGACATTGGTTAAACGTTAATTGGTTTGTTTCTATTTCGTTTATTGCTTATTTCTGAAACCGAACAAATTTAAAAATTAAATCTAATTTTTAAACAACTTAATGGGTTCATTCACTTTACTGTTTGCAACCAAAATAGCTATTAAATTCATTTTTTGAGTTATAAACATTGCAACAATTGCAATTTAATTGTATTTAATAACTTTTTGTTACAATTGAAAAGCATACTAATTACTTCTCTTGAACCAATAAATTGAGGACCCTTAACACGTTATTTCTAAAGAAAAAAATGATGACGTCGAAGAAAATTACATTCTAAAAATTACAGAATCTGATACTGGATGAAAATTCCATTGCGTGGGCTATAATAAAAGGAACTACCAATAAAATCGAGATCAAAACCTATCCCATATTGAAATCTCTTTTGTTTTAAACCAAAACGAAACCGAGCAGTACTGAAGAAGTGTTCATCGAAATTGAACATGTTCATTGTGATCACTTTTAAACTAAAACCTGTTTTTCCGGTGATGGGTTTGGCATACTGTGCCATCCCAAGTACCATCATTTGAGGTGCTTCCCATCCACAGACCATTGGTGAGGACATCAAGGCATAATTTCGTTTTGTGTAATAATACTGCATCCCAACCGAAGGTACAAAGCCTCCGAAATTACTATAAACCCCACCAAAAGTGACCTTTGTATTTTCCAATAAATTGTAAGAGAACGATGAGATGGCAAGCAGATTAATTGATTCTCCCCTGTAATCCGATCCTCCCCTCAAGGCGCTTGAAAATCCAAATTTCCCATTCTTCGTTAAGGATAAACCCAGCGAACCTGAAATGTAATAACTTGATTCCATTGCCGAAATTTCAGTCGATACCGATTGGCCTTTAACGACAAATACAGCAACTATCATAATGATAATCAATAGATATAATCTTTTTTCACACATAAAATAAAGCACAATAAATGATCGTACCGATTGAATATCAGCATATAAAATTTGAATAAATACCAAATGATGGGCAGAAAATGAATGATCAAGTGCCTGAAATCAGGAAACCAATATTTTCTGTTTTTGAATTTGTTGCGATAAATTCTCTGCTCCAGACTTACATCTGAAGCAGAGAATGCAAAAATTCATTGATGATAAAACCTATTTTTGGGTTAGTCTGTTAAATGCCTGAGTTGGCACTAACGCTTTTGAAACAGTCTCAACAACAACCTCTTTTTCGAGCGAAAAATCAGCTTTTTGAGCAATTTTGATTGAAGAGTTGCCAACTTTCACGGTGTATTTACCTGCTTCGGCCACCCACGATGAGGTGGCTTCATCGAATGAAGACAAATCACGGGCATCAATTTCAAACGTTAATGTTTGTGATTCTCCTGGGTTCAACAATTTCGTTTTTCCAAAATTGACCAAAGCTTCTTCTGGCTTTTGAATTTTTTTAGTCGGTGCAGAAAGGTAAACCTGAACCACCTCGCGACCAGCACCTTTTCCCGTATTCTTTACATCAACAGAAACATTAATCAATTTGTTGAACGTAGAAGAACTCAACTTCAAATTGCTGATTTCGAAATTGGTGTACGATAAACCGTAGCCAAATTCATACGATACCGGCACATTGAAAGTGTTGTAATAACGATAGCCCACATAAACGTCTTCGTCATAAATAACCTCCCACGGAGTACGTCGCATGAACGAGAAGCCCGAAAGATCGTCCTCGTTACCCACTTGCCCTTCAATGGCGTGGCCAGGGAAAGTTTTGGCGGTTGGCGCATCTTCGTATTTAATTGGGAACGAAACGGCTAACTTACCCGAAGGATTTACCTTACCGGAAAGCACATCGACCACAGAATTTCCACCTTCTTGTCCGGGTTGCCAAGCCAACAATACGGCATCGGGAATGTTCTTCCAGCTGGCTGTTTCAACAGCCCCACCAATGTTCAACACAACAATTGCTTTTTTACCTACTGCATGGAATACTTCGGTAACATTCTGAATCATCACTTTCTCAGTTGGTAACAAATAAAAGTCGCCTTCAATTGGATCTCGATCGCGGCCTTCGCCCGAATTACGGCCAATAGTAATTAACGCAACATCGGTTTTTTGAGCCATTTTAGAAGCCAACTCTTTCGAAACGGCCATTTCAGCAATAGGGTCTTTCCCTCCTAAAAAGGCAAACGGGTTTTTCGATGGGCCTTGTTTGGCAATGGCTTCCTTTGCGTATGTCGAATAAATTTCTTTCAGTTCGCCCATGGTGGTGTAACCTCCGTTGGCCAAACCATCGATTAAGGAAACGGTATAGGCTTCGTTCACATCGCCACTGCCTGTTCCGCCCGAAATAAAATCGTATGATGTGTTTCCAAATGCAGCCACCGTTTTTATTGATTTTGCCAAAGGCAGTGCATTAACTTTATTTTCGAGCAGCACCATTCCATCGGCGGCAGCCTGACGGGTTACTTGGGCATGTGCCTTCAAATCGGGCTTGCTGGTGTAAGCATAGCCTTTGTATTTTGGCGAAAGCAACATGATATTTAAAATGCGTTCAACGTTTTTATCGAGCACTTTTACATCAAGCCTGTCTTCTTCAACTGCTTTAATAAGCCCGTAAATTTGTTCTGATTTCCCGGGCTGAATCATGTCGTTTCCGGCGTTCATTTGAGCTACTACATCGCTACCGCCGCCCCAGTCGGTCATTACATAGCCTTCAAATTTCCAGTCGTCGCGAAGGATTTTGGTCAGCAAATCGTGGCTTTCCGAAGTATATACACCATTGATTTTGTTGTATGACGACATTACCGTCCAGGGTTGAGCCTCTTTTACCGCAATCTCAAACCCGCGTAAATAAATTTCGCGCAAAGCACGTTCGCTTACAATGGTATTCACCGACATACGGTTAGTTTCTGAATTATTTGCAGCAAAGTGTTTGATCGATGTCCCAACCCCATTCGATTGAATTCCTTTTACCATGGCAGCAGCCATTTTACCAGTCACCAGCGGATCTTCGGAATAGTATTCGAAGTTACGGCCACACAGCGGGTCGCGCTGAATGTTCATGCCCGGGGCCAGCAATACATCGGCACCATATTCCAGCACTTCGTTGCCCATGGCTTTACCTACGCTGTAAACCAACTCGGTATCCCAAGTTGAAGCCAAATTGGTTGCAATTGGGAAGGCGGTACAATAATAAGTTTGTTCAACTGCTTTCCGCTTTGGTTGAATGCGCAATCCGGCAGGACCATCGGCCAATACCTGCGTGGTTACGCCCAGCTTTTCGAAGCGTGAGCTGTTACCCGCCGCACCGGGAACATATTTGCGTATGCTTTTCACCATTTCGGAATATTCGGGGTCGTTAGGGTCAACATCGCCACCAAATCCCTGTGGCATTTTAGCCAAAATGGAATCGGGCAACTCGAAGTACATTCCGGTACCAATAACCAATTGGGCTTTTTCTTTCAACGTCATCGACGCAACAATTTTTTTAACATCTTTATTTGCAGTTGGTTGTTTGGCATAAACAGAACCAACTGTAGCTAATCCCAGTACGACTGCAAAAGCCATCACACAAAAGAAGGAGAACAACCTTTTCATGTGTTTACAATTTGTTTTTAATTGCCACATGGAACTCGAAACTATAATCATCCCTCTTTTTGAGAGATGATCTCTCTTGACTCGTTCCATCCTTAAATTTTTCATTTTTCTCATTTCTATAAGTTTAAATACAATAAATCAATTCATTATTAATGATAACAATTCAAATAAAATTATTGTGTCATATTGACACAATAATACAAAAAACTATCTTTAAAAGTCAAAAATTAACACTTTATTTGTAGTCTATTTTTAATCTAAACAATTGAAACATGGCTCTTTTCGATCCGTCGTCTTACTTAAAACACCTCTCGCTCGATTGTGTTATTTTCGGGTTTCACGAAAACCAACTAAAAGTACTTTTACTCCACATGAAGTTTTCGAACAGTTTTGCGCTGCCCGGCGGATTTCTCCTCAACGATGAGTCGCTGGAAATGGCAGCCCAAAGGGTTTTGAAAGAACGTACCGGACTCGACAACATTTTTCTTCAACAATTTCAGGTATTCAGCAATCCACACCGTTCCGATCAGAACCAAGCAATCGTTGACCTGGCCTCCTCGGGTACCACGCCCGAAGCATTGGAATGGTTCAATCAGCGATTCATATCGGTTGGGTTTTATGCGCTTGTAAATCCCTCATTGGCAACACCTCAGCCCGACTTGTTTTCTGATTATTGCTCGTGGCGACCCGTGCTTCAGACCTATGGCCTGATGATGGATCACCGAGAGATTTTAGAAGAAGCATTGAAAGCTCTTCGTCTTCAGATCAAATATCAACCTATTGGTTACAACCTACTTCCTGAAAAATTTACAATGCCCGAATTTCAAAAATTATACGAGGCTATTCTTGGTAAATCGCTCGACAGAAGAAACTTTCAGCGCAAAATTCTATCCTATAATATTCTCAATAAATTAGATGAACGTAAAGAAGGTGGTGCCTACAAAGCTCCATTCTTGTATGAATTTAATGTTGAAAATTATCAGAAGGCTTTGCAAACAGGGTGGCAAGGCGACTGGTAATTGGATCTCAACATCAACGTTTCCGAAAATCACCTGAATAATTTGGGTGCCAATTCACTTAAATAAATGCGCCATTCTGTCCAGGTGTGGCCACCTTCGGTTTCACGGTATTCGTAGGTAAACTTGTTTTCATCGAGGAACTTCCGTAAATCGGTAGCGCCCTGGTAAACAAAGTCCTGCTTTCCACAGCCAATCCAGTAGAGTTTCGGTTTGCTGGCTTTTAGTTTTGCCAATCCTTTCAACCTTTCTTCAGGATCGTTTTTCCCACCAAAGCGGCTCATATCGACCAATCCCATGCTCATGACCCCAAAATACGAAAACAGCTCAGGATGATTGTTGGTCAAATACATGGTTTGAATTCCCCCCATCGATAAGCCAGCTACCGCACGATTATCTTTGTTGGCCATTACCCGATAGTTTTTTTCGATAAAAGGGATCACATCGTTTACCAAACTCTCTTCGAATTTGCCTGACCCCATTGAACCAGGGTTAGTTTGTCCTTCGGCTTTCTTTGCTCCTACATTTGGGGCCGCAGCTTCGCCGGGGTTTCCATTGGTCATCACCACAATCATCGGTTTTGCTTTGCCCGATGCGATAAGGTTGTCGAGGATTTGAGGTGCGCGCCCAAGTGTTGTCCAAGCATCCTCGTCTCCACCACCACCATGCAACAGATAGAACACAGGTAGTTTTTCTTTTGAATCCCGATACCCAGCAGGAGTGTACACATACATCAATCGGGTTAAGCCCAACGATGACGAAGGATACCACACTTTTTCTAGTGTTCCGTGTGGCACATCGGTTACACCATATAATACAGCCTTTTCGCCCGGAACCATAAACATGCTTTCGTTACGAACCCCGTCGCGAACCACCTGCACATTGTTTGGGTCGATGGCTTTCACACCATCGACAAAATAAGAGTAGGTATACATTTCGGTGGGTATTGGTTCGATGGTAAGTTGGAATAATCCGGTATCGTTTCGCACCATGTCTAGCTGTGTTCCCCAACCGGGCATCCAGTTTCCATTCAATTTAACGGTTTTAGCATCGGGGGCATACAGCCGGAAAGTTATTTTCTGATCGGGTTGTATTTCGGGCGACAAAATGGGCTTTGACATCCGAAATTGAGCATCGACATGCCACAGCGTGCAAATCAAAACCAAAAATATTAGTGTTACTTTCTTCATAAATTTAGTATCTACTTGTTTTTTAATTTTTGTGATTCGTCAGTTGATTTCATTCAGGAAATACAATTGATCGCGAAAAGGTAGCGGGGCTACTTTTACTTCGTCGCCCAGTTCCATTACTTCAGGGTTATTGGAATTGAAAGCTGGCCAAACAGGCAACCTTTCGTCATTTGGATTACCTGTTTTGGCAAAATTGACCCAATAACTGCTCATGGTTTCTTCCAATTGGAAATCGACATCGGTAAACGGACGATCCCAGAACTTGAGTGTGTGCAGCGCATAGCCAAACTCGGCCGAATGGAAAGCTCCATAATTGGGCTCACCAGGTGGAACACGCTTAAAATAGTAGAGATAAGCTTTGCCAGATCCTTTTTCAGACTGTAGCCTTGCCCAAGTATAATTGTTCCATCCAAAGCGCAACTGCGAAAGTAATTTTTGAGATTGTGCGGCCTCGCTGTCGGTACCGGCAGGGAATAACTTCAGAAATACATCTGCCTTATCGGCATACTGCTTTTGGGCATTTTCGGTGAACCCAGCTGCAGATGGCGGTGGGCCAAACGACACGCCATCATCGGCATTCCAGCCCGAAATGAGCGGCACATCGTTGTGTTTGCCTGCTGCAAAAGTTTCGTAAACGGGTGGAAGCACCACTTGGTCAAACGCCAACCCGAAACGGGCAGGAATTTTCAACAGCGAATCGGCTGAAAACGAACGAAAATCAGCTATCGACCCCACACCAAACTGATTGGTTAATTGTTTGCCCGCATCTTCAGCTGCTTTCAATGTTTGCCCCAAATCGGGTTGCTTCCCGAAACGGCCACCACTTTGCGCAATGGCTTTATGAAATAACCCTTTGGCCATGGGGGAAACCACCAACATGTTCACACTGAATGCTCCGGCCGACTGCCCTGCAATGGTTACATTCGATGCGTCGCCACCAAAAGCAGCAATGTTTTCCTGAACCCAACGCAAAGCGGCAATCTGATCAAGAATACCGTAATTGCCTGACACGCCCAATTCAGATTCTGCCGAAAGATCGGGATGAGCCAAAAATCCGAAGATTCCCAATCGGTAGTTGATGGTAACAAACACTACTCCCTTACGCGCCATGCCTTCGCCATTGTAAAGCGGAACTGTTCCTGATCCACCTGTAAACGCACCGCCGTGAATCCAAACCATTACAGGAAGTTTCTCCCGATCGGTTTTGGCGGTAGTCCAAACGTTGAGGTACAAACAATCTTCGCTCAAGGGAGATTCGGGTGCCATAAACTCTTTCGACCAGCACATGAACGGTTTTGGCGGTGACTGCAAGGCCGAAGGCGGATTGTCGACACAAGTGCGAACACCCGTCCAAGGTTGAACGGGACGTGGAGCTTTCCACCGTAAATCGCCAACCGGTGGAGCTGCAAACGGAATGCCCATGAAAATTTTCAGGGCACCATCGTCGGTTGTTTTACCCGACACTAACCCTGCATTTGTTTTCACCGAATTTACATCGATGGTTTTTCCTTTCTCTACACCCGTGCAGGCGAACAGAATAGGAAGAATCAGAATTACGAAAAGTCTATTCATAATAATTTATTCATTAGAAAAGAGACAATGGGAAATAGCCATTGGTCAATTAAAGGAGTCATTAGCAAAAGGTCATTCGCAAAAAGGTGAATTTAACAATAGATTTTTCTAATGACTAATAACTCTTTCCTTATTACTTACTTTCTGAAACAGTCGGAAACAAACGGCAAAGCAATGTAAAGGGCCGAATGCCAGTATTCCCAAGTGTGAGCACCATCGCGAATGCGCACCTGCAAGGGTATTCCAGCAATTTGCATGGCCATAATAAATTCCAAATTAGGTTTAAAAGTGAAATCGTCGTCGCCACAATCTACAAACCAATTGACCGTTTTCATGGCCTCAATTTTGGTTTGATCGGCATTCTGAACAAACTTTACGCAGTTGTTATCTTCAACAAGTTTTTGCATTTTTTCGCGAACAGGATCAGACTTATCAAGCCAAGGAAGATCTTGTCGGCATAAATAGGCACTCATGGCATAAGCGGCACAAAACAATTCGGGATGGTGCGACGCATACACAATGGTTCCACCGCCACCCATCGACAAACCTGCTATGGCACGACTTTTCTTTTCGGCCTTGACGCGGTAGTTGGTTTCGATAAAAGGAAGCAACTCCTGAAAAAAGTAATCTTCGTATTTCCAATCGGGATTGTTAAAGTAGTTCATGAAGGTTTTGCCAGCTTCGGGGCAAACAACAATCATTTCGGCAGCTTCGTTGGCATCGATAAGTTGGTTGGCCACACCTTGTAAACGGCCTTGCTCGGGCCAATCTTTATGGCTACCGCCACCACCATGCAACAAATAAAGTACGGGATATTTTTTGTCGGAATTGGTTGTATAACTTTTAGGCAGGTATATGGCATACTCACGCTCTTGATCCAATATTTTACTGGGCATGGTTTTGAATTCCACCTTCCCTGTAGCGGGCCACTGCGCAAAAGCAACAGCCACCATGCAAATAAGCATTATTGAAGTAATAATTCGTTTCATCATTTATCTATTTCGAAATCCATCGGATACAAAAGGAATGGCCGTGTAAAGGGCCGAATGCCAGTATTCCCAATCGTGGCCACCATCGCGCACACGAAGTTGGTAAGGTATCTGTGCGTTTTTCATTGCTTGGCAAAAGGCAATGTTCACATCGAACAAAAAGTCGTCGTCACCACAATCGACAAACCAGCGAACAGTTTTCAGCTTTTCTTTCGTGGCTTCGTCTGCTTTTTCTACAAATTTCACACAATGGTTTTGGATCACGGTACTGTTGAGCTCGTCAATTTTCGGATCGTTCATTTTTAAACCACCGCCAGGTTCCAAACCCATTAATGCACTCATGGCATAAGCCGACGAGAACATTTCGGGATGTTTTTGTGCATACACGGTAGTTCCACCGCCACCCATCGACAAACCCGCAATAGCCCTGTGTTGTTTATCGCCAACTATTCGATAGCTTTTTTCGATGTAAGGAAGGAATTCAGAATAGAAAAAAGTTTCATAATTCCATCCTTTCATATTGAAATAACCATTCCACACGCGCCCTGCGTCGGGAACAATGATGACCATTTCCACCGCATCGCCTGCATCGATCAATTTATTGGCAACGTCCTGCAAATGGCCACGCTGAACCCAACCGTTGTTGTTGTCGAAAACCCCGTGCAACAGGTAAAGCACCGGATATTTCCTTTCGGGGTTGGTGGTATAACTCTTCGGAAGGTAGACCGAATATTGACGGTACATGTTCAGTACTTCGCTCTTCAAGCTATCGGTTTTTACTGTTCCCTGAGGTGGCATTCCCGGAAATTGGGCAAAAGCTCCTATTGATAGGAAAGCGATGATTGCAAGCGCTAAAATATTTTTAATCATTGTTTTTATTTAATGTGTTCAGAATCGAAAACAATTGTGGCACCGCCAAGGGTTGTCATCATTGGGTTTTCGCAAGCGATGGATACTTTCTGAGGATGTGGCGTTGCTTCAGGTGCGGTTCCGTTAATCAAAGCCTCGGCCAGAGTGCGCATTTCGGTAATGTACTGTTTGTCGTAAGCTTTCTTCACATAAGGATAGTGGCCGCAGTAGATTTTGGTGATGCCCTTGTCCATCAGTTTTTCCATCTTTGTGCACGATTCCACATAGGTTTTCATTGGAGATAAAGGCCTCAGCTGCAACCACACTTGTCCCGATCCGAAAGCGTCGCCCGAATAGCAGTTGCCCGCTTTACGATCGAGAAGTACGATAGATCCCGGTGTGTGTGCTGGAGTATGAACCACTTCAATTTTAGTACCGCCCAAATCGAAAACCTGACCATCTTTCACAAAGTTGACTTTCCCTTTGTACGATTTTGTCAGCAAAACAGTGTCGGCCTGATGAAGATAGATTTCATCGAAGAAGCGGATGTTTCCATCGTGGTCGCCATGCGCATGGGTAATGACCACATAAAGCGGCTTTTGGGTAATTTTTTTCAACACCTCGTTGAGCTTTTCGCACTTTGTTCCGGTGTCGATCAGCATCGCTTTTTCGGTACCTTCAATAATGTACATGGTGGTCATGTCGGTAGTTTCAACCACCCACATATTCTTTTCGAGCTTGGTAATTGTAAGATCGTTGTTTTTGAACACTTCTTGTGCCGAAACAGTAATTACAGCAAACAAGATTAGAAATGCAGTTAGAAAGTTTGATTTTAGGTTCATCATAATTAGTCATTAGTCATTAGTCATTAATTGTGAGGAAATTATAAATAAATTTCAACTATTTTGAAAGAAATAAATGTCAAGAAATCAATTCTTCCGAAGAACGAATGTGAGTAGTCAATTGGTCAATAGTCATTGGAGAAAAATGACCAATGACTATTGACTAGTGACCAATTTTATTTGAAAAGCAACGGTGCAAATTGAGACAAATATACCCTCCAGTTGGTCCAAGTGTGTCCGCCCTCGGTTTCAACGTACGTGTATTTCATACCAATTTTATCGAGCTTCGCGCGATAATCAACGCCAGCTTTGTAAAGGAAATCGGTTTTGCCCATCCCTATCCAGTAGAGCTTGTAGCTGTTTTTCATTTGCGCTTCCAATGTTGCATCAAAGTTTTGGTACACTTTCGAATTGGCTTGATCATTTGGCATTATGGCTGCTGAAAACAGCCCCACATAGTCGAACGTATTTGGATAGTAGCGCGAAATGTGCAACGAATGATAGCCTCCCATC
>Ga0209373_10003808_pt1 | contig 13571 bp, 10 predicted proteins | sample Higcelweek5metaG_FD_187173 | JGI IMG/M metagenome (GOLD analysis project Ga0209373, IMG submission 187173) | Freshwater pond sediment microbial communities from the University of Edinburgh, under environmental carbon perturbations - High... | ecosystem: Environmental > Aquatic > Freshwater >...
TTATCAAGCTGGTCTGGAACAAGATTATCTGTTGGCGTTGCTTATAACATTGATTTTAAGAAGTAAGGAATTGTGCTAATCCCCCACGCTGGTCGGGATATGTCATCCCGGCCTCTTTAGCTAAGAATTTGTAATTCGAATAAAACTTCTGACAAATATCTGAAAATCAGAGCAAACTAACCCAAAGCTATTATTGCATAATGCGATATTATACAACGCCCGCTCCGCTCTTCCTTCGCTGCCTGCTACGCCAAGAGTAAATAATCCTTTATCTGGTTTGATTTTGATTTAAATATATCTTTGTAAGAAAGATTGAATCGTTAGAAACCTTATAAATGACAAAAGAAGATCTCATACAGAAATTATCAGGCATAGAGTGGGAAGACTTTGAGGTAAAAGAAGCCAAAGGGGAACTTCCTAAAGCGGTATGGGATACGGTCTCTTCATTCTCAAACACCAATGGGGGCTGGATAATATTGGGAGTAAAACAAATTGGAACGTCCTTTGAAATTACAGGAGTTGGAAATCCTGAAAAACTCGAACAAGACTTTTTAAATACACTCCGGGGCGGAAAGTTCAATGTGCCGGTGATTACCAAACAAGAGATCTTCCAATTTGAAACAAAAACCGTTTTAGCTTTTTTCATTTCAGCCAACAATAAAAAGCCGGTCTATTTTAACACCCCTGCAAACACGTTTATCCGCAGAGGTAGTGCCGATCAGCGTGCCACAAAAGAAGAGATCGACAGCATGTTTCGTGATCAATCCTTTGGCACCAAAACTTCTGAAATTGCATCCGGCACAAGCTACACCAGCTTAAACAAAACATCAGTTGACAGGTATCGCGACTATATGGCACGGTTTAACCCCGGAGCCAGTTATAACCGTTTCAGTGAGAATGAATTTCTGGATAAACTGCGAATCACAGAAAATGGGTGCTGCACCTATGGAGGCCTGCTCATGCTTGGCAAAAGGGACGTAATTGAACGTTTCTTTCCCGATTTCAGGATTGATCTTTTAGAAATACCAGGTACTTCATACAATGATGCAAAATCGCGTTATAACTTCCGTTTGGATGAATATGAAAACCTTTGGGAATATTACTTTGAATGCTTTGCCCGCTTAAAACAAAAGGTAGATGTAAAATTTACCCTTACCACAGAAGGATTTGGACAGGAACTTTCCAGCGGTTTGGAAGCCATTCGCGAAGCTCTGGTCAATATGCTGATGCACACCGACTACTTTTCTCCGGGACATCCACGGATTAGGATTTTTACCGATCACATTGAATTCTACAACCCCGGAGGACTTCCCAAACCTTACGAAGAGTTAAAAACAAAAGACATTTCACTACCACGAAACCCGATAATTGCCAAATTGTTCAGAATGGTAAAACTGGCAGAAAATGCAGGTTTCGGTTTTGATAAAATTGAAAGCAACTGGAGTTCATACAACAACACCAGTCCCAAATACGATATTGAGTTCGATTCCATTGTTTTAAAAATGAACATGAAAGAATCCAGAGAGAAAACTTCGGAGAAAACTTCGGAGAAAACTTCGGAGAAAACTTCGGAGAAAATTTTAAGGCTGGCAAAAATGAATCCACAAATCACAATTGAAGAACTTGCTGAGAATATTGGAAGAACAACTCGATCTATTGAAATGCAAATTCAAAAGCTAAAAGGATCAGGAAAATTCGAAAGGATTGGTTCAGACAATGGTGGCTACTGGAAAGTAAACATGGATTGACCCCAGGTTATTTCTTCATGATTCAAAATTATACAACGCCTTTTCGCTCTTCCTTCGTAGCCATCTCCGTTTCACCCCTTTGTCTGTTACGTCAAGCGCGGTTCGGCTTTGCAAATTGGCTTTTCAATCTTTATCGCCCTCATTAAATTTTGTTTGTTAACCTTTCTCTAATTTGATTTAGTTAAATCAATGCAAAAATATTCCATTTCATGTTAAGCAATAAAGTCATCATCTTTTCGTCAAAAAAACAAATACAATATTCATCCATCTCGCTAACTATTAACTACTTGTTGGCGTATATCATTCAATATGAAATATTGAAAATTTCAATACAACATCAATACATTGTCAAAAAAATCAGCTTTATGTCAAAATAACACAAATAAAATTTGCTAATCAAAAAATCGCTTTTATCTTTGTGTCAATATAACATATAGATCATGAGCCAAAATAAAAAATATTGCTACAAATACCCAAGACCTGCAGTAACGGCCGACTGCATTATTTTTGGTTTTGATGCAGGTGAATTAAAGGTGTTGTTGATTGAAAGGGGAATTGAGCCTTATAAAGGGAAATGGGCTATACCTGGTGGTTTTCTTCGAGAAAACGAAAGTGCTGATGATTGTGCAAAAAGAGAGCTATTCGAAGAAACTGGGCTCACAAATGTTTTTATGGAACAACTATACACGTTTAGCGATCCCGACCGTGATCCCAGAGGGCATATTGTTACAATCGCCTACTTTGCACTGGTAAAATTATCAGACTATAAGATTAAAGCCGGTGATGATGCAAAAAATGCCAAATGGTTTGGAATTTCTCAAGTCCCAACTTTAGCTTTTGATCACGACCGGATATTGCGTGTTGCGTTAAATCGTTTGAGGGGAAAAATCCGTTATCAACCTGTCGGATTCGAATTGCTTCCTGAGAGATTCACCCTTCCTGACCTACAAACGCTTTATGAATCAATACTGGAAGTGAAGATAGATCGTCGGAATTTTAGACGAAAGATTGATAGTACGAATCTACTTATCGACCATAACGAATCGGTTAAGGGTGTTCCTCATAAAGGAGCGAAATATTTCAGCTTCGATAAAAACAAATACATGGAGCTTGTTGAGCGGGGCTTCAATTTTGAGATATAAGTATTAATTCAAACCAAATATAACAACCATGATTATTCGCAATTTTACCGACAATGACTTGTATAAGTTCACAACAATGAACGCAATACAAAAAAAGTTTCCAACAGCAGAGGTGATCTACAAATTCATCAATCGGGGGAAAACAATCTTCCCTGCCGGATTTGCCGAGGCACTTCGTGAAGAAGTAAACGCAATGCAAACGCTTTGTTTGAGCGATGAAGCAGAAATGTTCATGCGTAATAAATGCTACTATTTCGATCCCGTTTTTATTGATCTTTTGAAAGGATTTCGATTCAACCCTGAAGAGGTTCGCATAAAACAAACAGATGGTATTTTGGATGTTAATATAGAAGGGCTTTGGTACAGAACGGTATTATGGGAGGTTCCCTTAATGGCAATCATTTCTGAACTTTACTTCAAAATGACCGATCAAAAACCCAAAGAGGTTGAAACACGTGCAATTGAAAAGGCTAGGAATCTTGTGGCTATCGATGCTCATATTTCTGAGTTTGGCACACGGCGTAGGTTTTCATTCGATGTGCAAAACCGCGTTGTTGAAATACTGAAAGCAGAAATGGGAAATAAGCTTGAAGGAACAAGTAATTTGTACTTGGCAATGAAACACAACCTTACACCCATTGGAACACATCCACATGAATGGTTCATGTTCCATGGCGCGCATTATGGGTATCGGATGGCAAATGCAATTGGGATGGAGAACTGGGTTGATGTATATCAGGGAAGTTTAGGCATAGCTTTAACTGACACCTATACAACCGATAATTTTTTCAAGAGTTTCAACACAAAATACGCGAAGCTGTTCGATGGTGTTCGATGGGACAGTGGCGATCCTTTGGAATTTACCGATAAGGCACTGAAACATTATACCGATCATCGTATCGATCCAAAAATCAAAACCATTGTTTACAGCGACTCTTTGGATCTTGAAAAAGTAAAAGAGATTAAAGCTTATGTGAATGGTAGAATTCGTGACACCTATGGCATTGGGACTTACCTTACCAACGATGTTGGGGTGAAACCATTGAATATGGTAATTAAATTGATTGCTGCAAAACCAAAAACAAACATGGATTATGTCCCTACAGTGAAACTCTCTGATATTGAAGGAAAACATACCGGTGATTGTAAAGAGATTGAATTGTGTTTACAAATGATCAAATAGAAACCTTTTAAATAATTAAACAATGAATAATAAAAACGCAATTTTGATTATAGATGCCCAGTACGACTTCTGTAATCCACAAGGAGCTTTGTTTGTCGATGGTGCCGATGCCGATATGGTTCGGCTGGCAACATGGATTAAGGCCAACAAAAGAGAAATTGACCATATCTCGGTAACCATGGACAGCCATCCTGTCAACGATATTTCTCATCCTTCGTTCTGGCAGGATAAAGAAGGTAATTTTCCAAATCCTTTTACAGCGATTACCATTAAAGATATCAATGATGGTAAATGGAGTCCACGATTTTTCCCTAAAGAAGCTGTTAGATATATTGAAGCATTAGAAAAACAAGGCGAATTTGGCCACTTTATTTGGCCATATCACTGTTTAATTGGATCAAGAGGTGCGGCAATCGACGATGCCATTATGGAAGCATTAATTGAGTGGACTCGAGAGGGCAAATTTTATCAGGTTGTTGCCAAAGGGACTTATCCATTAACCGAACATTTTGGAATATTCAGGGCAAATGTACCAGTAGCAAATCGCCCTGAAACCCAATTAAATCAAGCATTGATTGATACATTGGAAAAATACCAAAACGTATTTCTAGTTGGAGAAGCTAAATCTCATTGTGTCGCTAATAGCTTAAAACAAGCAATGGAAGATGCCCCTGCACTGGCTCAAAAGTTTATTATCCTCGAAGATTGTATGTCAGATGTTACCGGATTAAGTCATTTGGGCGCTCCTATTTACGAAAAGGCGAAGAAACTGGGCATCAGGTTCGCCAAAACAACAGAAATTTCGCTTTAATTATCGAACCCAATTTCTTAAAGGAAGATTGATAAGCGCTTCTCTTCCTTAAATTTTAAAGAAGTTCTTCAAATCAAGGTTTTGATGTTCTTTTACGTCCATCTCTGTAACTATATTATCGATAGGCTGAGATGGAATGCGGATCACTCATTTTGTTTAGTAACATAAATAATTCATTATGGACAATTTCAATCTGCCCGATTTCAACATCGATTTCGGAAATTTCGACCCACAGAACATCTGTTCTGATGAAACAATAAATGCGGTTTTGATTGTTGATGTATCTCCATCGGTATACGCCTATGTGAATGAGCTCAACAGTGCCTTTCAAGACTTTTTGGTAGAGATGCAACGCAGTCATATCGCTGAAAAACTGATGGTTTCTGTCATTGAATTCAACGATACCATAAATGTTAGAACAGGTTTTCAGCCTGTTGGCATCATTGATGCAAACCAAATCGTCTTTCGCCCATGTGGAGCCGGTACTGCCTTGTATGATGCAGTTTTAACAGGAGTAACCAATGCTGTAAGTTATCGTCAGAACCTCGAAAACTCTGGGGTGAATTGCAAAACATTGGTCTTCACCATTACCGATGGGGAGGATAATTCTTCCACACACAAGGCAAGCAAGGTGAAAGGTGTTTTAGATGCAATTATGGCAACAGAGAAAAATGCCTTCAGTTTCGAAACCATCCTTTTTGGCGTGGGCAATGCAAGCCAGTTCGAAAATGCCCAAAAAGAAATGGGAATCAAACATTTGGCGAAAATTGGTAATTCTGCCCAGGAAATCCGAAAAATGATCGGCTTCATCTCTGCTTCTATCTCTCAAAGCACATCAGGTGCAGTACATGTGACCTTCTGAAATATTGATCGGGTTATTCACTTTTCAGGAAGAAGAACATTTCGTTTCACTTTAATCTATTGTTTATGATTTATACCTCTGTGGTTTCAAAGAGAGGTTTTTCTCATCCCGATTGGAATGAGGACAACTTCCACATTACCCAAACTGAAAGTTTCATTGCAGGGGCTGTCTTCGATGGTTGCAGTACAGGTACTGATTCTTATTTTGCATCAAAACTGTTTGCGAATGTTTTTAGACAGACTTTAGTAAAAGAACTAGATAGAATTGAATTGGAGCAGTTTTCAATCCTCGTTCATTCATTTTTGAATAATGCACTAAAGGCAGCCCACACAATGCAACTGCCAATAAATGAGCTTCTATCCACAGCAATTATCTTTATTTACAAAAAGGACGAAAGTAAGCTTTTAGTAAAATTTTTTGGTGATGGAGCAGTTTTTATTAACAAGGAAACAAATGGATATGAAGAGATAAAGAACGATGAATTGAACCATCCGGACTATATAGCTTACTCTTTAAAAGAAATAGTAAGGAAAGACAAATTTGATCAATATTGGCAGAGTAAAAGATCGTTACAGGTGAAAAGCAACGATTTTAGTATAAGTACCGATGGCATCTTTTCATTTAAGAAAATGGATACCTCAAAACCTTCCATCGATGTGATCCAATATTTGGTCCAAGATAATTTTCTGTACCGAAACCCTGCGTCGTTAAGGCGAAAACTCAATATCCTGAAAAATGGAGGCTACGAACATGAAGATGATGTAACGATAATCCGAATTATAAATGAATGCGATAAAACTATATGACCCCAAAGGGCGAGCCTTGTTTCAAGTCGATTTGAACAAAGAAATTGCCCGGGGAGGTGAGGGATTAATAGTTCCGCATCCTCTAAATAATCGGATGGTTCTTAAATTGTATCACGATGGAATAGTGCCTGGTTTGACAACTAATTCATGGCTGTATTTGAGTAAGTTGGATAACCGGTTCGTTAAACCCGAACAATTGTTTTTTGATAAAATGGGTGTGTTGATTGGATTCAGTATGGTAATGCTCGATCCCTGTTTTTTCAGATTGTCACAATTATTTTCAAAAAATCTGTGCATGAAACTCTGTGTCGATTCTTTGATTAAAGGAAAAATTGTGCGGGAAATGATTTCGATGGTTGAGGCGGCACATGATCAGGATGTGATAATTGGAGATTTTAATCCATTCAACATTTTTGTGAACGCCAAAGGTGAAGTACGTTTACTCGATGTCGATAGTTGCGAAACACCAGTAATGAAGCACTCAGGCAGGCTGCTCGACGAGATCCGAGATTTTTACTACTTGGGGAAAGTTAGCCGTGAAAGCGATTATTTTGCATTGGCTATCAATATTTTCAGGCTCTTAACCTATGTTCATCCCTACAAGGGGGTTCACAAAACCTATTTAAGTCTTGAAGAACGGTCATTGAAAAGAATTTCAGTATTGAGTGGTGACCCACAGCTTGTTATTCCTGCATTCTATGAACCAATCAACAATCAGGATCAATTACAACAGTTTGAAAAGATTTTTAACAAAGGTGAACGCTTTCTTTTGAACGACATTATTGTACATCAACAAAAACTCAAAAAGGTAATGGTCACTTGTACTGCTATGAATGTGACTATAAAAGTGATGGCAACCGACGTAATTGATTTTTACTTTAACGAGAAAATTGGGTATATTAAAAAGAATGAATACACTGATTTATACACCTGTACTTTTGTTGGTCAAATGGATTTGACAGCTACTTTAGAAAATGCTGATCATGAAAGCATTTGGTTAGGAAGCAAGAATATCCTTGTTTTAAAAAACAAACAATTGTTTCATGGCGACACACTTATTACCAATTTTAATGTTCCTGAAAATTTCAGGATAGTACAAATGAACAACATGTTATTTGGTGTGGACTGGGATAATTTGTATCAAATATTCCCTGATAAAATTGTGAATGGTAATCTGTCATGGACGAAACACGCTACTTGGGGACGTGGATTTCGGTTTGAAGATAGCCCCTTGCAGTATGCTGGTGGAATTACATGGATCCATTATCAGAGTGGTGAATTTATTAATTTGGTAAAGGCTCCTGACAATGCTCGTTTTCTAAAATTAATTGGAAATGTAGGAACACTTTCGATCATTGAAAATGAAGTATTGAAACATTACTGGGTTTATCTCGATGGTTTAAACCTTAAAATATGTCGTGAGACCGATGAAATATTTAGTTTTGCACGTAAGCAAAATTCAGGATCCGATTATATTTTTATTCCCGGAGATGGTAAGATTGACATTTTGAAAGTTCCTGAATTTACCTTGGTAGATTCAATGGCCGTGAATATGTGTACAAGTCAATCACAAATATGTTTCACACATTCAGGTCTTTTGGTACTCGAAAATCAGGTGCTGTATTTAATTAACCGAAAATAGTGAGAGCGATGAAGATAGCTGTAGTTCAAATGGAAGTAATTCCTGGGCATCCCGATATTAATACAAAAAAGATACTTGTCGAAATTGAAAAGGCTCGCTTGGCCGGAGACGAGATGATCGTCTTCCCTGAAATGGCGGTACCTGGATATTTGTTGGGGGATGAGTGGGAAATGCCGCTTTTTGTAAAAGATTGTTTTGCTTATAACGAAGAAATTAAAAATGCCACACAAGGAATTGTTGCTGTGTGGGGAAACATTGATTTGGACTTCAACCATAAAAGTGAGGATGGTCGCATTCGTAAATACAATGCAGCATTTATTGCCCAAAATGGCAAGTATGTTGAATCGGGTCGCATACACAAAACGTTGATGCCAAAGTACCGCGAGTTCGACGATGAACGTCATTTCTATTCGTTGCGAAAGGAAGCAGTTGACAAAGGTGTTGCCTTGACCGATTTGCTGCAACCTTTTGAAATTGAATTTAGTGGAATTAAACGGAAAGTTGGTGTGATTCTATGCGAAGACATGTGGAGCGACGACTACACAGTTAACCCCATCCATAGTTTGCTGGTAAACGGCGCTGAGGTAATTGTGAACCTTTCATGTTCGCCATGGACTTGGAGAAAAAACAACAAACGCCACTCAGTAGTGCGCGACCGTATCAAAAATCACCCAGTATACTTTGTATATGCCAACAATGTGGGAACACAGAACAATGGCAAAAACATCTTCCTTTTTGATGGCAATTCAACAATTTACAACCCCGATGGTAGCCTCCAGAATGTTGCAGCCGATTATACCGAAGAAACAATACATGCTACATTATTCGATGAATCACATAATGTTCTGCCTAATCCTGATATTAGCGATGAACGCGATAAAGAAGAATTATTGGCAGGAATGGTTTATGGAATTCGAAAATTCTTTACCACCTTCCCAAGTAAAAAGGTGGTGATTGGGTTAAGTGGCGGAATTGATTCAGCCCTTAGTGCTACGCTATTAACAGAAGCTTTAGGTGCCGAGAATGTGTTCGCCATTAATATGCCTACACAGTTTAACTCTGAAACAACTAAGGGTGCAGCTCGTCAATTGGCTGAAAATTTGGGCATTCTTTATACGACAATTTCAATTCAAGACTCGTACGAAAATACCATTAGGGAATTGGAAGCTGCTGTTTTTGAACGATTGGATGGCTCAAAAAATACTGTTCCTGTTCAACTTTCGAATTTGAATCGCGAAAATATTCAAGCACGCGACCGTGGTTCACGAATTCTGGCTGGAGTTGCATCTGCTTTGGGTGCAGTGTTTGTAAACAATGGCAATAAAACAGAAACAGCATTTGGCTATGCAACACTCTATGGCGATGTAAATGGAGCACTTGCAGTTATCGCTGATTTGTACAAAATGGAAGTTTACGATTTGGCCCGATTTATAAACAAGGAGAAAGGGAAAGAGTTAATTCCATCAACTATTTTCGAAATTCCGGCATCTGCAGAATTAAGCGCCGATCAAAATGTGGATGAAGGAAAGGGTGATCCCATTTTTTATCCATACCATGACAAACTAGTGCGGGCTTTTGTGGAATTTCGTCTCGACCCAGAAGACATTCTGAACTATTATATCCAAGGAACTTTGGGATCCAACATTCGTTGCGAGCAATCATTAATCGACAACTATTTTGTAGATACAGCATCATTTGTTGCCGATTTAGAACACAAATGGCGTTTGTTTAAACTTAGCTATTTTAAACGGATACAGGCTCCTCCAATTCTTGCTGTAAGTAAACGTGCCTTCGGCTTCGACTTGCGCGAAGCACAAAATGGGGTATACTATACCCAAAAATACCTTCAGATGAAAAAGGAATTATTCACCATATAGAAGAAAAGAAATGCGCCTCTACGACCAATTGCTTTCGGATTATCAACTTCACCGGAAATCAAGAACACAGAAACATGCTTTGTATCCGACGCGTTTTTCTGTGTCCGATGAACTGGTTTCATGGCAAACAAATTTCCCGGACTATCTTCCAGAAGAGTACAATGCGCCTATTGTAATCGATGAAAAAACTCCTTGGGCCGATCCTCAGGAAATCAATAAGGTAACCCATTCATTTTCTAGTCTTTTAGGTGAAGTTCAGTTCAATTCTAATGGAATTCCGCTCAATCCAGTTGGCAGAACAGGAATCTGTGGGCGTGGTGTGTTGGGCAAGTGGGGCGCTAATTTTGCTGTTGATGCCATCATTACAACCATCGATAAAGAAAACAATTTCCTTGTTTTGGTTATAAACCGAAAGGATACAGGTGAAACCGCTTTTCCTGGTGGCATGGTCGACCCTGGTGAAGATGTCTTTATGACCCGAAACAGGGAACTAGCCGAAGAACTTTCGGTAAAAGAAGATGATCTGACTGAACCAATGTATGAAAGTATTGTATCGAGAGGGTATGTCGACGATCCTCGTAATACAGACAATGCATGGTTGGAAACTACAGCAATTCACACCCATTTGGCATTTGATCTGGCCAATAAAATGGATCTAAAAGCTGGCGACGATGCGGCTGATTTCAGATGGATAAAACTAACAAAAGAAAGCGTTGGAGGATTTTATGCAAGCCATGGATTGACCTTGTTGAACGCTTTAAACAAAATGGCACTTTGCAATAACAACACAATAAATCAAATGGCCAACCATTTGATTAAGGATGAGTTTAGCAATTAAACATCTGGATAATGAGCAATAAAACAGAACTATACCAATCACAGGATCGAGGAACTCAAACCGAATATGAGCAGTATTTATCAGCAATGGATGCTATATCTATTGAGAAAGTAGCATCGGCCAGCGTGTTCTATGATCCAACACCTGGAAATATTTTGGTTGATGTGGGCATGGCTTCCGGAACAAGTACAAATATTCTGGCACATCTGTTTCCTCAGCTGAAAGTAATCGGTGTTGATATTAACCCTAAAATGGTTGACTTTGCGAATCAAACCTATTCACGGCCTAATCTGTTGTTTACTGTCGATGATGGAGAAACCCTATCAACTTTTGAAAACAACTCGATAAGCGGATTTCTGAACTGTTCATCCATTCATCACATTACTTCTTACAATGGTTACGATCCAAACCGTGCTTTCAATACACTACAACGACAGACCGAATTATTAATGCCAGGAGGGATTATTGTTGTACGCGATTTTGTAAAACCACCAGAAATGGAGGTTATTCTTGAACTAAACCAGCAAGGATTTGGCAACAAACCTTCTGATGCAGAACTGCTAATAGCTTTCTCAAAAACAGCACGATCACTGGCTAATCCTAATGAACAAGGGTTTCCGCTGAAAGAGCTGAATGCAAATTCGAACGGAAACAGCCGTTTTCTTCTTCAATATACCGATGCGGTAGAATTTATTCGTCGTAAAGATTACTTCGACAATTGGGAGGTAGAATTGCAGGAAGAATATGGTTATTTTTCACAAAAAGAATTTGAAGAAATATTTTCAGAACTAGGCTTGAGGATAATTGTATCCAATCCTATCTATAATCCATGGATTACCAGAAATAGATACAAAGAAAAGTTCTCCCTTTACAATAAAGAGTTGCAGGACATTGGTTTTCCACCTACCAATTATTTAATTGCCGCCGAAAAAGTCGAAAAAAAAAGAACCTATATTCATCTTGTTCGTCATTTGCCTGAAATGAAGGTTCCTTTTTTAAATTACTCATCCTATATCGATACAAATTCTCAAAAGATTTATGATGTCGTATCTCGTCCAAGTTCTGTAATTGATGTTATTCCATATATCCTTAATAATAATCGAATTGAAATACTTGCCAAACATGGCTACCCTCGTCCATTGGCCTCGCTAATAACTGACAGCCCTATTATCGATCAGAAACATTTCAGTGGGTACATTACCGAAGGCATCACAGCTTCATTTGATCAGACTATTGAAACAGTTATTGCTGAAAGGATTGGTTTGAAGAGAACTGACGTTGAGGAAATTCATTCATCACTTGAATATTTTCCTTCACCTGGTGGCATTGCTGAGAAAGTTGAATCTTTTTTTGTAAAATTATTAGTTAATCCTGAATCTAAAACAATTGGGAAAACCATTGAAGGATATGCAGTGTCGGGTTCTATAAGAAAATTTGATGCCATTCAACTGTTGAAAACAGCTCAAACCGGTGCCTTGGTTGAAGCTCGCTTGGAATTGAATATTTACAACCTACTGCGAAAACTTCAAATTCCATATCCAAAGTGGATGGGAGAAAATATTGAAATCAATGAACTACAGATTGAAACTTCTTCTTTGAAAAGTATTTTGAATGAGACTAACTCTCCATTTGAACCATCAGCCCAAAGTGCTGAATATTTGCAAAAGCATCGCGTCAAATTTTCTGAAAATGGTAATAATGGAGGAACTTCAATATTAGAATATGTTATTCCAGATAAGGTAAGTATAAACACACTTATTTCTCTTCCAATAACTAGATATAAAGATGAGATATACGTAGGATTGGAAATTAGAAATTTACCTGTTCCACAACTTCTTTTAGGAAATAGTGTCATAGCTGTAGCTCCAGCTACACGTTTGCCAAAAACGATAAACACCTTTAAAGGCATTGAAGAATATCTGCTGCAAATTGATATGTTTGGAACAAAAATCATAACCTTCAATAGGTTGGGTGAGAAGTATTTTCCTAGTATTGGAGTTACACCAGAACAGGCTTATCCCTATGTAGTAACTCTTGCTGAAACAAACAACAATCTCAAATGGGTTAGGTTACAGGAGTTATTTAAAAATCTTGAATTGATAAAGGATGGTCACCTGTTGATTGCGATTGCACGATTGATTAATGCATTGGACTATCAAGTTGAACCATAAATCAATGATAAATTTTGTTCGACTAAAAAATGCCATGGCTATTTTCACATAACACCATCTTATAAAACAAAAATATTTTAATAGGTGTAAACGAATGATTTAATTTTTGTCTCATAAGGGCATTATGCAAAATAGCCCCACCATTTCCCCACCCTTCTTTGGGTTTCCTCATTCACCCGGTCAAAGCTCAGTTTTCCAATGACTTGCACTGAGCTTGTCGAAGTGTCCCCGCAACTGGCTTTTCGGGGTAACTTCGTCAACCCATTGGAAACGGATGCCATCAGCAGCATTTCAAACCGTTTACTTTTCGGCTTTTGTCTGCGTTCATGCTTCACTACGCCAAAACCTCAAACAAAACTTAACCGCTTAACTGTTTGACGGTGTTTAGAAAATGCAAGAGCTTCGTGCCTCAGCACTTGCCGCACGATCCAACTCACCGCACCGGTCGTAATGCTTTTGCCAAGCCCGCCCCCCATGATGTTTATCTCCTC
>Ga0209373_10003809_pt1 | contig 13570 bp, 13 predicted proteins | sample Higcelweek5metaG_FD_187173 | JGI IMG/M metagenome (GOLD analysis project Ga0209373, IMG submission 187173) | Freshwater pond sediment microbial communities from the University of Edinburgh, under environmental carbon perturbations - High... | ecosystem: Environmental > Aquatic > Freshwater >...
CCGCGCCGCCCTCAACGGTTACCAGAAGGGCAAGTGCTTCTATTGTTTCGGCGACATCTCCATTGCCGAGGACGATCAACAAGACACATCCGATCCCTCCGGCTATCAGATGACCGAAGGCGGCCTGCTGCTCAAGGTCTCCGACGAGACGACAGCCTTCACCAGCTCCGCCGACTCTCCCTCACCGGCAACCGCCTCCGCCCTCCCCATCTGCGAAGTCGATCACTGCTTCCCCCATACCTTGCAAAGATACCGTCAGGACGTTAATCTGGATGGTATCTGGAACCTCGTCCTCAGCTGTGAGGAATGCAATCGCGGCTCCGGCGGCAAATCCTCCCTGGCGCCCGCCGCCAAGTATCTTACTCGGCTCCATACGCGAAACGAATTCCTCATCAACAGCCACCACCCACTTCGCGAGACTCTCATAAACCAGACCGGAAAGACCGAGGAAGCACGGATCGCGTTCCTGTCCGAAATGAACAGATTCGCGACCGACTATCTCATTCATACGTGGGAAACAGCACAGGTCAGAGAAGCCACATTCTAGGAAACGTTAGAAATGACAAGCACAGTCCATTAGAGATGCAGAAACAGAATTGATTCGAATGCGAAATACATTCTTGCCTGGAGGTGTAAAGTCATGAATTCAGATGCTATAAAAGAATTATGGATTGATACAAACGACACCTTATGTGTACGACCAGAGTCGAAGACATTTGAACATATCAACAGAAGCCCCATGGGTATTGCCTGGAACTCATCCGAAGGATTTCTATATCCGGAAGATCCTGGATCGTTATCGCATCTAGAATGGTTCCGACAGATACTTATTGCCGTCAGAAGTGAATACGGATGTGATTTACATCTTACTCTTGGGACAAGCTGGTCAAATATCGAAATGTCAACAAGGGATGCTATCGAAGAGCTCGATCTTGATTCGGAGATTTAATGGAAGAATACGTAAATATCCCTACAAAAGAATGTGAATGCCGGAGGCTACAAGGATGATTGACACTACGAAGAAATATTGGACTGGGAGCGGCGCGGATGATATCGATGAGTATTTGCGGTTGTATACGCAAAATGCGAATTTAGAGATCAAATCTGTTCGATGCCATTCCTGTGGAAGCGAGATATTCGAATCAAGATTTGATCCGGATGAGGGAGCTACTCAGGTTACATGTGCAGATTGCGGAGTTAAGGAATTTCTTCTGGATAGCGAAGAATTCTGGGATGACTGTAAGCCCAAGTTGAAGAAATGCCCAATTTGCAAAGGGAAACATGATAATGTGCGTGTTGGATTTGACCGCAGAGAAAACGGAAGTGTACAGTGGGTATACATAGGGAATCGATGTACTACGTGTGGCACGCTTGGATCCAGTGCAGACTGGAAGATCGATTATGAACCGACAGATCAAATGGAGCAAAATATTTAGTCACTAATGCAACAGGTAATTTCATCCATCAGGGAAAGAATCTTTACTTGCCCTTACTTGCAGCCTCGAGCTACGGAACTGCCCTTTATCAGATAGCGTCACTCTTTAGTAACGGGTTCGTTCCCATCCCTCCGAAGGAGACCCCCATGGACAAAACCCTCGAATACTACAATCAGGCCGCACAGGCCTTCACCGAAGACACACTAAACGCTGACGTCAGTCCGCTCTATGCCTTCTTCCTCTCGCACCTGCCCCCGAACGCATCCATTCTGGACCTCGGCTGCGGTCCCGGCCGCGACAGCAAATACTTCCTCGGCCACGGCTACCGTGTCCTCTCCGTCGACGGCTCCGAAGAATTCTGCAAAATCGCCACCCAAATCACCGGCCAACCCGCCCTCTGCCAGACCTTCGAAAACATCTCCTTCACAGAGGAATTCGACGGCATCTGGGCCTGCGCCTCCATCCTCCACGTCCCCTCCGCTAACCTCCCGAAAATCATCGGCAATATCTCCCGCGCATTAAAAAAGGGCGGGTATTTCTACGCGTCCTTCAAGTATGGGGAGTTCGAGGGGGAACGGAACGGGAGATACTTCACGGATATGACAGAAGAGAGATTTCAGAGCTTAATCGAAGCGTTCCCGGAGTTTGAGATCGTTGAGACGATGGTGACAGGGGATGTTAGAGCTGGGCGAGGGGATGAGAGATGGTTGAATGTGGTGGTGAGTAAGTATATAGAATCGTAATCATTACTGAACCTCTGAGTCTACAAATCTAATGTCAATCCAAAGTTTAATAAGGCGAATCTCGGTAGATTTGTTGCCCCTTGACTTTATTCTTTTCATTATTTCAGAGCATTTTTCGTTGCTGTATATCCAATATGCACCTTCTATCTGCTACATACCATAGGGGCGCCTTTCACTGAAGGTTAGCGGGTATTCTGCAGCTTTTAGAGGAGGCTGACATTCAGAATCCCCACTGGCACCTTATAATACACGCTCAAATGCATCTGTATACTGTGCCATATTGTTTTGATAATTAAAGAAGGGCAATCCCCAAACGTGATAGTAAGTATCATCAACAAAAGTTTTCTTAGGGACACCTCTACTCTCAATTTGTAGTAAAAAGTCTTCCTTCCATTTATCCTGATCAAGAAGGTGGTTTCCTTTGGGCTCTACAAATATCTGGTACTGTTCGAAGCCATCCATTCTTGCGCGACGAAGAAACAGTAGGTAATCCGGCTCAAACCGTTCACCGCCATCGAAAGAGTAAAGAACAAGTTGACGTTCGTTACGCACTAGAAAAACCTTTGCATATATCTTCTTCAGTTCATCGATATATGTTGCAAAATGAGCAACGAATGCCTTTTCTTCCGTTGTCCCAAAGTTATCAGTAAATGCAAACCAATCTGCGGATTCAAGGTCAATTCTCCACTCAGGGCGTATAGCACTTGAGTACTGAGATACGCCTTCGCCTTCGCCGTGAGGATCGGTAATGTGAAGCGTTTTGCTTCGGAAGACCTCGCAAATTCTCTTATCTATGAACTCTGTTGTTCCTTCATAAGTTTCCCTAATTGCGGATATTTCGTCGCCAATTCTCCCCAAAACATTCATGCATGCATCAAAGTAAGTTGCTGGTGTTGGAATTGCGTCACGACTCTCAATAAGCATCCTAACACCACCAAGATAGGAGTGATCGGTAATGAACTCGCGAAGAGATTTGAGATTCGGGAAGTATCCCTTCAAGATATCGAATCTAAAGACATCTATTCTGCGGAGAACCTTATGTATTAATGAATAGTTATATGCAGCAAGCTGCCCAATTGTTGTACGGTATTGGTATGTCTTTACTGTTGTGTTTGTGTGAGCGTTCATCATCATTGTATCCATTACAATTTTACCCGTGTTTATTGGTACCGCGTATTCTTTCTCGCGGATTGAGGGCAGTAATTCTATAATGTCCTTTCGACTCTTTACTTCTCGTCTATTAAGGAAAACGATTCCTTTTTGATATAGTTCATCGGCCTGAAATGCATCCTTTAGGACGTAATGCACATCTGTCTGGCTTTCCGGAATAATGCCACTTGCTATCAGAGCTTTATTCAGCTCGTCGATATACCGGCTATCATATTGGCAGTGGTAATATAGCTCCTCACAAATACGAAGCGGATTCTCTATGTCACTATCATATTTGCGTCTATATTTCTCGTCATCATTTATTACAAACGGACAATACCTTGCTCCTCGTCCAATTAGCTGCGCCTCAGCGATAGTTCCTGTACCGGGTTTCCCCTTGGAAGCATCACGAGTCTCGTAAAGTCGTACAATGTCGAAAAGGTTAAGTACATCCCAACCCTCGTCCAACTTTTTTACCTCGAAGATAGCTCGGTAGGGATTGTTTCTATCCTCAAGTGAATTGAGGAGTATTTGTCTCTCGTTTGCTTCTTTGTCATCGTTAACTGATATACAATGCTCCGGATGGAACTCCTCCTGTAATTCCTGCGCTAATGCATCAAAACTGATGCCCTTTGAAGCATAAAATGCAGCCATCCGCTTCACCTCAGTAAGCGGCGAAGAATTTACTATACGTTCTAATATCGCACCAGAAAGCGTTCTAATCATCTGATAAAACAACTGTTCAAAGTCCTTACTCTCGGCAATTGTTTTCGATTTAAAAAGCACTATTGGCTTTATATAGAGTCGATGGTCTTGAAACACTTTAAGTCGGTATTGACTGAACATAAGTGCCGTTAGCGCCCGTTCTACATAACTAACATCAGCTCTAATTGCACGTACTTGCTTCGAGTATCGTTCTTCGCGAAATCTACGAAGAGGATAGTCAAAGATGATTCTGTTCTCGTATTCGCTTAATATAAAAGGATTCTGCAAATCGCAGGTTGCAGTAAACTCGAGGAGTATGTTTTTCCGATTTGCTTGAAAGATTCTTGTTACCGTGGTTTCCCACGACATCCTCGCTTCTTCCTCAGCTTTATCTAACTTACCTTTGCGAGTATCCACATTAAGGTGGTGCGCCTCATCTGCAATCAATACCGTTTTCTGTTCAGAGAAGTCGTCAAAAGATGGAGTATTTTCCTTCGGAAACCACATATTCGTGTGCAATCCCTGAGTCGTCGTAAAGCAAATGTTGATCACATCCGGATTAGCGCCTTGGAAATTGTTCACCTCGAAGATTTTGACCCTGTTACCCTCGATCATGATTTCTTCGGCGAACAAATACTTTGCAGAAGCTACGTTCAAGAAGTTATCTCTCGTTTTCCTAACAATATTGTCGAGGTTCACGAAGAAGAGGAAGTTACGATATCCGTGCTTATAGAGGTACACAATTAATCCAGCCATAATCAGTGTTTTTCCGCTTCCCGTCGCCATATGAAAAAGCACTTGCGTTGGGTTCGGGCAGCTTTTGCTTTCAAAGAAGGTGATGAAGTTTCGGAAAGCACTTTCTTGATAAGGGCGCAACTCAAATGATGCATTAAGGTTTTCCGGAATATAATCTGGTAATTCCTTGTGCTCTCCTCCGAAATCGCGTGCAGCATCCAATTTTTGAAAAAGGAACATTATTTGTCCTCCAGTCCATAAAAGCTACGAGTGAAAGCCTTATCCGCATCTGTGATAGCGTAGTCTTCATCTTCAATGTCCGAGAGATTCACGTAGAGCATGTTTTTGTCCAGAATTTCAATGATAAACCTTTTCTTGTCCTCCTGTGAAAGGGCTTCAAAATCGGAAGCAGAACTAGAAATTTCGGAGGGATTCACCTTGCTACTAATGAAGCCGCTCTTTATTACACGCTCTAGAAGAATTGCAATATCTGCGTTGGATTGGGTTTCAGTTAAGTTAGCTACATACTGCTGATTGCACGTAGCTAATTCACAATAAACAAATGACCCTCCTCCACGCCAATCTACAGCAGTCGAAATACCCCCTTGTTCGCCAGCTATGACTCTTTTCAACCGCTCAACCGAGAGTGTTTCAATATAATCCATCTGTTCCACTCCAATATAATGGCGCCCCATTTTGTGAGCAACAGCACACGTGGTGCCAGATCCAAGATGAAAGTCAAGAACGAGGTCACCCTCTTCTGTTGCTATTTCAATTATCGCTTTTATAAGATTCTCTGGCTTAGCATAACCAAATTCCTCACGGCTAAACAATGCGTCTATCTCGCTATTGCCGTCTTTGTTCTTTGCTCCGTTAAAAAGGCTTTGTAGGAATTCTTGAATCTGAAAATCGGAGATGACAGAAGAAAGTTTACCTGCGGCATCATCTTCACTTCTGAATTTTCGAAAGTACGGTTTACTAATACTAAGAAACTCATAGTCGCCTGGAAAAACGATTGCACCTTTTTGGTAATAGTAATCGAAAGTATCTTGGGTTAGTGCCCATGTCCTCTTTTCACTTGCCGGATACTTATCGCCAGTTTTCGGATTAACCATAGTAAAAAAGGAGTTGGGACGTTCCGTGGCCGTCCTTTGCGAAGTTGCGTCAGCTAATCTCCAAGGTTGACCTGGAAAGTCCTCGGATTCAAAATACTTTCGCTCAACATTACGGCCGATAGGTGAGTTTTTATTGTCTACATTTGTGTAGCATAGCAACCAATCAAAGTCTTGTGAAAAATTAAAGGGAACGTCTGATTTGCCATTTCGAGTGCGGCGCGGAATTGTTCCGACAAATCGGTCTGCACCAAAAATGCTGTCTGCCAGCACCTTAAGATAATGCATGCCGTCTTCTCCTATACTAATCCAAATCGTGCCACCTTTAGCAAGAAGCTGTTTTGCGATTTCCAGTCTGTTTTTTAAAAATACCAGCCATGTTGAAAGACTGAAATTAGAGTTGTATTTAAATGAATCAGCTTCCTTCTGTTCGATAAAAAAGTAAGGTGGGTCTATATAGATACACTTCACTAATCCCGCATATCGCTTCAGAAGTGACGAAATAGCAAGTAGATTATTCCCCTTGATAACGAGGTTATCATCCTCATAAATAGACACAACACTTTCAACACCTGCAGAAGTATAGCGTCTCGCATTTACTATCACTTTTGGTGAAAGAAGCCTATCAACTTCATCTGGAGCAAGAGTTGTGTTATAGAAGACTTCACTACGTTTTTGCTCGTCTAAAGTCTGGCCGCCTTCAAGGACACAGTCCTTGTACGGGAACGAAAGAACAACGTCATTTGAAGCAGATATCAAGTCGCTGCGGGCATCGGTCAGTCCAATGCGATTTTTGAATCGAGTATAGCTGTCTGGTAAAAACTGACGATTGTTGATTACCCAGCCAAAGCCAACTTTGTCAAAAACGTATGTGCCATTCACCTCTACGAAGAATCGCATTTTCGTATCGTCATTACCAAGAAGTAATCCGATTAACTCTGCGTCCATATTCATGGCAAACTCATAAACCTTGTTACGTAATAGTGTGCCATCCTCCGTAAAGAACCTCTTGTCAGTACCGAGGACTCTCAAAAGCGAATTAAAAAAATTAACCATTTTTTCCCCTGCTCCTTTTTGTCTTTATGTGACACATAAATCTTTTTATAGTTGATCCACTTGCCTTTACGAGATCTATTGGAACCGCGTTACCAATCTGTAAGGCCGCATGTGTGAGCGAGTCACTGAAAGTAAAATCATCCGGGAATGTCTGCAACCGGGCCGCTTCGCGGATAGAGATTGCTCTGTCTTGTGAATAATGACCATATCTTCCTTTTGAATAACATAAGCAGCCGCCAGTCATTGTGGGAGACGGTCTGTCAGGGTCCATAATACCGTAAACATCCTTATGGCCTCCGAAAACATTCCCTTCCTGATCTGCTTTCTTATGACACTCTAGAATTAATTCGTCTGGCAAGCCAGTTCGAGAACCTCCGTTTGTGCGAATTATCCGAATGCGCTTTAAGTTAATGGCATCTAGATTTGCGCACTTATGGTTACGAATTCTGTTTTCAGGATCCTGGTAGGTCTCACCAGCTCTAATGGGTGGTAGATCCCCAATCGCTTCCATGACCGTTCTCCACGGAAGTAATCCGTCGCCTTGTTTATTCGAGTGTGTTTTTGGGGGTAGACCGAATTCAAACCCGTCTGATACTAACTCCGAATAAATATCCTTACGTACAGCATGAAGAACGAATCTCTTTCGAGTCTGAGGAACACCATAGTCGGCTGCATTAAGAACATCTTGCTCGACTTTATATTTCTCGTTCATATGTGTAAGAAATTCACTAAGGATTTGTTTATTGGAATCCCCTTTAATACCTGGTACATTCTCCATCAGAACAAATGGCGGTTCTAATTCTTCAATTATCCGTAAAAACTCAAAGAGAAGCTTTTTTCGCTCCTCAATAGGTTTATTCTTATTATTAGGATTCTGTCTCGAGAAGTTTTGGCAAGGGGGACACCCGGCAAGTAAGTATATATCGTCTCGTCTTATCCCTGCTGCCGTTAGTATATCCTTACCACTTAGCTTGCATATATCCCCTCTCTTGATACCACTCAGTACATTCACGTTTGATAGAGGCGGATATGAATTATATGTATTAGCAGCGGAAATATCAATTTCAACGGCTGCCTTTACCTTAAATCCCGCTAACGTCAGTCCACATGAAACACCGCCACAGCCTGAGAAAACATCTATAGCCTCATAATTGAATCTCATATCTCCCCGCCTCCGGCGTCAGAATCAAAGGCAGATATTGTCTTGAGGCCTGCAGGTGTATTAATTTGAGGCGGCATTGACTTGGTCTTAAATTCTTGTCTCTTTTGGGCACACATCGCGCGAAAATCGCACTTCTCACATTTTTGTGAGCATGCCCTCATTGGGAAATCATCGTTGAGAATCCCAGAAACAGCCCATTCGATTGCTCCGATCGCGCTATTAACCGATTCTTGATCTACGGGTACGGCAGTTCGACGGTTGTCTTTCAGCGTATGAATGTATCCTGTCTCCACATTCTCTCCTATTACCTCTTTTGCGGCCTGGGAATACAATTGTACTTGAATAGACATGTCTCGCCAATCGTAAGATGTGATGTCTTCAGGTGATTCCATCGACTTGAAATCAATAACATCGGCAGTGATTATGCCTCGTTCGTGATCTTCCATCAGCAACAGATCAATTGCACCCGTTATAAGAGCATCTTTAACAGAGATCTCAAACCTAGCCTCATCCTGGCGTAATCGACCAAAGTCTGGAGAATACATCCTCGAGTACTCAGTTAAGATTCTCTGTACAAGTGACTTCGCTCGTTCATATGAACCCGGACGGTTAATCGGGTCTTTACTTGGAAATACGTGTTTCAGCAGAAAAGTAGATTCGACAATCTCCATTACTTCCTCTGGTGATGGAGCCCGATCTTTGAAACGTTGGTGTAATTTCTCCAGAATAGTATGGCTTGTCTTTCCAAATCCGAAAAGTTCGGGAACAGCAGCGCTATATCCATAGATCGTATCAAGTTTATACATATATGGACATGTCAAATACCTTTTAACCGATGAGTAGTCGGTAGGAAACTCATTTTCATCAAAACGCGGCTGTGGTTCGATTTTTTCTGCTAAGGCATCAATATTCTTATCCTCACGAAGGTTCGAACTGGTAAAATCAACAACAAACTGAGATCTCTTACATGCTCGCTTCAAATCAGGATGATGTGTGCTCCCAGAAAGATATAAGCAACGCTCAGCGCGAGTAATAGCCGTGTAGAAAAGACGTGCCTCGTCTTCAAAACGTGTTCCATATGCTCCTCGGTCGATAGCCGCAAGCATCAACGCTTCCGGTAACATTCCATGATATATATCATTCTTATGAGGAAATCGGCCTGAAATAAGGTCAACCACAAACACAACGGGATACTCTAGTCCTTTGGCCTTGTGAATGGTAGAAACATTAATCGCATTTTCTTTTGCCAGATAATCTATTTGCTCCAACTCGTAACTGTTAACGGCTATATTACTGATAAAATTCAACATCTCGGCATATCGGTATGCCGAATCGATGCTTGTATAAGTCTTTTCAACATCGAGAATGATTTTGCTGAACAATCCAAGGTCCCGCAAAGCTGTCTCATCGCTCATATTTCGCACATTGAACGCGTCAATCAGGTCATGTAAGAATTCCTGAGGATAGACCTTACGTCTAGCCGCGTCTGTCGATGCGTGAATTTTCTGGTGCCAAGTATTAAGAACTGCGATAAATTTCGTTTCGTTTGCATTTGGAAACTCCGGCAAAACCCGCTCGGAGAAGAATTCTTGTGCTTGCTCGCGAAGAACACCCGGTTTGCGCAACATTTCCATTGAATCTAAAATGCAAACAGAATAGGGACGGTCAAAAATGCCGCCCTCACTGGAGGAGTTAAACGGAATACCGTGTCGTACAAGAGCGTCGGAGAATTGCCTGTCTCTGTTATTTCCGTTACTGTTATGGATCGACCTAAATAGAATAGCAAAATCACTATAGGTGAGACCTCGACATCTCTCGGTACCATCCGGATTAATTCCTTCCACAAACTTAGTTCCGATAAGACTCTCAATTCGTAACGCGATCCATTCGGCTTCTTCCTCTCTGTTATCAAACCATAGTTTACGTAAATCCTGAATGTTTCCATTAGAATGGGATCTGATTTCTTTACTTAAGCGAACAAGACTATTTGTACGTTGAACGAAATTGTTAGCTCCGCTTACGATTGCCTCTGTGCTACGGAAATTGATAAGTAATCTATGAACAGACACATTTTCGTATCGCCTATTGAAAGTGAGGATATTTTGTACATTCGCACCACGCCAACCATATATAGACTGGTCGTCATCACCGACAACAAGTAGCATGTCAAGATGATTTGCCATCGCTTTTATGAATTCTTCCTGGACGGGATTAATATCTTGATACTCGTCGACAAGGAGATATTTATACTTTGCAATATACGATTTCGTCTTTTCTTCGATCTTTTTAAGTTCCGCAACTCCAAGACGGATTGCATATGAGAAATCCATATAGCCATCACGGCTTAGGACTTCGCCTAGTTTTGTTAATCGATTGAATAGGATAGGATTATATTGCTCAATGTCGGCTAAATCTATATTTTCGTTGTTCATAGTCTGCCATGCATTTGCTATAGGAAGAACGTTTTCCTTGAAATATCGGCCTTCATGGTGCTTAAGCCCGATTTCATAGAATCTTGACATAAGAAACAGAATCAGTCCATTGTGATCAAGAATTTCATATTGTCGATACTTGGCGTCTATATCCCCTAACAATTTCTGGCAAAATGAATCTAATGTGCCGATAAACATCGCTCCAATGTAGTTCTCGGGTAAGTCGAATTTTCTCAAAGCCTCGGCTACCCTACGCTTTATAGATTCAGCAGCCTTCTCGGTGAACGTAAAAGCAACAATGGATTCAGGAGACTCGCCAATTGATATCAGATATGCAATCTTGTACGCCAACGTCCTGGACTTGCCAGAACCTGCGCAAGCCAAGCAAAGAATGTGACGCGATCCGTCAACCACAGCGTTGTACTGCTCATCTGTCAATTGGGAATGTAGTATCTCTTTTATGTTCACATTGGTCTCCTTTTCCTTCTGCTACATTGTGTATGAGAAAAGCAAACTCCTACTGGAAAAATGATATAAATCTATGACCGTAATAATATGATACCATTTTTTACTATTTCTGAAAAAAATCTATATCATATTCATAACCTGATTCACTACTGCTGTTCATCCAGTTGTGTCCATAAATAATGATTCTAACTTCGATCCCGTCCTCGGCTGCGATTCTTTTCGCGATAGAGATGTCTTAGGTTCACTTAACCGTAAACACAATCGGATCGCTCTCGACGATTGTCGAGGAGGTGTCGGAGTTGTAGATGCGGAATACGATTTCGACGTCCTAGACGGCTGCGATGTCGTTGTCTTCGAGGTCGGATGAGAAGATGGCGATGGCGGAGATCGCCATTTTGTTGTTGTAGACGGTGCTCGAGAGGAGGGGCGAGACCATGAAGCCGTTAATGAACATGTTGTCGCAGGAGACGGTGACGTTGGTGCCTGTTGTGTTTTCGATTTATGGAATGATCGAGATGCCCAAAAAGCTGATTTAGTCGGAGTATTTGCCGACGATGCGGATGTCGTACTTGTTAACGATCTCATCGCCCGCGTCGTTGGGGCGGTACAAATGTTGGCGAAGGCGGAGGTCAGGATGGTGGCAATATCGGCTTTGTTTGCGATATGAAGTTTGCTGCCGTCGCCTAAGTAGGCTCCTCCCCTTATCTATGAATCATCACGGTGCTTCACGGCTTGGAAAACACGCTATAGGTTCATACTATCATAGATCGAAGGGCGATTATGTCCATGATTTGGGACAGTTGGTCTAGCATTCGTCTCTTTGTTTATGTTAACGGAAATCTTGTTTCAATTAAGATTATGCTTGAATCTGATAAATAGTCGATCGAGAAGTCTGGGAAGAAAAGCACTTGAATCATAGCCAATTCGGATAAAGTAAAGTCGTCGAACTCCGCAATCTTAGATTGGACATCATTACTTGAAATGCCAAGTAGTATCGCTAACTCTGAAGTAGAAATGCCGTGCTCATCCATAACCTTAACTAAGTTCATCAACATCAGTAATCCCAAACAAATAAATCTCTTCGATCAATCTAAGAGACAGTCCATGTAACGTGATAAATATACATGGTCTTAATAAAGCGTGCAATATCAAGATCTAACACCGTCTAAGCACCGAATTCATTGGATCCATCCATTGAGATCTTTGAGATGCTTGATATTGCATGTATTTGTCACGACTGTATTATAATAAGAGCGATAGAAGAATCGTAATATAGGCTCTGTTGACAAGGAAGAGAGTGGGTTGATCTATAAATTTCTGGGATATTAGATAATTAGCAATGAAATGTTGAATACTTATATTCGGTTCTTTTGTTCGATAGCAATTGTCTTACAATAATGTTGACATGGAAGTATTCCAAATGATAAAGTGTCAATATTGATTGTTAAATTTATATTTGCTTTAGGAGGGCGTATGAGAAAGGTGATTGGGCTTATCTTGGGTATTTTGATGGTTGTTGCAATTGTTGGAAGCATCGGCGTTGTTGCTGCTAGTGGAGTAGAAGTTAATTATGCTACTGCAAGAGTCCCGACTTGGTACTACGGTACTGTTTTATCGACAAGTGCCGAAGTAAGTGCGAGAAACCAATCATCAGTCAACCCGGCGTATGCGCGAACGATTCTTTGTGCAAATAATCTTATTGTGATTAGAGGTGCAAGCGTATCTCTCACAAGAACTTATGTTACAGTAAGCTCTGGATGGGTTGCTAATGATTCCTCCAAATCCTATTCCGGATCAATTTACGGACGCGTATCACCGCTAAAAAGTTGGGATTTCTACAAGACTTTTTATTGATAAATCTTTGTGATCGGCAGGATAGGCGATGAAGACGAAATATTTTATCTCTCTGGCAAACATCGCTTCCATTTTCATCCTTTGCTTTAGTATTCCTTTCGCAATTTCGTTCTACCGCAGCCTATCCAATGAGTATAATTATAACCTCATGATCGGTCGTGGATTTGTAGCAAATGGCGCAGTTTATTACAACGTCCAAAAAGACCCGGATACAGAGGATAACTCCTCCCCGTCCGGGTCTTCTTCTTCGGATCATTTCATAGAACATTTGCCGGATTCATACGATACGAACGATTTCCTCGTTGTTTCACAACTCGGTGTAATACGAGCGGCTGCTTATCAGGGTGACACCCTTCTTCCGCCGACTCTATCCGGAAGGTTCTTCACAGCCCAGGAGAGCCTGAAGGATCGGAAGCTGGCCGTCATTGGGAAATCCTTTTCGGATGAAATATGGTATGACCTTGACGTGCCGATGGTTACACTGGAGTACGGCGATTATGAGGTAATCGGCACCGTTGGTTTGCAACAAGACACTTTATTAGACGAGCTGGTATTCATCAACGCTGGTTCTGTTGAGGAGAAGACTCTGATATCCGGACTTTCTTACTTAGACAGTTCACAAGTATCCCCCGCGAAACTTTTTGAAGACTGGTCTTCGGAATTATCCTCGACAGGTCTCTATTCAATTCATAAGATCGATATGTCGGAGACTGCAGTG
>Ga0209373_10003811_pt1 | contig 13562 bp, 14 predicted proteins | sample Higcelweek5metaG_FD_187173 | JGI IMG/M metagenome (GOLD analysis project Ga0209373, IMG submission 187173) | Freshwater pond sediment microbial communities from the University of Edinburgh, under environmental carbon perturbations - High... | ecosystem: Environmental > Aquatic > Freshwater >...
CCGTACAAACCAAGGAATAAAGGCAACATTTAGTATTGAATTTCCACTTGCAGGTAAATCGAATACCACTTTTGTAGGTGGTGGCGATGGAAAAAAGACCTTTAAACGTTTTGCAAACATCAAATAGTTAGAAGTGGTATAAATCGAAAAGGGGAAAAAGGAAAGTAGTTGACAACTTCCTTTTTCCCCTTTTCAGTATTTCTTATTTTGGATCAATTCAATTTCTTGTGGGGACTTCTTTTTTATGTGTAAATATTTTATTATGAACACAATCCTTTGTTTTACTCTTCATCGGTTTCGTATTTGATGGTTACAGTAAGCTTTGCATCTTTCCCGCAATTCTTGTTTAATAAGGTATACTGACCCTGCAGAATTTCATGCTGAATTTCATTATACGTTACAATCACATCTTTGACACTATTACCGGTAATTTCATAAATTTCATAATAACCCGATGATTTGACCATTGGCACATTGTCGTGCGAAGCACTTTCTTTGGTCTGATGTTCTATTTCTGTTTCTCCGGCAAACGTTTTGGTCATTTTATAAAAATTATTTGCAGTAAAACTTAAGCTATTTTTGGAAGGATTCATGGTTATGCTGATGTTAACGTTTACCTGGCTTACTTTTATTGAACCAGCATCTTCATAAGTGTCAGTTTCATTGTAAACATAGGTGAGTGAATTACCGCTTTGGCTTAGCGTACCTTTTTTATCGTAAAGTTGATAGTACGTTGCATTGTATCCCTGAGATGTTTCTACCCTTCCTTCGTCGTCGGTTCCTAGAACAAGTGCTTCGTCCATCTTAAGCTCAATGGTAATTTCTTTTACTTTTCCTCTTTCAATGTTGAGGTAAGGATCCGATTTCACGGTAAAACTTCCAAACTGTATTTCGGCAGTTATACCTTTTCCCCAATCCACGTTCCGAAAATCACGGCTTTTTATTTCTGCATCAAATTTGCCATCAATGCATTCAACCCCAATTAATTGTTTTCCCGATTTAACATCCACAATGTTCACCTTCCCGTTGTACAATATTTTACGGTCATATTCCTTATTCAACAAATGATTCACAGTTCCCTTAATGAATTTTTCTTCATCGTTGTATTCGGTGATTTTGACTTCAAATTGTGGAATGAAGAGGCGGATAACATTGGCTCCGGCTTCAACAATTTGCGGGAAGAGTACTTTGGCCTGCGATTCGGCACATTCACTGTCGATGTAAGGATAACCCTTGTAAAAGCGGCTGTAATAATTGTCTTTACACATTTTTACCGTTTGTCCCGAAATCAATTTGTTGTAAGTAAATGTGGCAAGGTCATATTTACAATCATCAAGTTTTGGCTCATCATAGGGATCATCTGCATGAATGATGGGCATCACCAGCTCATCGTCTTTGTCGTACCCGTAAATGGTTTGTCCGGTGAAGAAATTGGCATTGGTGTAAAGGGCAAGCTTATGGGCAATTTCACTGACAGTTTCGGCCATCTGAAAACTTGTTTTCAGCGTGGGATCAACTAGGTCAATATTGTACTCCGACAAATTGAAAAATTCGGCATATTCTTCATAAGCATCGGGGCTGCCCAGTTTATAGCCGGCAAAGGATTTTGATGCATGAGCATCGTCCCTAACGTGGGCAGGCAATCCCATATCGGCAATCATGTGCAGGGTTTCGCCCAGTGCCCTATAGGCAAAGGCCATTTCCTGATCACTGAATTCCTGATCGAAAGTACTTAAAGCTGAGATGATAGCAGCTTTTCCATTTTTCCAGTTGTATTCGTGCATGGGATGATCTAAAGCCCAATTGAGATGGTCAATTTTGGGTTGATTAACAACCCCTTTTGCATCCAGTTCATCGAGGTGGTTTTTCAGGTAGCGTTCACCGGCCGGTTCAAGCGGATCGTAAAAATGTCGGAAACTGGCAAAAATTTCCGGTTCGTCGGCACTAAAGCCCCCTTCCTGAATCCATTTTGAAGCGGAGTATTTTTCCTTTGTTGTTTTCGCATCTAAGTAACCGGCCTCGGTAATGGCTTCGCCGGGATATTCTCTCGATGATTTCAACAGTATGTTATAATTCTTTAAGCGATCGAAGGGAGCAAGGGCATTGATGAAATATGATTCAAATTTGTTTATAATCATGCCGTTAAGTCCACGGTGAATGACCATGTTCCCGTAGCCCGAAATCACGATATAAACAGCTAGCGTGAATAAGGCTCCTAAGGTAAAATTGATTCTCTTTTTCATCTCATTATATTTATAGTTTCTTTAAGGATTTTGATGGTACGCGATGGTTATCGATATCGCCATATAATGGTTTGCATGTGTGAGCATTTGCTCACGGCTCGTTTCATGGCTGTAGTTTTAATAGCGAATAATTTTCCATACCCCTTCTTCAACCTGTCCGAGGGTTAAGGTGTACTCCGTCCCATCTATTGTGTAGCTGTATTCTGCAAAGTCTTCTGTGGCAAGGGTCAGTTTCCTTTTTTTGAAGGCTTGGCCCATTGTTTCCAGTTCTTCGCTGGTATACAGAGGTTCCCTCTGATTGTAAACCGACTGAACATCATCGACCAGCATTTCATGAATGGCACTGATATCGCCTTGAAGCAGCAAGGCTTCGGTTTCATTGCCCGACTTTTTTATTCCTGCGTAGTCAATGTCTGATTCTAGCTCGGAAGGTTTGTACTGATCGAACAAGGGATCGTCGGATTTTGAGCATTGAAGGAGGATTAACAGCATGGACATAAAGATCATCCCATACAGAAAAAACGCTGAGGAGTTACCAGTTTTGAGCATGTTGGTCATTATTGATTGAATACAATATTAAACAATTCGCACTAAAGGAGCAATAGCCTTTTTTCAGGCATTATTCTGTATTGATCTTCCCGTTGGTGATTTTGTTGCGGTAGTTTAAGTCGCTTTATAAGGTTCGGGGGCAAGGGTAGCTGTGATATTAGTTACTGGTGGCATTTTGCTATTTGAATCGGGCTTTGGCAGGGATTAAATTATTATCCGTTGTCTTCATCAAATCCCAAAATCAGTTCATAATGTTGATGTCTTCAACGTTATGAACTGATGCTTGAAATATTTTCTTTGTTCAGGTTAATAAATGTATGGTTATAACCCAGTGAAGGAATGTCGATTGAGATTCATGAAAAAAAAGTATTACGTGTCAATGTCTGATCTTTCCGACATTTATTGCTCTTATTTTACAACAATATTGATAATCTTCTTAGGAACAATAATCACTTTTGCTACTTGTTTGCCTTCCATCCATTTTAGGGAGAGTTCATTTGTAAGAGCAGCTTTTTCGATTTCGGCAACTGTCATGTCTGCCGGTAACTCCAGGTTAAAGCGGGTTTTGCCGTTAAACGAGACAGGGTAAGTGAAGTTGTCTTCAACTAAATAGCTCTCGTTTACCAATGGCCATGCTTGCTGGCAAATGAACCCACTGTTTCCATACAGCGACCATAACTCCTCTGCAATGTGTGGAGAGTAAGGTGCTAGTACTTTTGCAAAGGTCTCGGCAGTTTCGCGGGTCACTTTTTTCACCTTGTAACAATGGTTGGTGAAGATCATCATTTGCGAAATAGCGGTGTTAAATTTCATGTCTTCAATATCGGCACCTACCTTTTTAATGGTTTGATGAAGAGTTTTCAGGGTTTCTTTGTCCTCTTCTCCTTCAACAATATTTTCGGGATTGGCAAAGAAATAGTAAACCCGTTTCAGAAAGTTAGAAACTCCCTTTACACCTGTATCTGTCCATGGTTTGGTCGCATCGAGCGGTCCCATAAACATTTCGTACAAACGCAGTGAATCGGCACCGTAATTGGCCACCACATCATCGGGGTTAACAACGTTTTTCAACGATTTCGACATTTTTGCCACAATCTGCCTCAGCTCTTCGCCAGTTTCAGTGTGGAAATATTTGCCATCTTTTTCATCGACCAAATCTGATGGAACTTTTGAACCCGATTGTGTTTCGTAGGCAAAAGCCAAAATCATTCCCTGGTTGAACAGTTTTTGGTAAGGTTCGTCGGTTGAAACAATGCCCAAATCGAACAAAACTTTGTGCCAGAAACGGCTGTATAAAAGATGAAGGACAGCATGTTCTGCCCCACCCACATAAAGGTCAACCGGCATCCAGTAGTTTTCTTTCACTTTGCTGAAAGGCTCTGCATCATTTTTCGGGTCGATGTAGCGCAAATAGTACCAGCACGAACCGGCCCATTGTGGCATGGTGTTGGTTTCGCGGCGGCCTTTACGTCCGTTAGCATCCACTACTTCGAGCCATTCGGCAACGTTTGCCAATGGCGATTCGCCGCTAGCACTTGGTTGATATTTATCGGTCTTGGGTAACTCAACAGGTAAATTCTGATCTTCGACCACCGAAACTTCCCCGTCTTCCCAGTGAATAATTGGGAATGGTTCGCCCCAGTAACGCTGACGGCTGAATAACCAGTCGCGTATTTTGTAATTGACAGTGGCTTTCCCCAGGTTTCGCTGAGCCAACCAGTCGATGACTATTTTAATTCCTTCCTGTTTGTTTTTTCCGTTGATGTCGAGCCCCAATGTTGGGTTTGCCGAGTTGATGTAAGCTCCGTCTTCTGTCCAGCAAGCATTTCCGGCCAAAACCTTTTCGCGCAATTCATCGTCGGCACTTTTCGGATCAAGAATACAAATTACTTGTAGGTTGAATGCTTTTGCAAACTCGAAGTCGCGCGTATCGTGTGCAGGAACGGCCATAATGGCCCCGGTTCCATAGCCCATCAACACATAGTCGGCCACCCAAATTGGGATCTGCTTTCCGGTAAGTGGATTCGTGGCATAACGCCCGGTAAACACGCCTGTTTTTTCTTTGGATAATTCGGTACGATCAAGATCGCTTTTAAGTGCTGCTGCTTTAATGTAGTTTTCAACAGCTGCTTTTTGATCGGCAGTGGTGATTTCAGCCACCAAGTCATGTTCAGGGGCAATTACCATGTAAGTTGCACCAAAAAGAGTATCGGGACGCGTGGTGTAAACGCGAAGGTTTTTGTCCAATCCATCAATGGCAAAGTCGACTTCAGCACCGGTCGATTTACCAATCCAGTTGCGTTGCATGTCTTTCACTCCTTCGGGCCAATCGAGACCATCGAGGCCTGAGATTAACCGTTCAGCATAGTGAGGAATACGTAACATCCACTGTTTTAAGTAGCGACGTTCAACTTCTTTGGTGCCGCATTTTTCGTGCGATCCATCGTTCAATACCTCTTCGTTGGCGCATACGGTCTTACAATGTTTGCAAAACCACACCTGTGCATTGTCGTAATAAGCCAGGCGTTTCGATTCAATATATTTCAGAACGGCTTCCATTCCTTCATTTTCAATTTCAACAGGAATTGGCAGTTCGCTAATTGGGCGGCCTTTTTGTTGCTCGTTGTCGAACCAAGTATTGTAAAGACGGATAAAAATCCATTGTGTCCATTTGAAATAGGCCGGGTCGGTAGTGTTGATCTCACGATCCCAATCGTAGCTTAACCCCAATGATTGAATCTGACGACGGAACGTGTCGCAGTTTTTCTGGGTGGTTATTGCCGGGTGTGTTCCTGTTTGAATGGCATACTGTTCGGCAGGCAATCCAAAGGCGTCCCATCCCATGGGGTGAAGCACGTTAAACCCTTTAGCACGTTTGTAGCGGCAAATAATGTCAGTTGCGGTATAACCTTCGGGGTGGCCAACGTGTAATCCGGCGCCCGATGGGTATGGAAACATATCGAGACAATAGAACTTTGGTTTCGATGTATCGGCTTCACTTGCAAATACTTTGTTTTTCAACCACAGTTGCTGCCATTTCTTCTCGAACTCGTTATAATTATAATCCATTTTTTCGAAATAAGGGTTTAACAATCAGGCTGCAAAAATAGGAAAAAGTTAGAGATGGCAATTTTTTGTTACCAGAAGTTGAGTTCGTTTATTCTTTGGTTAATCTTAAACCGATAAACGATGAAGCAACTGGCAAAATTGATGCTTGTAGTTTCTGATAAAGAACAATGTTGTTGTCAGTCAGTGAGATCGAATGTTGTTTGAAGGTGCAGATTTTTTTCTTATGTGTTGTAGAATACATGTATAGATAAAAGCATTTTGTAACTTGAATACAGAAAACAAATTGTCTAACTCAACTATTCAAGTCATGAATCCCAAAATAGCAGAACTTTTTTCAGAAGGTGATTATTTTTTGAAAGAGGCAAAATCAGATTTCTTGGTTAAAGATGAAAACCAGTGCGATGCTATTTCTAGCACCAATAAATCGATTAGAAAATACTTGGACGCGTATGAGTCTTCCTTATTTGAGCATTTGAAACCTACCGAAAATTACCATGTTTTGATTCATTATATTTTGCAGAAAGATCCAGAGTTTATAAACTTTTCTGAAAAAATTTACGAAATAAAATGCTTTGCCGAAGAGTCAAAAGCGAATTCAGAAGGTTTCTTCCTTTACTCTGATGAGATTAATGATATTTTGAAAAATGTAATGGAGGTTCGAAATTATATTGCGAAGAAAGTGAATTTGACTGAGTCTTATTTGTCGAATTTTGTCGAAACTTCATTTATGGCCATCTGATCAAGGTGGGGACAGATTGAATAGAATACTATGTTTTACTGATGCTCTGGCTTAGGTGCATCAGTTTTTTTGTCCTTTTCCGATTTTGGTGCTTTCTTTTTCCAAACAGGTATTTTGTAGTAAAGTGAGTAATTGAACCCCATTGATGAATTCCCTGTATCTCGTCCAAAGCCCGGGATGGAATAAGTGGCCAACTGAGGATCTTTGCCTGCCCAAAGTTTTACCTTGAACCGGGCAGACCAGCCCAGATAAAAATTGTTGAACAGTCGGGCACGCATCCCGGTTGCTACTTCGAACCAATTGGCGCCAAGCCAGTTTTTTCCAGTGTTCCCAAATTCAGAGTTGCCCCAAACCGTGTTGTTGATGGTTATGTTTTGGGCTTCGTGATAAAAGGTGGTGAATGCATAGCGCACCCCAATAAACATTTTGTCGTGGCTGGTTACATCGAGATGTTTCATGAAATTATAATCGACTCCAATTCTTGTATAACCTCCGGCAGAGTTATAGGAGTACAATTCACGGTCGAAATGAGTGGTTTGCGATCCAATTTCAACTACACCATGCATGTCTTTCAACAACTCTACGTCGCCCGAAAATTCCCATCCAATGCTGGTGGTGTCGATAAACGGTTTAGCTATTTGAGACAAATCGCCCCCAATAGAAACACTGTACCATTCTTGCTTTTGTGCCGAAACATTCAGTACAAGAAGCAGCAAGAAAAGACTATAAATATATTTTGATGTTTTCTGCAAAGCCATTTTTCATTTCTTCTTCGGTCCACGTTTCATTAATTTCATCAATAGTCCAGTATTTTACCGATTTATTAGTTATCCAAACCGAGCTTATTTTATTGGTAGTATTCTGTACGTCAATTATTTCGAAAAAATATACAAACCCACATTCGTGCGAAATCATTCGCAAATCGCGCTTATATATGAATGTAAGAGTATCGGAAACCGACTGGTCGAATGTGATAATGACCTTAGACGTGTCGCTGTTGATCGAAATGGGAAACGACAAATTCTGAACTTTCGATGTCATATTTTCGAAATAAACGGTATCGATATTTGTGTCAAGTATTACCGAAACCGAATCGACTAAAGTGTCGGCCAATACCGAATTTTCGATTTTATAGAATCCAATATTTACTTCAACGTCTCCCTTTTCTTCACAAAGTGGTTGGGTGCATTTTGTGAAAATAAGTGCAGCAAAAACGGCAAAAATCAGAAGAATATATTTTTTATTACCAATCATTACACTCTTTTTTCTTTAAGTCACAAACATACAAACTTCCTATAAACGTTGTGCGTTGTTCAAAACTTGTTTTGAACCTTAAATTCTTTTCTGCTTATTTTGACAAAAAATTGGAAACGGATGATAGAAGTGTGTGCAATAGCGTCGGGGAGTAATGGAAACTGCTACTATGTTGGCAATGAGAATGAAGCGGTGTTGGTTGATGCCGGAATTAGTTGCAAGCAAATTTTTGAGAGAATGGAGGCGCGGAGGCTTGAAATTTCGAAAGTGAAAGCTGTATTCATCACTCACGAGCATGTCGACCATATTAGAGGAACGCGGGTTTTGTGTAAAAAATTGAACATCCCAGCGTTTTTCACCTACGGCACCTATAATAATGCACATAAAAGTTCGAAGCCAACTCATTATCGGTTTGTACACATTGACCAACCTGTTTCTGTTGGTGATTTGACGATTCACCCTTTTGCCAAAAACCACGATGCCAGTGAACCGTGCAGTTTTCGCATCGAACACAATGGAAAAAGCGTGGGTGTGATGACCGACATTGGTTCTGTTTGTAACAATGTGATCGATCATTTGAAATTGTGCGATGTTGTGTTCTTAGAATCGAATTACGACGAAGATATGCTTTGGAAAGGGGCATATCCGTGGCCATTGAAAAAACGCATTGCCTCTGAAGTTGGGCACTTGTCGAACATTCAGGCACTTCAGCTGGTAACAGAACACGCTCAGGGATCGGTACTAAATACCATCTTCCTTTCGCATTTATCGGGTGAAAACAATACACCTGAAATTGCATACGAAGCATTCACTCCCTTGCATGAAACTTATCGGATTATAAAAACTTCGAGACACGACGCATCGGATGTGTTGGTTGTAAATTAACTGTGATTATGATTGTAAAGAAACTTTCCAATATTGAATCGTTTGTTGCCGGCGACGGAACGTTGCTGAAAGAGGTGTTGAACCCTGCTGAACCCAACACCGACATTCGTTTCAGTCTGGCCCATGCAATGGTTAAACCGGGCGAAATTACCCGAAAGCACCGGTTGAAATCGTCGGAAACGTACATTGTTTTGAATGGCGAAGGGTTGATGACAATTGACAACGAGCAGGAAAAAATTGGGGTGGGAGAGTTGGTTTACATTCCACCAATGGCTCTTCAATGCATCGAAAATACAGGGGTCATCGATTTGGAATTTTTATGTATTTGCGATCCTGCATGGCGCAAGGAAGACGAAAAGGTTGAATAATTTACGATTTAAATTCACATTGAATAAAACGCAACTGTTGTTCCAGCATAGCGGTTTTCTTCATTTCATAACCTGCTTTCAATGCTGTTTTGATGGGATTTGTATAAATGGCTCTGATTTCCATTGATCTCTTCGCATCGGAATCGAGTTTCATGCTTGGTGCATAAGGTGTCATGTTGTCGGTCGATCTCATCATTTCTTCTGCAAACTCGGCACTTATTTCTACACCACAATGGTTTGCCGCTTCAATAACTTCGAGCATGAGATCATAAATTAACTGTCGAGAATCTGGCTGTTTCATCAATTTCTCGGTGGTTGTGTTCAGCACCACGGTCATCCCATTAAAAGGAATATTCCAAACCAGTTTTTGCCAGCGCGATTTCTTCAAATCGGTTGTAAAAACAGCGGGGACACCAGACTGGATAAAATCGGCACAAACTTTCTCTAAGATATCCTGATTTTCTGTATGATATGACCCAATGGTGATTTTTCCAAAGTCGAAATGGCCAATATGCCCTTTTCCAAGTTTTGAAGAACAAATAAACGCTAATCCACCGGCAATGGCTAAATCGGGGAATTGCTCCGAGAGTTCAGGTTCAATGCCCAATCCATTCTGGATAAGAATTACCACGGTGTTTTTGTGCAAAATAGGAGGCAACATGTCCTTCAATTTGTGATTGTTTTTGGTTTTGAGACAAACCAATATCACATCGCAAGCAGGCATATCACTGGTTTTATGGTATGCATTCAAGGGATTAACAGTAAAACTGCCGGCAACAGAATCGACCTTTAATCCATGTTCTTTTACAAAATCAAAATCGCTGTGAAAAAGAAAATGGACATCATGACCCGCATTTGCCAAACGGCCGCCATAATAACCGCCCAATGCACCAGTACCAATAACCGCATATTTTAGTTCCATAAAACTTGTTTTTGAAAGGCATCAAAAATAAAATTTATTGCCCTCGTATATTCTGTTTTAGCCCTGCAAAAGCACAGTCTTTATGTTTAAATAAAGAAGATCGGTAAAATGAAAATAGTCAGAAAAAACGTGCCTCAACGTGAGCGTTATAGCTTATTCTGTAAAGTTTGGAGACAACCAATGCTTTTGTTTTTTATTTTCGCAAAGGCGTTTTTTAATGATTAAAGAATTGATTTATGGAAAATTTCAACGAAACATCGTATAGGCCACAGCCTGTTATGGCCGGATTTGGACTTAGGCTGGTTGCCATTATTTTAGATTCAATTTTTATTGTACTCATTTTTGGCGCTTTCATTTTTATTTATGCCCACTTCATTAAAACATCGGAAGAAGTAACATCGCCTACCGACAATCCTTTTTTTATTGTTGGCGGATTATTGCTTTATTTTTTTGGACTTCCGCTGTTGACCATTTTGTATCAATCGCTTTTTGAATCATCCATTATGCAAGGGACACCGGGGAAAATGATTATGGAGATTCAGGTTGTTAACGAACGATTCAGAAGGGCATCGTTTGGGCGTTGCCTTGTGCGCAATGTTTGTCGTATTCTGTCGAGTGCCATTTTTATGATTGGTTATTTGATTGCTTTGTTCTCCGATAAAAAACAAACATTGCACGACCTTATTGCCGGCACATTTGTGGTCAAGCGGTTCTAATCCGAATTGTTGATTTTCAGTACTGGAATTTGCGGAGCCATCTGTTTTAGACGACTTCCGCAGTTTATTGCCCCCTAAATTGAAGGATCGAACGTTACAATTGCACAGATTTGTGCCGGACTTTTATAAGTAGGTAACGGAAATTCTTCTTTGAACGTTTTCTTATAAAATTCACAGCTAATACACTCTGCCAGTTTTTGCGAAAACCGGGTTTCGGCAATTTTGCCACCGCTACAATTTGTTGCAAGCACGGCCCAACAGCTGCGTCCACCGTTTTTCCCTCCATGAATTCCATTTGCCCTGATCTCTGTAGATGCCGGACAAATGCCTAATTCTTTTACGTTATGTCCACCCGGTTGACGTCCGCATTTTTTAAATTCCCAACAATTAATTTTACTCATAACCTATAATGTTTGAATTGAACAACGATGAATTGCAGCAAAAATCAAGGAAAAAGAGTTTGCCAACAATCACTTTAATGTGTGATTTTTCATCACTCTAAAATGGTATTTCGGAGTTGTATGTCTTATGAATTGCCGTTGTACATAAGCTAAAATTTTATCATATTGCCTGTATCGCAATTAATGTATATCTGCTTTTTGGGTGTCGGATTTCATTCGATCTCAAAATAATTTAACTTGTAGCTATTAATTTAGTTTGTAGTATTTTAATTACGATACAAATCGACAGTTTAACCTGAAGAGAACGATGAATGAACACCCTCAGTTTCATAATAACCTAATTGCACCCTGCGGAATGAATTGCGCATTGTGTCTGGCATATCTGCGTAGTAAAAACAGGTGTAACGGATGCAATGGTTCGAACAATCAAAAGCCAGCATCGTGCGTAAAATGTGTGATCAAAAATTGTGAAATGCCACACTTCTTGGGTTCAATATTTTGTTGCGATTGTGAAAAATATCCGTGCACCAGGCTAAAACAACTTGATAAACGCTACCGTACCAAATACCACATGAGTATGATTGATAATTTGAATACGATCAGAAGCGAAGGTCTCGACTATTTTGTAAAACGGGAACACGACCGTTGGCTTTGTGAAAAATGTGGGGGAACCATTTGTGTGCATCGTGGTTCTTGTTTGAATTGCCAATCCAAATAGTTATCAACGATTTATTCCATTGTATCGCGCATTACTGCAAACCTAGTATGCTTGATTTTAGCCACAGTCAGAAATTGTGAAAACAGAATTCAGGATTTTGTGTGCAACAACTCTTCTTCGCAAAAAACCAATGCTTCGTAAGTAAAAAGTTCAGCACTTTTCCAACCGTCCCAGCCAATTCCAGCTTTATCGCGGGCGCAATGACCGAGGAACTCTTCTTTGTCCCAACCCGTTTCTGTGGCAACCTGTGGCAAAAAAGTACCGCTTTGAATCCCTTTCACCATATAAATGCCTTGTTTCCCATACACAAATTCGTCGATGTTCTGAATTCGTTTCAAGGGTGTCAATACCGAAATTTCCACATCAATATCATTCATTTCGTGCAGTTCAACTGGCTTAAAGCGGGTGTCCTGAAATGCGGCTGCCGAGGCCATTTGCAGAACAACGTTGTACAACGGTTCAGTAACTTTAAACCTACCGATGCATCCTCTGAGTTGTCCCTTTTTTCGAAGCGTAACAAAGGCGCCACATGGCATTTTTAATGCTTCTGAGAGTTGATTGTCATTGATTTGAGTATTCTGCTGGCGCTTCAATTGGTTCTCAATGGTTGTACGGGCAATTTTAAGCAACTTAATTTTTTCTTCCGCCGAGAGTGAATATTCAGTGGTTTCGTTGTGCTGATTCTCGCTGTTAAACGCAAATTGTTTCATAATGTGATTTTTGGGCTCATAAAGTTAATGATAAAAGGTTAATCAGTAGGAACTTAATTTCGCAAAAGTAGATGTGTTCTGTTTCGGTAATAACGCGAGGTCTATAGTTAGTCCACTTGTTTTAAATGTGGAAGAAGCTTTTCAGATCGGTAGCCCTTTTCAACCGATAGTGGATAAAAAGAAGAATGGCCGAAACAGACAAAAGCGAAACAAACAAAATAACGCTCCATTGCAATTTAAATTGGTCATACTGGTGCAAAGCCAAAATGCCTTCGATGCACATTCCTAAAATTCCGGCCGCCATCAAAAAATAGGCAATAATGTTAATTCCTTTCTGTCTCGATTTTTGAACGAGAACGATTAAAAAGAACACCGTTAGGTAACAGAAAAAGATCATGGGGATTCCAAATTTTAAACCCCAGTGCAGGTTCTGATTATACCAATCGAGCAACAACAGCAAAAGGGAAGTTGAAATGAAGCTGCTGAATAGTAATGCAATAACTCGTTTTCGCAGAAAGTTGATCAGCGAAATGTTAATTAAAAAGAACAATCCAATTGTGATGACGTATTTCGACCAGCTGATTTGCTTGTTGATAATCAGATCGATGATAAAAGACACAAGAATGCCCGAAACAATAATAATTCCTGATAATTCCCAAAATACTTTTCGTTTCTGAGGTTGGGTCAGTCCGTTAAAATTATAGGGTTCATTTTCAACCTTTGTTGGTTTGTTCCCAATGGTTTCTTTGTGGCCGGAGCTATTTGAAACTGAACTTTTCTGACCGCACAACGGGCAATAATTCATCTCAATATCCAGTTCAACGCCGCAATTTTTACAGGTATTCATATCACTTGGTTATAATTTATGAGCCGTTAGTTTAACGTGTATGCCTTGATCAACGAGAAATCGGATAAACCTCTTCTCGAGTTCTTTTGTTTTTGTAATGTTCCCAAAACTTAATACCATTTTATCGTTGAACCCAACAAT
>Ga0209373_10003812_pt1 | contig 13562 bp, 10 predicted proteins | sample Higcelweek5metaG_FD_187173 | JGI IMG/M metagenome (GOLD analysis project Ga0209373, IMG submission 187173) | Freshwater pond sediment microbial communities from the University of Edinburgh, under environmental carbon perturbations - High... | ecosystem: Environmental > Aquatic > Freshwater >...
CGTATTTCTTCATTCGCGATGATCAATTGCTGTATAAAGGATTAAAGACTTTTACGCCGCGCGATTCTCACGACGAAATTGCACGCATTTTATTCTATAGCAAAAAAATGTTGTCGCGCTATTTTCTGGGTCTGTTCGCCGAATTGTTGTGCGTCGCAACACTCATTACAATAGGTATGTATATTATCGGACTCGAAAATGCAGTATTCATCGGCGTTCTGGCTGGAATATTCAACATCATCCCCTATATTGGCCCCTTGATTGGAGGTGCCGTTGGCTGCATGATCGGACTTACAACGCTATCTCCCGAAGTCTTTGCCGATCAATCTGGACTCCTTATCATGCAAATGCTGATCGTCTTTATCACAACCAACCTGATTGATGAATTTATCTTGCAACCCACCATTTTTTCGCGCAGCGTAAAAGCACACCCCATCGAAATTTTTATCATTATTCTCATGGCCGGAACCTTGTTCGGCCCTATAGGAATGGTACTCGCTATCCCGACGTATACCCTGCTCCGGATTATTGCCATCGAGTTTTTCAGTCATTGGGATTTTGTTCAAAACCTGACGCAAAATCTAAATAAAGAATTGAAAAAAACAAGAGAAAACGAAACAGATATTGATGCGTGAAATCCGGCTGATATGGTCGTGCCTTTCGCTGTGTCGCATCTGGAATCTCGCTACCTATGCACTCTCCAGATGGATCAGTTTAATTTTCCGGACACCTGTTGTATGGAATCAACTCTGGGCAGCCACCATCGAACCATCGGCTGTATGCCAGCTTGCATGCCCCGAATGTCCGGTCGGCAGGAAAGAAATTTCAAGGAAAAATACTTTTTTATCCAATGAAAATTTCGATGTGATTTTGAACGGTCTCAGCAAAAATACTTTCTGGCTGAATCTCTATTTTCAGGGAGAACCTCTGCTTGATAAAAACATCATCCATAAAATTCAGGAAGCCCGCAAACGACGTATGTTCGTTGTGTTGAGCTCCAATGCACTCGCACTCGATACCGTCATGGCCGGAAAATTATGCGCTGCAGGCGCTTCAAAAATCATCCTTTCACTCGATGGTGCTGATGAAGTCACCTATCTGAAATACCGCTCCGGGGGCGACTTTCAACAGGTTCTAAATGCCATTGCAAATTTACGTCAAGCCCGAAAAAAAAATCATTATCCCATCATCGAAGTGCAGATGCTGGTGTTTTCGTACAACGAAACCCAAAAGAATGAGCTTCGCAAAATGGCTCTGAATCTTGGCGCCGACAAAGTCGTTTTTAAATCGCCGCAGTTTTATAATGCAGAAAATGCAGAAAAAAATATTCCGTCAGAAAAAAAATATCAACGTTATCCAAAAAATATTTCCGGACAAATTCGACTTAAAACAAAAAATAAAAAACTCTGCAATCGGCTCTGGAACACCATTGTTATAAACAGCGATGCAGAGGTGGTGGCCTGTTGTTTCGATAAATTTTCAACCTATACCATGGGCAATGCGCTTGAAACCCCTGCCAACCGGATCTGGAAAAACGCAGCATTCATGAGCTTCCGACGCGAATACCTGCAAGGAAAAAGAAAAGACATTTGTGCGAACTGCGAATAAAATGAGGCTGTCTCAAAATTACAACATCAGTGCAAAAACAACATTCCATCGTCCGTTGCAACGCAGGAGCAAAAGGACATGGAACCGTTGTTTTTGCTGATAGTTTCGACGGTTCCATGTTCCGACAGTACTATACCTCTCGAAGAGTTTGAATCTCTTCGAGAGGTCATTATCAGCCGGAACGGTGGAATGTCGAAACAAATAGCTTTTGAGACAGCCTCACCGATACTAATGCAGCAACACCACAGGTGCGCACAGCTTGCTTTCCTTGCCGTAGAAGAAGGTCAGATAATACGTGCCGGTTGGATACATACTGATGTCCACCAGAATCACATGGCTTTCTTTTACTTCGTAACGAGCCAGCAGCTTACCGTTCAGATCGGTCAGATACAGAAAACCTTCGGTAGCTTCGGGCAGATTGATGATTTCAACGGTCACAGGACCATCCGTTGGATTCGGGAAATAGCGCCACGAAATTTCCGGAAGCACCGGACCCGTTGTATCAATCGCGGTTGTGTCATTCACCGTTTTGAGTGAATCATTTTGAACAAGAGTATCGGTTATAGGTGGAATGGTATCTTTCACCGGAGGTAAATTCATAACGGCTGTGTCAGTCGTCTGCACAATATCGGCCAATGGTTTTTCGCAATCGGGCGAAGTGCTGAATCCGACAACAATACGCACCAGTGCATCGTTGAGTTTTTCAACTTTATATTCATCGGTAGTTGGCGCTATATGCGGGTTTCCAATACCACTGTGATCGGTCAGAAACACATAGGTTCCATTGGTAGCCAATGCAAGCGAGCGCAATAAATATTCGGTGCTCTTGTCAACTCCGCTGCATGCTAAGGGTGTAATGCGAATTCCTTTTGACGCGGCACGTGGCAGCGAGCGATGAATGCTGTTGATGTTTGCTTCGGTTTCATGAGGTGGTGCATCCATAATCGGAAACAAAATGCGGGCAACCGCATGTTCGCTCCACGAAAGTTGATTCACACAAACACTCAATGCTGAGTCGACCGCTTCGGGATAATCGCCGCCACCGCCGGCTCCGTTCGATTTCAGATAGGTTACAGCTTCGGGAATGTTGTTGGAAAAATCTTTGTGGGTAACCACGTAGGAATCGCCTAAATCGCGGTAAAACACGATGGCAAGACGTATGGTATTTCCCGGGAGTGAATCTTTGACGCGAGCCATTACATCACTCACTTCGGCCTGGAGATACGCAATTTCATCTCCCATCGAGCCGGTTGCATCAATCATAAAAGCAACATCCACAATATTTTCTTTGCTGCAATCTGTAGGAATTTCAACGAAGTTAATGCCGTTCTGAAACACATCGGCCTTTTTTACAGGATATGATTTATTGTTATAAATAACATTGATGGAATATTTTTTTTCGCTGGTGTTTTCAAACATGCCTGCCCACAATTCGGCTTTACCAGTGTTGTCAGTGCGTGCAGACCATATGATGTTGCCTAATTCGTCCATCAGCACAGCCGTTGCATCGTGTACCGGGAGTTTTTTAGCATTCGTTACCTGAACCACAAAACGATTTTCGGGAAACAAACGCCATCTATTATTATAGGATGCAAGATCGGTTGATTGAATGTCTTCCCACAATTTCCATTTAGTAAAGTCATTAACTTCACCTGCGGTAAGCTGACCGGCGCGCTGTTCGGCTGCAGCAGGCACATCGCCCGACGCTGGTGTTGCCGGCATATACGAATCGCTTTCACTTTCTGCCATAGCTTTTTTTACTGAGCGATCACTGTGATACACATCACCTTCCGCTCTTGAACCACGCACAGTGCCAACTTCACCATCCGCAGAAAACACGCCGCTGGTCGTTGTTGCAGGCGAGTGATCAATTAATCCAACATCAGAATCAACCTTGTAATCCAGAATTTCGTATTCCGATAATGTTACGGAAGTTGATTGCATTTCAATGGTAACTTCGGCAAACCCTTTTTCAACATACAATCGAATTGGTTGATAGCCAACATAAGAAACGATCAACGTATCACAAGTGCGGGTGTCGGCAATGACAAATTTCCCATCGAAATCGGTGACTGCACCTGACTTCCCATCGCACCAGACCACGTTTGCAAATGGGACTGGTTCTTTGGTGTCTTTATCAATGACTTTCCCTTTTAACATCGGTACCTGCGACATAGCATTCCCTGCGAAGAGGAAAAATGTCAATACAATGAGTATAGTTTTCATAGTGTTCCGGATTTTAATGGGCAATAGATGCTTCGTGTGGAAAAGTTCACAAAGAAAAATAAGTCGCTGTATTTACGCTATTTCTACTTCCAACAATCCGCTTAAACCCTCATAATTCCTCGCACTCGAAAAAGGATAATCTTCAGCTCTGCTTGCCAGGCCACTTTTCACAGGATTATTATGAATATAATCAATCTTGTTATAGATAAACCCATTCGAAAATAATTCTACCGGATGATTTTTCTGCATCCAAACCTGATAATCATTGTTTCTCGAATGAAGAGTTGAAGTGTCTCTGAATAAATTTAAAAATTCAGACGGATCAAATTCATCTTCCTGCTGCAATGTCAGATAAATATGTTTGCTTGTATGTCGCTTAAACTCACCAATTGTTTTACTCAGTGCGTCAATAGTGCTATCTGCAATCAAATGAATATGGCTCGGCATAATCACCCATGCATAAATTCTCAACCCTTTGTTTTGCTGACAAAACCTTAAGCCCTCAAGCACAATATTCCTGTACTTTTCTGCGCTGAACAAATGTACCCAGCCCACCAAAGTCATTGTCAAAAAATACGGCTTTGACTGATCGAAGATCTTGTATTTAAAGCTCCTCATCGCTATGCGAATTAATCTCTACTCTCGCTATGCGAAGTATATACTTCGCATAGCGAAGTGAAGGAAAACGTAGTCCCATCAAACAGCCCCTTGTCGCTGAGCTTCAGCTTGGGGATGACGAGCAGTGCCATAAAGGCGAGCGTCATAAAGGGAGCGCGCAGTGGTGAACCCATTTCGGCTGCCTTCTGATTCAAGGCGTGATAAAAAGCAGCCACTTCTTCGCCTTTGCGGTCCGACATCAGCCCTGCCAGTGGCAAAGACAGATGTTCGGATGAAATATTGTCAACAGCCGAAAGACCGCCTTTGGTTTCAATAATTTTATTGAGTGCTGCCGCAATCATTTCATCATCGGTGCCAACCGCAATCAGGTTGTGACTGTCGTGCGCCACCGAACAAGCCAGCGCGCCGCGCTTAATTCCTATACCTTTTATAAAGGCAACCGCAGGTTTGCTGTTGTCGTAGCGATTTAAAACCGTAATCTTTAAAATATCATTTTCCACATCTGATACCAAAAGGCCATTGTTGATTTTCGCATTATGCACCTCACTCTCTGTAAGCAGCTCGCCATCGCGGGCAACAATGACTTTTATTTTTTCTCCTTGTGCAGCGACAGCAAAATCATTTGGCGTCACAGCCGTGCGGACAAAATTATTGATGGGAATAAACGGTTTAGATTCAATCAATACCTTTCCATCTTCAACCACTTTTTCTCCTTTGATATAAACCTGCTGCACGTCCATTTCACGCCAGTTACCGACCACAATAAAATCGGCATTGTCGCCCGGATTCAACGTTCCTACAGGCAGATGATAATGGTGCACAGGATTGATGCAAGCTGTCTGCAATACATTAAACAAATCCATTCCCCGATCAATTGCTTTTTTGACTTTCACATTGATGTGGCCGCGCAGCAATTCATCGGGATGACAATCGTCGGTACACAGCATTACATCGTACGGGTATTTATCAATCAGCGGATATAGCATGTCGAAATCGCGTGCAGCACTGCCTTCGCGGATAAGAATCTTCATGCCGAGCTTGATTTTTTCTTCCGCTTCTTCGATGTTGGTACACTCATGATCGGTGCTGATTCCGGCTTTGGCGTATTTTGTCAACTGATCGCCCGACAGCATCGGTGCATGTCCGTCGACTGGCTTTCCAGCATCCAGCGCGGCTTTAATCTTCGCATGCACTTCGGAATCACCGAACACAACGCCCGGGAAATTCATCATTTCGCCCAGATACCAGATGTCCGGATCGCTCATTAATTCAGCTGTTTCTGCTGCATTGATGGAAAATCCGGCTGTCTCAAATGGCGTTGCAGGCACACAGGAGGGAGCGCCGAAAAAGAAATTAAAAGGTACCGTCTTTCCGTTTGCAATCATGAACTTCACACCTTCAACACCCAGGACATTTGCAATTTCGTGCGGATCGGAAACCGTTGCCACAGTACCCTGCCGCACCGCCAGTTCTGCAAAGCGCGATGGAGCCAGCATGGAGCTTTCGATATGAACATGCGCATCAATAAAGCCAGGCAGAATAAACTGCTCCGGCGCGGATTCCAGCTCACTGATGGTTACAATCTTTCCGTTTTCAACAACAACTTCGCCTGCAAAAATGCGTCGGCCAGCGATATCGATAATTTGTCCTGTGATGATCATGAATTGTTTTTTCTAATGACAAATATAGTGAAAATTCAAACACGGGTACAATTCAACAAGACGGTTTTCAGCCTGTTGCTTCTGTCAAAAAAAATGCTTTACTTTGCCTCGTTTACGTGTTTGGCGGGGGCCGTATCATTTCATGACAATTCACAGACAAAAGAAAGTAAAGCATGAAACCAACACTACTGATACCGGCCGCAGGCATGGGAAGCCGTTATGGTGGCCTTAAACAAATGGACGGGATGGGACCGTCGGGCGAAACACTGATGGACTATTCGGTGTACGACGCTATCAGAGCCGGTTTCGGAAAAGTTGTTTTTATTATCCGTCACGATTTCGAACAGGAATTTAAAAATATTTTTAATACTAAGCGCTTCGGTGGCCGCATTGAAGTGGATTATGCATTTCAGTCAATTGAAAATATTCCGGCAGGAATTACAACAAATCCAAAAAGAACAAAGCCCTGGGGCGCAGGTCATGCCTTGTTGATGGCCGCAAATCTTATTCATGAGCCATTTGCTGTTATAAACTCCGACGATTTTTACGGATACGAATCTTTCAAAATAATTTCTGAACACCTGCATGCCTGCGATCCTGTAGCAAACGAATATTGTATGGCTGGATTTCAGCTTAAAAACACCCTTTCAGAAACAGGTGGCGTGTCGCGTGCTATTTGTAATATCAACAAAAATCATGAACTGGCAACCATTTACGAATGCCACCAGATCGTAAAAAATAATTCGGAAATCACCGGAATTGATGAAGCAGATAACAATGTTTTTCTACATGGAAACACCATCGTTTCGATGAACATCTGGGGTTTTACGCCAGCCTTTATGCAACATTCTATTGAACTTTTTTACGATTTTCTCAGTCGGAACAACATGGATCTGAAAGCAGAATTTCATATTCCGTATATTGTCGGAGAGCTTATTGGAAGCGGGAAAGCAACAGTTCATGCCTACGAAACAACTGCCCGCTGGTTTGGTGTCACCTGGCCACAAGACCGCGACGCGGTAGTAGAAAGTTTAAAGTTAAAAGTTCTTAACGGTGAGTATCCGGAAAATTTGTGGGCAGTATGAATATCACTATCGAAAAATTCGGGACAATGCCTTCGGGCAAACAAGTCGACATTATTCATTTGTCGCATGGAAACACTGATGGAATCAAGGTTATAAACTATGGAGCAAAATTAGTTTCACTTATAATTCCGGATGAAAACAATCAACCACTTGACATCGTATTGGGCTACAACACGCTTGCAGACTACCTCAACGGCAACCGCTTTTTCGGCTCTAACCCCGGACCATTTTCCAATCGCATTGGCAATGCGCGTTTCAGCATCGACGGAATCGAATACAGATTCAAACCGAATGTAGGAGCGCACTTGTTGCACAGTGGCGATAGCGCACTGGAAGCGGTTGTATGGGAATATGAAACCGGAAATGATTTTGTAAAACTCATATACATTAGTCCTGACGGCGAATTCGGATTTCCCGGAAATAAAATAATTTCAATCACGTACAAATGGAGTGCTGATTTAATACTCACCATCGAATACGAAGCTACTACTGACAAAGCCACCCATCTGAATCTGACGCATCATTCCTATTTCAATCTCGACGGTGAAAGAAGTGAAAGCATACTCAATCACCGCATCAGCATTGATGCTTCGCGCGTGCTGGACGTTGATGACAACTCCATTTCTTCCGGCAATTTTCTTCAGGTTGAAAACACCCCACTTGATGTACGATTAGAGCAGAAAATTGCCGACCGCATTTTTTCGGACTACGCGGTACTTCAGAAAACATCGGGCTTTGATCAGTGTTATGTCATTGACAAAAAAGCAAAAGAGCTGGCCCGTTGCGCGCGGGTGCTTGCATCAGAAAGTGGCTGCAGCATGGATGTTTACAGCACTTTGCCTGGATTGCAGTTTTACACCGACAATCACGACAATGGAAATATTCCCGGAAAATCAGGCAAAACATATCCCATGCGCAGCGCATTGTGCCTCGAACCGCAGCATTTCCCAAATGCACCGAATATCCCATCGTTTCCTTCAACTTTACTCAGACCCAATGAAATATATCACGAGATAATCCAATATCAGTTCAATAAAAACTCCCCCCGATGACATTCAATGCACTTGATTACGGAATTCTGTTCGCCTACATGCTGCTCATACTGAGTATCGGGCTGTATGTATCGCGTTCAAAAAAAGGTCACAAAAAAAATGCGTCCGATTATTTTTTGGCAGGAAAAGGATTGCCCTGGTGGATTATAGGAGCATCGATTATTGCATCCAATATTTCGGCTGAGCAATTTATCGGCATGTCCGGATCTGGCTTCGCCATTGGGATGGGTATTGCTTCGTATGAATTCATGGGTGCGATTACATTAATTATTGTGGCCGTTTTTTTCATGCCGATTTTTCTAAAAATGGGTATTTATACGATGCCGGAATTTCTCGAAAAGCGCTATGATAAACGGGTTAAAACAACTATGGCAATTTTCTGGCTGGCCGTTTTTATTTTCGTCAACCTGTCTTCCATTCTGTATCTCGGGGCACTCACTATTAAAAATGTCATGTTCGAAGGGCGCGATCTGCTCATCATGGGCAATGCTGTAGATCCGCTCTGGATCGGCATTGTGGTGCTTGGTGTTTTCGCGGCGGCCTATTCGGTTTCAGGCGGATTAAAATCGGTAGCCATCACCGATGTCATACAGGTGATTTTTCTGATTGGCGGCGGACTGCTTACAACGTATGTTGCACTGCAATATCTGGGCGACAACGGAAATGTATTTGATGGATTTATCAAGCTTACCCAAAAAGCACCGGAAAAATTTGACATGATACTTTCGAGAGACAATCCGGGATATATGAAATTACCAGGCCTCAGCGTACTGATTGGCGGTATGTGGATTGCCAATTTGTATTATTTCGGATGCAATCAGTACATCATACAACGCGCACTGGCAGCCAAAAGCATCAAACAGGCACAAAGCGGTCTGGCTTTCGCTGGTATCCTGAAATTATTGCTTCCGCTGATTGTTGTTATTCCCGGAATTGTTGCATTTGTCATGACCAACGATCCTACCAGCGCTCATTACAACGAAATCAAAGTATCCGACGAAGCATACCCATGGCTGTTGCACAACTTTGTGCCCAACGGGCTGAAAGGCCTTGCTTTTGCAGCTCTGGTAGCCGCTATCGTGAGTTCACTGGCATCGATGATGAACAGCATTTCCACTATTTTCACCATGGACATTTATCATGGATATATCCGTAAAGACGCATCACAGACGCGATTGGTGAATGTTGGGAAAATAACGGCAGCCGTTGCACTGCTCATTGCCATTCCAACCGCCATCATGTTACAGAATCTCGATCAGGCATTTCAGTTCATTCAGGAATTCACCGGATTTATCAGTCCTGGGGCACTGGCCATTTTTATGCTCGGCTTTTTCTGGAAGCGCGCGACCTCGAACGGCGCTCTGTTGGCCGCCATCGGCACATTTGTGTTTTCTGCTGCTTTCAGGCAATTCCTGCCCGGAATTCCATTTATCGATCGCATGGGCATGGTCTTTATCCTATGTGTAATCAGTATGGTGGTGACTGCGTATATCGAAAACAAACCGGCCAGCGATAAAACAATCTCTATTGAACGTGCACAATTCAAAACCAGTACAGGATTCAAAATTGCAACACTTATCATCCTTGTTGTTCTGACTGTTATTTACACCATGTGGTGGTAAAACATTATATATGACCGACGAAATACGAAGTCTTTTTTACAAAACATTCGGTGCAAAAGGAGTCGTGTATGCCGCTCCAGGACGCGTAAATCTGATTGGCGAGCACACCGACTACAACAACGGTTTTGTATTGCCGGGCGCCATCAACAAAACGGTTGTGCTTGAAATCGCACCTAACTACAACGACCATTATCACGTGGTTTCAGCCGATTTGTCACAGGAAATTATATTTGAAGCCGAGGATAAAAAATCGGAATATTCCTGGGCCAACTACATCATCGGTGTTGTTATGGAAATGAAAAAACGCGGATACAATGTGCCAGGATTCGATTGCGTCTTTGGCGGAAATATTCCGCGGGGCGGCGGTATGTCTTCCTCAGCAGCACTGGAATCGGCCTTTGCTTTTGCCATCAACGACATGAATCATTTCAATATCTCAAAAGCTGAACTGGCGAAAATAGGACAGATGGCCGAACACAACTATGCCGGTGTGCGCTGCGGCATCATGGATCAGTTTGCATCGCTGCACGGCGAAAAAGAAAAACTCATCCGGCTTGATTGCCGATCGCTCGACTACGAGCTGATTCCATTTCGTCCTGCGGGGTACAAATTATTGCTGATTGACACACGCGTGAAACATGCGCTGGCCAATTCCGAATACAATGTGCGCCGCAGTCAGTGCGAAGAAGGCGTACATATCATACAGAAAAATCATCCTGAAGTTGAGAGTCTGCGCGATGTTACAGAAGACATGCTTCATAAATCAAAAGATAATTTATCACCCGTAGTGTTTGAGCGATGTCTGTATGTGATACAGGAAAACGCGCGTCTGATGCGGGCTTGCGAAGCACTGAAGCAGGATGATTTTATTTCATTCGGAAAAGAAATGTTTGGTTCGCACGAAGGACTAAGCAAACAATACGAAGTAAGTTGCGATCGCCTCGATTTTCTGGTGGAATTTGCACGCAATTATCCGGGTGTTGCAGGCGCACGCATGATGGGTGGCGGATTTGGCGGCTGTACGATCAATCTGATTACAGCAAAAGAATATCAATCGTTTATGGCTGCTGTTACAAAAACATTCGAATTACAATTTGGTAAAAAACCATTTTTTTATGAAGTGTCGATTGATGTGGGCGCGAGGAAGATTGGCTAAGGCATAGGGCATGAGGCATGCGGCATGAGGCGGCTGCGGATGGGTGAAACGCTCAATGCACAACGCTCAATGCGCAACGCTAAAGGCTTTGCAAGTTCTAAGTTCATAACGGTCACGTGGAAATTTGCGGCTCGCTCTGATATGCTAATATACTAATGATTTTTACTTGATAAATTAAGTATATTTGCAATAAAAGGTTGCAATGCGACATAAAATCATTATGCTGTTTGTACTGTTCGCGGCTTTATTAAGCTCCTGTTCACTGCTTAAAATGTCGGAAGAAAACGCACGGATTTTTTCTCAAAACATCATTAACAACCGCGGCGTAATAAATTCTTTATCGCTTGACAGTGCCTCTGCAGCAGCAAATATCAATACCAATGTCAGAATTATTGACCTGACAAAAAAGATGAGCAGATGCTACTCCATGTTTTTAAATAAGGATAGCGTTGTAATCAGTTCTTATACTGTTTCAAAAATTCCACCGGATATGAATTGCATGTTGGTTTGCCGGGATCTTATTGTTATGGAAATAACCCGTAAAAACAAAATGATTTATACAACGCTGTTTGTTTCAGGGTACGAAACATGCAATAACACACGAACCTCTGGCACCATCACAATTTGTTACAAAAGAAATAAAGACAAGTCACTGACGTTGGTTTCTGAAGAATATAGTGAATATGATACAAATGGAGGCCCCCCGATAGAATATGACAGAAAATTCAACAGAAGTTTGAAGAAATACGATAAATAAAAACAATCTATTTTACATTCAGTGCAACTCTTATGAAAAAGCAAATAATATACATACTACTCATGTGCTGTGCACAATTTACATTGAAGGCACAATATAACCCGAAAGACAATCCGGTTCACGGGAGCGGCGATTCTGACCTGTACCGGTTCGATGTTGCCTATTACCAGGGCAATTGCATGATGTCGGAAAAAGAATTCAGCAACAACAAACTGATTAAACATCTGTTTTTTAATCTGACAAAAGACACACTGTGGCAACGTCATTACGGAGATGATTCGGATAAAAGTTGGAGCGAAGAAATATTTGTGTTTCACGACACCATTGATCGCTGCTTTCCATCACTGCATGAAAGCATTTATATGTATTATCTTGAAAGCCGAAAAGCGTACAACAAGAAAGGAAAACTGATTGAACGCGAAGATTACATATTTCTGTATGATCCGGCCCTGTCAAGAAAGCGCTCGTTTATTAAAGCATATTACACCTATACAATCAAAGGGAAACTTATCAGAAAATATGAAATTGAATACGACAATAATCTGAATGCAACAGGTACCACCACAAACTATTGATGCTCACAACGTATGAATGCAGTTTCTGTCATTTCAAGCGAAGTTTTTTCAACCGGAATTTAATTTCAGAATCTTTGTTATCTTAGCACTTTAATACGTTATGAAAAAACTGCTGCTGCCGATATTGTTGTTCATGCTGTGCTTAAATGCACATGCGCAGTTTATAACGACAGAGGAGGACAAATACTTCAATGAGCAGCTTGGATTATATGATTCAACTATTCGCTCTGTTAATGTCCCGATGATGTATCCACGCTTTGCGTATGATAATTCAAAAGAGGACTATTTCAGCCAGGTAGGTTGGATTAGAAAAAAGATTTTCAGGGAGCATTTTGCAGGCATCAGTGACAATCAGAAATATGCCATCCTTATTGATCCGGTTTTAGACCTTAGAATTGGGAAAGAAGATGGAAATACGTTATACAAAAATACTCGAGGTTATATCTTAAACGGTCAGATCGGAAAAAATCTTTTTGTACGTTCCGAATTTTACGAAACACAGACAACACTGCCCGAATACGCCGCTGCATGGGTGGATACCATGAAATTTATTCCGGGGATGATACGCATGAAACCCTTTGGCACCAACGGTTTCGACTATGGCGTTGCGTTCAGTCAGATCATGTGGCAACCATTTCAAAATTATGGAATGCGCCTGGGCTACGATCGTTTCCACATCGGCAAAGGTTACCGCAGCATGATTCTGTCAGATGCATCGCAGGCATACCCGTTTCTGATGAATACATTTACCCGTGACAATTGGAGCCTGAGTCACAATATTGCATCGTTGCACAATCCCGATTTCAACAACAGACTAAATATTCCATTATCTGAAAGCGGCGTGTATCAGCAGAAATGGTTTTCGTGTACGTATTTGACATATAGTCCGAAAAGCTGGCTGAATCTGGGTTTGTTTGAGTCAGTAATTTTTATGCCCGCCGATTCAACCGGCATTTCTTTCTATCCGATGTCAATGCTTCCTGTGCCGCTGGTGCGCACTATCGCTGTTGAATCGCAAGGGCTGCATCACGCTATGGTTGGTCTGCTGGCCGATGCTACAATAAAAGAGCGAATGACTTTTTATACTCAAATCGTTGCTGATGAGATTAATTTTTCTGATCTGAAATATCAGCAAGGCATACAAGGCGCTCTGCAACTTGGGTTACGATATTCAAAAGCACATTCATATGTGTTTAGCGAAT
>Ga0209373_10003815_pt1 | contig 13555 bp, 7 predicted proteins | sample Higcelweek5metaG_FD_187173 | JGI IMG/M metagenome (GOLD analysis project Ga0209373, IMG submission 187173) | Freshwater pond sediment microbial communities from the University of Edinburgh, under environmental carbon perturbations - High... | ecosystem: Environmental > Aquatic > Freshwater >...
AACTGAGCAGAAAGTTTCTACGTTGTTGATAATAGTTGGTAAACACATATAACCTTTATCTACTGGGAATGGAGGTTTATCCCTTGGTTCGCCTCTCTTACCTTCCATAGATTCGATGAGTGCAGTTTCTTCACCGCAAACATAAGCACCAGCACCAAATTGAATTCTGATGTCGAAATTAAATCCTTGGATTCCACCAATATTCTGACCTAGTCTGTTATCTTTTCTAGCATCAGCTAAAACTTTCTCAAGATAGGTTTCGAGATATTTGTATTCCCATCTTAAATAAATTACACCTTCGTCTGAACCAACAGCATAAGCAGCAATAGCCATACCTTCGATTAACATTTCTGGACGTTCTGTCAAAAGAACTCTGTCTTTAAATGTACCTGGTTCGCCTTCGTCTGCATTACACAAAACATAACGCTTTGGACCTGCTGATTTTGAACAGAAATCCCATTTCAAACCTGTTGGGAAACCTGCTCCACCACGTCCGCGGATGTTTGATTTTTTTACTTCATCAATTACGTCTTTTGGTTGTAATGATGTTAACTTGGTTTTAATTGTAACACCTGCAGTATAGTCACTCAAAATAACCTGACCTTTGCGTTTGATGTTACTGTTAACCATTGACATCACTTCAGGAGAAGAGTTTTTACCATCGCCTGAATTCTTGTGATATAAGTCTGTAACTTTTTTACCTTCTTTCAGACCTGCAACAATTTGTTTTGCTACAGCAGGTGTGAGATTAGTAAAAATTTTACCGTTGATGATAGCAGCAGGCTCCTGATCATTCATGCCAATACATGCTGTATTGTATAAACCAATCTTTCCATCAGCACTGTTTTCGCCGAATTTGCATCCGGCTGCTGCCTCAAACGCTTTCTTTACTTCTTCTCTGCCCATCATACATGCTACAGCACTGTCGTTGAGATAAACAGTGTTGGTTCCACGTGATTCCTGACTGAAAAAATGGTAAAATGTTAATGTTTGTTCAACATCAACAACTGCCATGTCGAGAACTTTAGCAACACCTTGTGTCGCTTCCTTCGAGATATAACCAAACTCAGCCTGAATGTCCAGTAGGATATCCATAAGCCTGTTCTTGTCTGAGTTATACTTCTTAATAATCTTTTCTAGTTGACTATTCATTCTGTATAAGCTTTAGTATTTAAATTGTTTGTTAAAAATTTAACTGTTAAAGAATTAACAGCAAATATATTATTATTGAATGTATGGCAATAGGTTTTAAAACATTTTTTTTTAATTTGTAAGCAATCTAAATAAATGGTATGAGTGTTTTATTTGCTGCTCCGAAAAAGATGCTAAATGTGCTGCTGTGCAACTTGTATATGTATATTAGTTCGTTTCTATAAAACGATAAAAAATTTCCTTAAAATTTAGTGCTATTTACGATGAAATTATAACCTGAAAAAAATCGTTTTATCGGAGAATAGTTTTTAAGGTTTTTACCGTAAAATCTATTTCCTCTTGAGTATTGAAATATCCAGGACTGAATCAGCTGAATTTATTGCCTTGTTTAATTATTGTGGCAATATCAATATACAATACAACCCCGAATTACGTAGTGAGCAACAATTCTAATGGCTAGCTGAAAGCAATCATTTGCATCGAAATTTTTCTAGCATTTTAATTGTGGAACAAATCCCTTTGAAGTCCAAAAATTGAGTTTTTAAAACTTCGCATAATACCAAAATTGTCAAGTTATAAGACCAAACAGTCTTCAAAGTTCCGTGCGTAGGCCTTGGCAAAACGGCGGGAAGAACAAGCGGTGAGGGCAAAATAATTAGAATTGTGTCGAGCCGATATATCGTTTCTAAAACAAATTTTATAAATGGCCAAGGGTGTTGGCATTTGTTTTAGGCCAGGTCGACTTACAATTCTATTGTTTTGCACGAGGCGGGTTGGGTAGCTTCGTTTTGCCTTGATTTCTTTGCAACTTTCTTGATTAAGCAAGAAAGTTTAAATCATTAAAATTTGGTGCTATTTATGATGAAATTTTAACCTGAAAAAAAGCGTTTTATCGGAGAATAGTTTTTAAGGTTTTTACCGTAAAATCTATTTCCTCTTGAGTATTGAAATATCCAGGACTAAACCTTAATGTTCCTGCAGGAAAAGTGCCAATTGATTTGTGAGCAAGTGGGTTACAATGTAATCCAGCGCGAACCATAATGCCAAAGTCTTTATCAAGAATTGCAGCTAATTTGTTTGGGGCATACAAATCTGTAGAAATAGAAATTACTGGCAATACGTCATTTCCTGTTTTGGGACCATGAATCCGAATTTCTTCAATCTTAGATAATTCCTGAATGAAATATGCTGTAATTTCTTGCGAATGCTGTCTGATTTTATTTTGCCCTTCGCTAAGAATAAATTCAATTCCGGCTTTTAACCCTGCTATCCCAACAGTATTGGTAGTGCCAGCCTCCAGTTTGTCAGGATAATTATCTGGATGTCTGTCTGATTCAGATTTGCTTCCAGAACCACCATGTATAAGCGTGTCGATATCTATGTGGCTGGCCAAACACATTCCTCCGATTCCAGAAGGTCCGTAAAGTTTTTTATGACCAGTAAATGTGAGTATATCGATTTTGTCTTTTTGCATGTCGATTTCTAAAAATCCAGCGCTTTGTGCTGCATCAACATGATAGGGCACATTTCTTTTACGACAGATTGAGCCAATTTCTGATACTGGCATCTCAATTCCGATAATGTTAGATCCATGAATCATGGAAACTAGTTTTGTGTTGGGACGAAAACTATTTTTAAGCATTTCCAAATCTATTCTGCCATTTTTGTCACAATCAATTATGCTTAAATCAATTATTCCACTTTCCTGTAAAAATCGTAGTGGTCGTAAGGTTGAGTTGTGCTCCATGTGACTAATTATCGCATGGTCACCTTTTTTAAGAAATCCTTTAAATGCAGTATTTGTAGCATGAGTAGAGTTCGGAAAAAACATCACTCTTTCGGGTTTCTCAACATTGAAAAGCGAAGCAATCAAACTTCGTGTATCAGCAACAATACCTGCAGCTTTCACTGACATGCTGTGACCTGAACGACCAGGACTTGCACCATATTCGGTTAAGTATTCACAAATTGCGCTGGCTACAGTTATAGGCTTTGGCCAACTAGTAGCGGTGTTGTCAAGATAAATTTGCATTTATAAAGTCCTTTCCTTTGTTTGTGATTAATAATCTTGATTCGTTATCAGAATCTTTCGTAAATTCAATTAGTTTTTCTCCTTCGAGATAATCAGATAATATTCCTCTAAAACTTTTTGTTCCAGGAATTACTTCTTTGTACTCTGGGATGCCTATGCCAGCTGACTTCTTTAGAAGATGCCTTAATAGTAAGTTTTGGGATTTTTCCAATATTGAGCTGTGCAAAAATTCATTTTCGATAAATTTGATTTTACCTTTATTTGCTAAAAAATGAAGATAAATTTTGATTTTTTGCTTCGAAATTCCTGCCTGCAGAGCTTTTTCTTCAATTTCTGGTAACACTGGCTTACTATCGTCATAGCTTAAAATAGAATTTTCGAGCCAGAGGATTTCTTTTTCTGTTTTATTGTCTATTTGTGGTTTATAGCCAAATTTTATCCAAGTGTTTTTGTGTCTGTCAATAAGCTTTTTGTCTTTTAGCTTGTTTAGTAAAAGCTCCAAATAGACTCTTCCACATTTGACTTTTGTAAGCCCGAGTTTGCCAAGAATCTCAACTGTTTCTAAACCTTCTTCAAAAATATTGTTTTTGAGATGGTGTTCTTCGAGAATCTTTAGAGTTTTATTTGCAAATGATTCATCAAATCCAGAAGCAATTAATATTTTGTTGCCTGAGTTATCATACACACGAAATTGATCTGATAATTCAGAGATTTCTGCAATTAAATTCTCTTTTTCCAAATTTAATTTTTCGGATATTTCGTCTAGCTCAAAAGGCCTGAACTCACGCTTAAGAATTAGGTTGATGTTTTCTATTGTGCTATTGCCAGACAAAATGTTTACGCACAAACCCTTCAGAAATTCTGTTAGCTGTGGAGTGCGCTTACGATGGTGCAGGGGAGAGGCATCAATAATGTAACCACCACCAAGAGTTGTATCGTCGGAAGAGTTTCTGATAATTATTTTATCACGATTTATTAAAATTGCCGGTTTATTTAAGTGCAATTGTACGATTGCGTCTTCGCCTGCAGCTACTTCGTCTTTGTTAAGTAAATGCATTCTTGCTGAAGATTCATAAGTTCCCGATAAGACAATTACGTTGGACCATAATTTTAAATTCGGTACTGACAAAAACAATGTTATATAAGCATCAGCCAAAACTGTAGAATCGAGTTGTTTACTGCTTATAAGCATTCCTCTTTCGAAGTCTTCATTTTTTAAACCTGTTAGGTTTAGGGCAGCTCGATCTCCTCTTTCGACACTGTTTACTGTTTTTCCATGTCTTTCAATTGATCTTACTTTGAGTTTTTGCTTAGTCCCTGGCAGCAAAAATACATCTTCGCCTACCGAAATGCTACCATCGCTTACAGATCCAGTTACAACGCTTCCAATTCCTTTTACTGTAAAAATCCTGTCAATGTACATGCGGAAAAGTTTTCCTTTGTCCTTTTCACCAAACAGATTTAATGAATTCTCAATTTCGTAGATTAACTCGTTTTTTCCTTCTCCAGTTGTTGATGAAACCCCAACAACCGGAATTCCTTTTAGACTTGTATTTTGTAAATATTCCGAGATTTCATCTGTGGCAATTTCAATAAGTTCTTCGTCAACCAAATCCTTTTTTGTCAGCGCAACAACTCCGTTTTTAATTCCAAGTGCGGTAATTATGTTAATGTGTTCTGCAGTTTGTGGCATAATGCCTTCATCGGCAGCAATTACAAGTAAAACCATATCAATTCCGCAGGCTCCGCCGACCATGGTATTAATAAAATCCTTATGCCCCGGAACATCAATTATTCCAACCGACTCGCCACTAGGAAGTTCTAGATGCGAAAATCCAAGATTAATTGTGATTCCTCTGGCTTTTTCTTCTTTATGAGTATCACAGTCAATTCCAGTCAGCATCTTTATCAGCGATGTCTTTCCGTGGTCAATATGTCCGGCTGTGCCGATTATTAGGTGTTTCATTTGTTTTTTTTATTGCCACTAAGGCACTAAGCGATGCACTGAGCATTTGTCGAAGTGGCACTAAGTGGTTTTTTTATAATTTTTACGCCTCTTTGCGTTGTATACCGCGCGAGTTACTCGCGTGGGAAAATATCAAATTCATAACCCACGCGAGTAACTCGCGCGGGATTCAGCGCTCGTTTTTTCAATTTTTCTCATTTCGTGTTAACGCTTTTTACCCCATTAACCGAATCCGCAATTATCGAAGCAATTATTTCTAAATCATTTTCGTCAAGAGTAAGTACATCGACAATCAGATTTCCTTTTTTGAGTATTGCTGCTATTGGTGTGCTATGGTTTAATAATTTATGATACAAGCTTTCTGCAAAATCAGATCTTTCTTTATTTGAAACAGAATCGGCCAAAATATGAACAGCAAATCCTGGAATTTCTTTATCGGGCAGCGAGCCTCCACCAATTTGTGCATTGTTTTCGATGGTTTTGCAGTTTATACCTGCAGCATCAAGCAGTTTATTAAGTTTGTCGGCTTTCTTTTTTAGTTCCGCTGGTTTTTGAGAAACAAGTCTGAAAACCATATTTTTTCTAAACAAATCATCTTCGTTAAGATATGCTGAGCAAGCGGTTTCGAGCATTGCAAGTGTTATTTTACAAACTCTTAGCGCTCTTAACATCGGATTTTTCTTTAGTTTATCAATCAAAGCTTTTTTGCCAGCAATAATTCCTGCTTGTGGACCACCAAGAAGCTTATCTCCACTGAAACAGATAATATCCACACCACTTTCGATCGAAGACTTTACAGATACTTCGTCACTCAATGCAGTATTTTTAATGTTTTTCAATAAGCCAGAGCCTTGGTCGTAAATCACTGGAATATTGTGCTCTTTGCCGAGTTTGCATAAATCAGTCAATTCTACTTCTTCGGTAAAGCCTTTGATAATGTAATTGGATTTGTGTGCCTTAAAAAGAATAGCAGTTTTTGAGTTAAGCGCATTGCTGTAGTCACTCAGTTTTGTTTTGTTGGTAGTGCCAACTTCGACCATCTTACAACCAGAAGCCGCCATAACATCAGGAATGCGGAACGAACCACCAATTTCGACAAGTTCACCTCGTGAAACAATAACTTCTTTTCTTTTTGCAAATGTGTTCAAACACAGCATTACTGCAGCAGCAGCATTGTTTACAACCAGAATGTCTTCTGCACCGGTTAGGAATTTAAGAATTTTAGCTGGATGAACATTTCTACTACCTCTTGAACCAGTATTAAGATCAAATTCTAAGTTGCTGTATCCAGCCAGTTTTTTGCAGGCTTCGCTAAGCATTTCCTCACTGAAAGGCGCGCGGCCAAGGTTTGTGTTAATAATTATCCCAGTTGCATTATAAACTTTGCGCAAACTTGATTCATTGAGAGTCAAAAGCAGCTTTTCGGCTTTTGTAATTACATCTTCTGACGCGGGCGCAATAGCTCCGTTCTTTAATGATTCTCTGTAAAATTCAATTGATTGTCTTATTGCAAAAGTTACCAACTCCCTTCCATAAGAAGAGATTAACTTTGCGACTTCGGGTGTGCACAAAAGTTTATCAACAGCGGGAAGGCTTTTGTAGGCCTCCGATGGTGTACTCATATTCGGTTAAATTTTCTCAAAATTAAGTATTTTTTTTTAATTTTTATTGAATTTAAATTGTTCGAAAGTTGTTTGTTATTTGTGTTCAGAGTTAAATTTATTTCAATTGGGTCAAATTAACATTTAGTAAGGATTTCATTTGAGCAATTGCAATTTTGTTAAGTTGTTGCAACCTTTCTTTTTGGGGCAAACCCTGACTGATAAGTACTGAATTTATACTTTCGAGGTTCGACAAAACAACTAATTGCTCAATACTTGCATAATCGCGCATGTTTCCTTGTTTATCAGCATTGTCTTTTCGCCACTGTAATGCGGTAATACCAAACAATGCCATATTTAGAATATCTGCTTCGCTTGTATAAACATTTGTGATTTGAGTTTTCGTTAATTCAGATGGAATAAGATTTTCTTTAATAGCATCTGTATGGATATGATAATTAACTTTTGCTAATGTTCTCTGCAAATTCCAATCTAATTTAAGACGATCGTTTTCGTCGGCTTTTAGTCGCTGAAATTCCTTGATAAAGTAAAATTTAAACTCAGCACTTATCCAACTCGCAAACTCAAACGCAATGTCCTGATGTGCAAAAGTGCCACCGTATCTTCCAGATTTTGAAATTATACCAATTGCTCCTGTTGATTCAATCCATTTTTGTGGCGTAAGAGAAAAACTATTAGCCCCTGAATCATTTTTAAACGCATCGAATTCGATGCTATTAAAATGTGGATTATAAAGAATTTCCCAAAGGCCACAAAACTCTATGGCGTTTCTCGTCCTCATCCAGTTCTGAATTATATAATTAGTTCTTTCAGAATCTCTGTATCGAGCCATATCAGTCAACGAAATATAATTTTCGGCTTTATTCGAAAACAATGAAATGTGTTGTCCTTTTACCTCTATCAGTTTGCTTTTTGTCATATTTAAACTGTAATATTCATTTGAACTGTTGTGTTTTCTGCAACAGTTGAGTCAATGTTTCCACTGTAAACTTAAAATCACCGATTGTGATCTCAAGACACTAACAGGTGGTAGCTATATCCCATTTAATTCTTAGCAGAGGGAGCAGGAATCGAACCTGCCACAGCCGGTGTTATCCGTCTGCTGCCGGTGTTGAAGACCGGATGGAACACCAGTTCCGTTCTCTCTAGTTCATACAAAAATAATCAATTATTTGTACCGTATTTATTATTTTTTTCGATTATAGAAAAAATCTTGAATGTGATAACAAAAGTGTCAAGCAAAATTTCTAGGGGCGTTTAAAAAATGATTTGGATGATTTTGCGAATTATGGGGTTGAATGATCGAAGTTGCGACGCGCGCAGGCCTTGGAAAAACGGCGAGCCAGCCCAAGCCTTGTGAACGGACAAGCATTTAGAACAGTAGCCAGCCGACATGTCGTTTAAAATTAAAGCAAGATGGGCCATTAGTGTTCGGGCTTTAATTTTACCAGGTGGCTTAACTGTTCTTATGCTTGGACGGAGCGCGCTGGGAGCATCGTTTTTACTCGCAAGCTCGTGAGCTTTGGTTCCTAGCCTTTTTTGTTTCGTTTTTGTTCACTCTGTTAATTATTTTCAGAGGTGTTCACGAGTTCACCGCCTAAGGGCGGTTCAGTTGTGGCAATGACAAAAATGAAAAAGATTTTATAAAATATATCAACTGATTGCAGAAAAAAACATTCAAGAACATTAAGTTTTTTCAAATCCTCAGAAATATTGCTTTATCATAATAAATCGCTATGATTTTCTGGCTCAAAATTATCCGATTTTTCTACATTTTCTAAATTTTACGCATTTCGTACTTCTGCATTTTTGTGCTGAAAAGCGAAATTTTGCAAAAATCTAAAATTACGTTAAGTGTCAGATATTCAGGTAAATAACAAATCTGCCCTAAGATTTTGATGTTGTTTTCAGAAGAAAAATTGCAGAAAAGTATCGGTTTTTGATTTTAAAACCAGCATTAAACCACAGCATAAAATCAGGTTATTACTCTCTGTTCCTGCCTTTGTTATCGCTTTACATTTGTTTCGAAAGATTACAATACGTTCAATGAAATTTAAAAATAAGAGTAATAACCATTAAAAATTAAAGTTATGGAAACAAGAAAAAGAATTTTGGTAGTTGATGACGATATCGATGTTATCACTGTTTTAAAAGCCATCTTAACAAAAGAAGGCTATGATGTAATATCTGCAGTAAACAAGGAAGAAGGTCTTGTAAAACTGCGCACCGAGCATCCAGATTTGGCAATCCTCGACGTTATGATGACCACTCAGTATGAGGGTTTTGATATGGCAAGAGAAATGTTGAGCAATCCTGAATTTAAAAACATTCCGTTTTTGATTCAGTCTTCAATCGACATCCTTGTAACATCGAAAGTTAGCGTTCAGGACATGGCTCGCGAGTACAGAAAAGATCCTAATTTCAAAGATTTGCAGGTTATCCTTCTGAAAAACATCACTGATGGTTCAGCAGGTATTGATTACAAAGGTGAAGACGGAAGAACATACTGGTTCCCAGTTCGTGGTTTTATCAGAAAACCAGTTGACGCAGCAAAGATTATCGAAGAGATTAAGAAGCACTTAAATTAATTTATTCACAAACAAAGCATGGTGTAGTGTCACCGTGCTTTGTTTTACAATCAGAAATTTTTAATGTTTATGAAAACAAATATAAAGGACATATTACTCAAATATCCCGAAGGTGCACAAGAAAACCTGATTCCTGTTTTGCAGGATGTTCAAGAAGTTGAAGGTTTTCTTTCAAAAGAATCAGTAATCAGTGTCAGCAATTATTTAAAAATGCCGGCAAGTAAAATATTTGGTGTTGCTACATTTTATAATCAATTCAGATTTGCTCCTTTAGGAAAATATCATATTCAGGTTTGTCGTGGTACAGCTTGTCATGTGTTGGGATCATTAACAGTTCTCCAGGAGGTCGAAAAATTTATTGGTGTAAAATCTGGAAGTACTTCACGTGACGGATTATTCAGTCTCGAAGAAGTTGCCTGTATGGGTGCATGTGGACTTGCTCCTGTGATTTCTGTCAATGGAAATTTTCACGCAAAAGTTACCAGCGAGTCTATAAGTGAAATTTTGGAAAATTATCGTAAACAAGAACAGATATGAGCACAGAAATAAATAATCAATATAAAGAGTTTCTCATCAACGAAGTGCTGAGAGATTTTTCAAGTAATTCTAAGGATACACAGGTTCTGGATCAGATTTCTATCATGAAGCATGAAAGGATTTCTGAACCGATTATTTATGTAGGAGCAGGAACTTGCGGACTCGGAGCCGGAGCAGGCAAAACATTGGTTTCAATAAAAAAATATCTTGCAGATAATAATATTGCTGCACGAATTATCGAAACTGGTTGTATCGGTCTTTGCGCTGTTGAACCAATTGTTGATGTTCAACTTCCAGGTTTTAACAGGGTATCATTTCAGAATGTAACCGAAGATAAAGTTACTTCATTGCTGGAGCCGATATTAAAGAAAATGGAATTGCCTACAGATGTAGAATTGCTTGGACAATTAGAAGTTCCAGCTGCAAGAGTATGGGATTCTGTAAGATTTTTAAATGATCATCCTTTTTTCGCACCACAAAAACGTTTGGTGTTAAAAAATTGCGGTATTGTTGACCCTGTCGACATTAACGAATACATTGCACGTGGCGGTTACAAAAGCTACATCAAAGCAATAAATATTTACAACTCATTAGATATTTGTGATATTATCGAAAAAAGCGGATTAAGAGGCAGGGGCGGAGGAGGTTTTCCAACCGGTCGTAAATGGAAATTTGCAAATTCGGAAGTTAACGATCAGAAATATTTGATTTGTAATGCTGACGAAGGTGACCCAGGTGCATTCATGGACAGAGCCGTTATCGAAGGTGATCCTCACAGACTCATCGAAGGTATGGCAATTGGTGCTTATGGCATCGGAGCAACTAAAGCTTATGTTTATATCAGAGCCGAATATCCTTTGGCAATTACAAGATTAGAAATTGCAATCAAACAGGCAAAAGATTTCGGACTTATTGGAAAAAATATCTTCGGAACTAATGTTGATTTCGAAATAAAAATTAAAAAAGGTGCTGGAGCATTTGTTTGTGGAGAAGAAACTGCACTTATGAACAGCATCGAAGGTAAAAGAGGAATGCCACGTCCAAGACCACCATTCCCAACTACCAGCGGATTGTTCGGGAAACCGACAGTTATCAATAACGTAGAAACTTTTGCTAACGTTTCGTCAATTATTGATCATGGCGCAGAATGGTTTGCTTCGACAGGTACTGCAAACAGCAAAGGAACCAAGGTTTTTGCTTTATCAGGCAAAATTGCTCTTACTGGTTTGGTAGAAATTCCAATGGGAACAACTCTTCGACAGATATTATTTGATATCGCTGGTGGAATTAAGAACGGTAAAAAGTTTAAAGCAGTTCAAATCGGTGGTCCTTCGGGCGGATGTATTACAGAGGCAAATCTCGACATTCAGATTGATTATGAATCTTTAATCGGCGTAGGTGCAATGATGGGTTCAGGCGGACTTGTCGTGATGGACGAAGACAACTGCATGGTTGATGTCGCTAAGTTCTTTATGGGATTTATCCAGAAAGAAAGCTGCGGAAAATGTATTCCATGTCGTGAAGGAACAAAAAGATTACTTGAAATACTCGAAAGCATTACCTCAAAACCAAATGCTGGTGATCAGACAGAAGCTCTCGATAGATTTAAAGGCGTAATGCAAATCGAAAAACTTTGTACCGTTATTAAGGATACATCATTATGTGGATTGGGACAAACTGCTCCAAATCCTGTACTAAGTACTCTGAAATGGTTCAAAGATGAATATGAGGCTCATGTTTTTGACAGACATTGTCCTGCTGGAGTTTGCCAAAATCTGAAAGTTTACAAAATTAATGTTGATAAATGTACCGGTTGCACAGTTTGCTCAAAGAAATGTCCGGTTGGTGCAATTATCGGATCAAGAAAGTCTCCTCATTTTATCAACGAAGACAAGTGTATTGGCTGCGGAGCATGTTATGAGGCATGTAATTTTGACGCTATTCATATTGTGTAATTTTAAAAAATACTGTTATGAGTTTTTTAATAGAAGTAAATAATAAACAAATTGAAGCCAGAAAAGGCGAAACAATTTTAGATACACTGAAGAGAAATGGCATCAAGGTTCCTACATTGTGTCATATCAAAGACAGATTTCCAACTGGATCATGCAGAATGTGTGTGGTTGAGAATCTGAAAACCAATAAATTGGTCACATCCTGCTCAACTCCAGTTGAAGAAGGAATGAAAATACTTACAAACTCTTCGAGAGTGGTTGATTCTCGTAAGGTGATTGTCGAATTACTCTTGTCAAACCATCCTGACGATTGTTTGTATTGCGTAAGAAACAAAAATTGCGAATTACAGGATTTGTCAGATGAGTTACACGTTAGAGAAAGACGCATTAAAGGAGCAAAGACTGTGACTCACATCGACAGGTCAAGTACAAGTCTTGTTCGCGATCCTGATAAATGTATTCTTTGCGGAAGATGTGTACGCATTTGCGAAGAAGTAATGGGTGTTTCATGTATCGACTTTATAAACAGAGGTAGCAAGACAGTTATCGGAACTGCTTTTAACCAAGGCTTAAATACTTCGAGCTGTGTTAATTGCGGTCAGTGTATCATGGTTTGCCCAACTGGAGCATTATCAGAAAAGAGCCATTTCCCAGAACTGTTGGCAATGCTTAATAATCCTGAGAAGACTGTTGTAGTTCAATATGCTCCTTCGATTTCTGTTTCTTTGGCCGAAGAGTTTAAAATGGCTCCGGGAACCGACATTAACGGAATTATGAATGCTGCTCTTAGAAAAGTAGGATTCAAATATGTATTTGATACAACTTTTGCTGCCGACCTAACAATTATGGAAGAAGCATCAGAGCTAATCCATAGAGTTACAAACGGAGGCGTGTTGCCAATGATGACAAGTTGCTGCCCAGGTTGGGTAAAATTTGCCGAAGAATTCTATCCGGGATTTATTCCGAATTTGTCTTCATGCAAATCTCCTCAGCAAATGATGGGAGCAGTTGTAAAAACTTACTGGTCAGAAAAATCAGGAGTGAAACCCGAAAATATTTATTCAGTTTCTGTTATGCCTTGTACTGCGAAAAAGTTCGAAGCCCAGAGAGACGAAATGACAAACAAGGGAATTACCGATGTCGATGCAGTTTTGACAACTCGCGAATTAGGTCAGTTGATTAGAATGTATGGAATTGATCTTCATAATATCGCTCCAGAAACTACAGATTCACCACTGGGCTATAGAAGTTCGGCAGGTAAATTATTTGCTGCATCTGGCGGAGTTATGGAAGCAGCAATACGTACTGCATACAATATGCTTACCGGCGAAGAATTGCTGAGGTTTAAAATCGATGCATTAAGAGGTTTGACAGGTTGCAAAGAAGCAGAAGTTGACATTAACGGTCTTAAAGTCAGAGTTGCTGTTGTAAACGGACTTGCAAATGCAAGAATCTTGATGGACAGCATTAAACGAGGCGAAAAAGACTATCATTTTATCGAAATTATGGCTTGTCCAGGTGGTTGCATAAATGGTGGTGGCCAGCATATTGGTGCTTCTGAAGAAGATATCAGAGCTAGAATGAAAACGATTTACGATATTGATGATAAAGAAACAATAAAAGTATCTCATAAAAATCCAGAGATTGTTCAGATTTACAAAGATTTTCTTGAAAAACCTCTGGGACATACAAGTCATGAGTTA
>Ga0209373_10003816_pt1 | contig 13554 bp, 11 predicted proteins | sample Higcelweek5metaG_FD_187173 | JGI IMG/M metagenome (GOLD analysis project Ga0209373, IMG submission 187173) | Freshwater pond sediment microbial communities from the University of Edinburgh, under environmental carbon perturbations - High... | ecosystem: Environmental > Aquatic > Freshwater >...
GCCTGAAATATTTTGAATACCCAATTTATCATTATAACGTTGCGGATACAATACAAAAAAATGTAACAAAATACCAATAACAGTAATTATAAATATGAAGAATATAAATAACTTTTTTATCAAGTTCATTTCATCACCACCTAAACAACTTCTTTATTTTTAATCAATCGATATGTTAGAAAAGCACAAAGAAGACTTAATATAACACTCAGAGAAATAGTAGCGATAGTAAATTCTATTGTAGAATTTAATGTGTTGTTTATGTTACTAATAATCGTCCACATTAAAATGGCTTGGAAAATAACCAGTACCATTCCTTCGTATTTTCTGCTACGTTCACAAAAAGCGAAATATATTACAGTTATTACCGGAGAAACAATCAGACAAATAGATCTTGCAAAATCAAGCAGATTAAGTGGGAGTAATAGCCTTAAATAGTCGTAACGGACAAAAGAAAGAAAAAGGGCATTATCCATGTAGTCAACATCTTTGGGTAGTATTAGTGCTATTGAAGAAGTATGGCCTGTCATGAGCACCGCTTTTTGAAGTATAATTTGGTAGCTTATATAAACGCTAATTATCTGTGTGAAACAAAGCATCAAAATCGCTATAATACCAGGAATAATGAAACTTAAATATATACCCACCTTATTTACTGGTAAAGACATAATGGTGTAAATGCTCTTTGAACCGAAATATCTTTGATAAACCGAGACTGCAATAATAATGAGAATCAGTGCAAAAGCGATAAAAAACATAGTGCTGTACTCTGCCTGTTGCATGAATTGTTCAAACCGGATTTTATTGTTGTTAAACGATTGTCTTGAGAATGCAACTAATTGAAATACGAGAAGTGCCGCACATACAAAGAAAGCTTTTATTCCGATTCCCCAAAATTGAAAACTACATAACCGATAAAGTTTTTTCATATAAATTTCTCCCCATAGTGAATTAGTTTGCTAATACATTTATTCATCCCATAACTTGGTAATCAACCCAACTGTGTCTTTATAAGATAAATTGATTTTCTTAGCATAATCGACGAACTCTTTTGCTGCGACCTTAGTCAACTCATCTGTAATATTATTTTTTGTTTTCTCATTAACTATTATCGCACTCTTTACATTATTCCCAGTTGAAAGTATTCCTTCTTCTTCAAGCAGTTTGTAAGCTTTTTGAACAGTATTCGGATTGATTCCTAATGTTCCTGCAAGTACGCGCCGCGATGCGAGTTCATCACCGTTTTGGATCGTTCCCAAATGAATTTTAATTTTCACATACTTGATTATCTGCTGATACACAGGTTCAGAATCGTTTAGAATCATATCTTCAAAGAGTTCCAAAATACATCGCCTCCCTTCGATATTGTGTATTATATTATTAATACACTTTAATGTCAATAGTTTATTTATAGTCATAAAAATTAGTATTTGTTCAAAAAAAGACAGATTAGATTTAATTCTAATCTGTCTTTTTCTATTCATTTTATTCTTTTTTATTTTACCTTATTCTTCGCTCGGTAGTTCGTATCTGAACGATAATGCCGGTACGCCTTCGCTATTACACAAATTGTATCCTTCAATCGGGCAAATCATTGACATTCCGTAACCTATGTAATCAGCACGTTTAAGATCATCCGGTAAATAGATTTTGACTTGATTCTTTCCAACAATTTCAGCATCCAAAGTTCCGACTACCGTTTTGTCATCTCTGACAAGTTCAAATCCAAGAAGTTTGTCTCCTACTGATAATTTCAAACCTGATCCTACAAAGTTAAAATTAACCAATACATAATCTGATTTCCATTTTACCGAAGTTGGTACTGGACATGAAACATAGTTTATATCGTATCCGTCAACACCGTAAGTATCTGCTAGTGCGATTGCGGCAATACGTTCGCCTAAAGGTTTTTTCTTCTTTGGATGAGCTAAATCTGGATCTGCTGGGTCAAAACTTCCTAAATCCATAGATGTGATTAAATATGAATTCTCAATTTTTTCATATGCCAGAACCTGAGTGCTTCTTTGCGCCGCTAAATATGGGAATGAATTTAAAATATTATCGCTAGGATAATGAGACGATAACTGAACGTTGTAAAATGCAAAGTTGCAATTAAATTCTTTACGCATTTGAGTGACCCAAGCTGTCAACCAATCATCATATAGCTCGAAAGAATCATTATCACTTTCGCCCTGATAGAAAATCATTCCGGCAAAAGGCATATTTAGGAAAGGTGACATCATGGTGTTATATACTAAAGAACCTGTTAATCCAAGTGTTGAGCCAAATTCAGCAGAACAGAACTGTCTAAATTCCATTCCACCCCACGCCATATGTACAACTCCTAATGGAACATCAACGTGATTTGAAACTTCTTTTGCAAAATAATAACCCAGCGCTGAGAAATTTTCTAAAGTATCATATGTAGTTTTTTGCCAGCAATATTCGGGATTCATAACATCGACTTGTGCAAAAGCCGTCTTGCCCTCAATATCATCGGTACTTTGTCTGAAAATTCTTATATTATCATTTTCGCTTATTTCATTTACAACTTCTGGATTTTCATTTATCGTCGTAGAAAAAACTAACTCCGCGTTTGATTGTCCAACAATATAGTAAACATCTCCGACTAAAATGTCTTTATATTCATAAGATGCTCCGGTTTTAGTGTAAACTTTAAGTGATTGAGTTTCTTTTGAAGCTTCATGAGGTGAAAACTGTATATGCCATTCACCGTATTTATTTACTTGAGCATATCGCGTTTCTCCCATAAACTCACCGTAAATATATCCACCTTCATTAGCTTTATTGCTCCATCCCCATACGTTAACGTAGTTATCTCTTTGAACCACCATATTATCGGTTATACATCCTGATATTGTATATTCAAAGGTATTACCAGGATCATTTGCATCCGGTTGAGCCGTTAATGCAGGAACTGCCGTAGCGCTCGTTTTGTTTTTGTCATCGTTTTGTTTACAACTTGTTAATGTCATAATCCCTAAGACAGCTACAATAATAAACATAACAATTACTATATTCTTTTTCATTCCAAACAATCTCCTTTTTTATTTATCAAATTTAAAAGAAACACATGGCAGCCCACTGCTGCTGAATAAATTATTTTTGACTATAGGTGTAATGGCTTTACAAGCGTATGCGATGGACTTATATTTGCCTTCATACTTTTCTGGAATATCCACTACAACCTTATTATCCCCCGAAATTTTGGCGCTAACGCCATTTAATATCTGGCCTTCAAACCCAATAAGGTAGAATCCAGAAAGCTCGTCACCCTTTTCAAGTTTCAATCCTTTACCGACATATTTAAATGTTATTGTTGCTTTGCCATCTCCCCACTTAATACTTTCTGGAACTGGGCAAGCTTTCGTACTCATTTTGTAGCCTTTAACTTTATACTCCTGTGTAAGTGCTATATTTGCAAGTCTATCACCAACAGGTTTTTTATTATACGGATGGGCCATATCAGGTTCGGAATCACTCATTATACCTACATCATATGAAGTTACTAAATAAGAATTTTTAATTAAAGAGAGAGCCTCTGTCTGTTCACAACGAAGCATTCCAAGTCCTGTCCATTCTGTTTCTAAAATACCAGCATGTGACGAAAGTTGAACGTTATAAAACGGGAAGTCATAACCGTAATCAGCTCTCATTCTCTCAACAAAAGCCGCTAGTTTTTCTGCATAACCCTCATAATTCCAGTTATCATTCTCCCCTTGGTAAAATAACATACCTTTTATTTCCATTCTTGCGAACGGATATATCAAACTATTATAAATATTTGCTCCGTTTTCATAGCCTAAAGATAAAGATAAATCAAGTGGCATAAAGTTTTTCAGAGGTTGCCCGCCAGCAGCCATCATTACGACACCAATCGGAATATCTACATGTTTTGATACTTCTTTTGCAAAATAATATCCTAATGCTGAAAAATACATAACATGTGAAGTATCTGCTTTTGACCAACAATAACTCTCATTAACCACATCTTTTTGTGGACTTTCCATAGATTGTTCGTTAGCAAGAACATCAGCAAGTCCCTGATAATAAATTCTTATATTATCTGTTTCTTTAATTTCCTGTCCAAATTCTGGATTGTACCCTAAAGTTAGTTCAACCTGAAGTTCGGCATTTGACTGACCCGAAACAACCCAAACATCACCTATGAGTATGTCTTCTAAATGAGTTTTTTCACCGGTAATCGGATAAATATCCATAGTCTGAGGATCACTAGTATATGAATGTGAAGAAAACACTATTTCCCATTCACCGTTTTCATCGACTATAGCATATCTTTTCTCTCCCATAAATTCTCCATATAAATAAGAACCTATGTTTTGACTTAAACCCCATACGTGAATATACTGATTTTGCTGTACAACCATATCCGAAGAGATTGCACCCGATACCGTATATTCCACCAAATTTCCAGAATCAATTATATCTGGTTGCGGAGTAAGTGCAGGTAACTTTTCGCTTTTATTTGAATTGCATCCAGTCAAAATAAAAACGCATAACATTACTAAGCATACTGAAACGCAAAGTAAAGTTCTCTTAATTACAGTTTTCATACTTTCACTATCCTTCAAATTTATTTAAATAGTATAATATAAAATTAATTTTTATCGTTTCCTGTAAAACGTCTTAACAGTTCTATTACCTCTTCTTTAATGCTAGGAGGCTCGCTATTAATCTTTGTATTTTCTTTTTTTCTGTTATATGTTCTGAAAATTTTATTTTCTTCAATTAACACATCATCATTTTCTTCGTTTTCTTCATTTTGTATTTGATCAATATAGAATTTTGTTGTGTCGTCTGTTTCAAATTTAAAATCCGCAAAATCGTCATCTATTTCACATGTAACTTTATTATTTTCGTCAGCTGAATAAATCTCTGTATCAACATTGTCTTCACGTTGTTCATTAATTAAATTTTCAGTTTCTTTAATCGATTCTATAATCTCTATAGGTTCTTCTTCGTTATCATCGTTAAAATTTGCACTTGTATCTTCAATCATTACTTTTTCTAAAGCTGGTATATTTTTTTCTAAAATTATTACATCTTCTATTTTAGGTTTCGTTATTTCCTGCCTAATACTGCTTTCTGAAGCCGAAGCAGGGAATAATTTACTATATAATTTAATATCATCATCTTCAGTTTCAAGTTTGAATGTGTTTTTATTTTTTGAAATACTGGAAAAATTCGTATCGGAATTATCTTCATCAAGCTCCGAAAAATCAGCTGACTCCGAATTTACTTCCTCTACGAATGAATTGTTTTTTATATTTTTATCAAACAAACCTTTATGTCTGTAATTATCCGCCACCAATGGTCACATCTTTCATTGATATTAATGATTAAATTGTTATTTAAAGTCATAAAAGAATTATAAAGAATTCTAAACTTTTGTCAAGCTCTACCTATAAATAAAACAGATAAAGGCTTTCTCCTTATTCGAGAAAGCCTTTATCTATAATGTTTTCGAATTGGTGGGCTGTAAGGAACTCGAATCCCTGACCCTCTGCACGTCAAGCAGATGCTCTACCAGCTGAGCTAACAGCCCTTAAATTTCAAACAAAAAGAAGTATACATGACGAAAACATTTTTGTCAATAAAACACGGTTGACATTCTGTAATTATGAATATATAATGACGAAGTTGTGTATAACTTATTTTGTTATAATGATCGTTTAAAAAAGAAAACAGGAGTGAACTTTTATGAGGAAATTTTCAAAAGCACTAATTCTAACCGTATGTATCGTTTTACTTAGTATTATGATGTCAGTTGCGATTAATTCATTTGCAATAGCAGAAACATCAAAAGATTTTTTTTCATATACAATTACAGATGAATCAGTAACAATTTCAGGACTTAAAGATAATTATCCAACTGATATCGTTATTCCATCATTGATTGACAAAAAACCAGTTGTATCAATTGGAGAAAATGCATTTAAAAACAGTAATGTAACATCTGTAGTAATACCTGATAGCGTTCTAACTATAGGAGATTATGCATTTAACTCATGTAAATCACTTGTAACTTTAACTCTATCACAAAAATTAACATCTATTGGTACTTCTGCTTTCACAGCTTGTATTAAATTGTCTGGTGTAACATTACCTGAAACATTAACATCAATCGGTGAGAATGCTTTTAAACTTTGCGTTGAACTAAAAAGCATCACAATACCTGCAAGTTTAACGAAAATTAGCCCGTATGCATTTGAAGCATGTAGAGGATTAACCGAAGTTACAATTTCAGATGGTGTTCAATCAATCGATTTTTTAGCATTTAACGGTTGTATTAATTTACAAAAAATCAACATACCTGCTACCATCACGGATATTAAAGAATCTTCTTTCTTATCATGTGACATCGAAACCATTAACGCTCCTTCAAATTCATATGCAAAAACATGGTTTGAAGAAAATGATTATACAAATATGAATATTACACCAGAGCCGTCCCCGACAGCTACTGCAAAAACAGAAACTTCAAAAGATAATAGTTTTCTTTTATATTTAATTATTGCACTTGTTATTTTAGCGGTAGTTGTTGTTGTATTGTTGTATATCAAAAATACAAGAAGCAAAAAATCTCACAAGGAATAATTACCACCTACGATTAATAATAATATCAGAAGGAATAGGCGTCTGAACCGGAAGCGGTTCAGGCGTTTTTGTTTCCGTCGGAACCGGCGAAGGTGTAATTAGTGGTTGTTTTTCTGATACAATGACTCGAAGAATAATAGTGTCATTATTGCTATAAACTGCTCCGCCTGCATTTACCTGACATTCACCTGAAAACGTTATATCATTAATACCTAATACGACATTCTCCCTATTTACTTCGATAGTTTTTATCCCCACAAACGACACATAATCTGGATATTTAACAATCTCCTTTATCTCAATTTCATTTCCATCTAAATAATTTTTGTAAAACAAAACATCATCTCTATTATAAATTAATCTTTTCATTGGTTCGGATAAATTTATGTAATTATCACGAAATATACCGCTAACTTTAACATTAACATATATTTTATTCACATCAGACGGCATATTAACAGTAAAGATATTTTCTTGATTTTCAATAGTTATATTACAAAACAAATCCGGAAATTTCTTTTGCCAATAAGGCTTTATAACCCCTGTATAAGTAGCATATCTATAAACCTCTTTATCTTGAGTCGATTGGTAAAATGCTTTCAAACTTCCTCCTCCATTTCCCCATCCGTTAATAAGACAATAATCAAATATCGAAACACATGAATTACCGCTCACAGATAAATTCGAGCTTAGAAATTTATTTCTTAAAACAACATTTCCATACGATGTCACGTTGATAAAATCCCATGCTGGACTTTGAACATCGTCAATTAAAGATTTAATTTCCCGATATGCATAATTCCCATCGCTAGAAACACCATATCTGTATTTTAAAAATGAAGGTAAACTATCATATTTAATAATAACAAGTGATGACGAATCGACATTTGAAGTATCTGCAGGAAAATAACTATTTGTATAAATTGTTCCTGAAATTGTTAACCCTAAATAACGATATTCACCTCTTAAACCGTTATTTTGATCAGAACTTAAAAAATACCCGTTATTTACAACCTTAAAATCATTTGTATATCCAATAAATGAAGTAGATTTGACATCACCATAAACAAACATCCCTTTATCAATATACATTTCAACGTTAAATTCGAATTGCTTATTTACACCTGAATTATTTACATAAATATATCTTGTTTTATTATATGGACTTGGTAATAAACTCGCTATATCGCTCCAAGAAGATGTTACCCCATCACCATAAATATCTTGATTATCTTTAGCGTTAATATCAACACTTCTAGAAAAAAAGATTGAAACCAGTAAACATACCAATAAAATTAATGATATAATCTTACATTTTTTTATTTTCATATTTTCTCCTTTATTAATATATTTTCTATGAAATAAATATTGTGTATGTATTTTCATCAATAGAAGCAATATAAGCAGTGATACACGTTGATTGAAAATTTTCATAATTCCCTTCATTTTCAACACCACTTTTTGCCCAATTAATAAAATTTTCTCTATAACTTTTGGGTATTATCAAAGAAAATCCACAAAGAACATCATTATTACATGTTTCACTCACGTTAACGTCTATATAAGCAGGTTCATTAGGGTAATTTAAAGGAATATGTAATGCCCCATATTTAATACTGTTAAACCATAAACAATAAGATACTCCATTAACATCAAGTCCTATATATGACTGCTCGTTTTCTCCCATATAATTATTCATTTCATCCGCCATCATAATCAAAGCCTTATTACTTAGTCTCAAAAAAACTTTTATGTTATCTTGACTCATACCGTCATAATCAAATTCATCACCAGCAAAACTTGTAACTGTAATCACATCTGGAATTGTACGTGAATTCATATTAATTACTTTATTTAATATTTCTTTCAATTCATAAACCGAAATATTCTCCAGTGGATGAAGATATACCTCATAACTAGTTTCGCTTAAATATTTATTTACTATACCTAATTCGCAAGCCTGTAAAATTCTTTGGATATTGTTTTCCTTAACATATTCAAAATCATCAAAAAAATTAACATATCTTTCGTTTGTTTCTTCTGAATCCCACGCAAAAACTCGCATTTTATTTCCGGAGGAGAATTCATAAGTCACAACGTTCATTAAAGATGACTGCTTCATTTGGTTGACTAAAACATTACTGCGATATGAATCGTTATTTGTTATTATTTGTCCGTTATATAGTTTTTTGTAATAAGCAGTTTCCGTTCCCTCTTCAATTGAAAATCCGACAGGATAACATAAATTACGTAGTGAATCGGTTTCATTTATATATTGTATAATCATCGCATACACATCTTGTCTGGTAATTGTTTCATTTATATCAGCATAATTTATATTTACATTAGAAACATCATGCCCGCATTCCGTAAAATATTTTTTTGTTTCATTATTAAAAATATTATTGGTTACAATTTCATCATCGTCATAATTTAGGGTTATATCATTTATATTTTTTTCTTTATTTTTATCATTAACAAACATAAATATAACCCCTGTTATACATAACAGACATGCAATAATACAAATAAAATATTTAGATTTATACTCTTTCATAATCAAATTCTCCCTCTCAAATCAATATAAGTGAGTATAGATTATTTCATTTTTTGTTACAATTATTTCCAACAGTATATGTAGTTTTGATTGACATCCAACTATTAAAGTAGTATCTTATTAAAGAAATTCTTAAGAATTTTACTTGTTTTTTGGAAAGAAGGGTCATCTTTAATTGAGTGAAATATACAACATGCACTGTCATATATTCCCGGGGAAAATTGCCGAAAAAGCAGTTGGAGCTATCGGAAATTTTTATGATATAAAAATGCAAGGATACGGTACTTCTGATACTCTTATTGAAGAAGGAAAGAAAATAGGAATTACAAAATATTTAGTTTGTTCAACAGCCACAAAAAGCGAACAAGTTGAATCAATTAACAATTTTGTTGCCTTTGAATGCTCAACACATCCGGAATTTATAGGTTTTGGTTCACTTCATCCTGATTATACTGATATTGAAGCGGAAACCGCGCGTATTTTATCTCTCGGATTAAAAGGTATTAAACTTCATCCTGATTTTCAAAAATTTAACATAGATGACCCTTCGGCTTATCCCATATACGAATGGGCAGAAAAAAGAAATCTCCCTATATTAATTCATATGGGAGATAACAGGTATGATTATTCTAAACCGTATAGACTGTTAAACATATTAGAGAAATTTCCTAAACTTATTGTAATCGGTGCTCATTTAGGAGGCTATCGCTGTTGGGAAGAAGCATTAAACTGTACTCTTAAACGGGTTGACAACACAGTAGCTTCATATATAGGACACGATCGTTTATTTATAGATACAAGTAGTTCTTTAATGTTTATTTCACCTGAAATGGCAGCAAACATTATCCATACTCATGGTATCGATAAAGTCTTCTTTGGAACAGATTTCCCAATGTGGGATCATATTAAAGAATACGAAAGATTCAACAAAATCCCCTTATCAACAGAAGAAAAAGAAAAACTTCTATATAAGAATGCTGTAAAGTTTATAAATACATTAAATTAATTTAGCACCTTATTATATTTTTGTATTGTTTAATTGTTCAATTATTGCCGATACCCTTGGGTTATCGGCATATTTTGATTCTGCCGTATATTTTTTGAAATATGTTATTGCATTAGCCGCATCTTTATATTGATTTATTCCATCATTTGTTTTGTGTTGTTCCAACAAGCCATCAAATATATTGCAAACACCGAAAAATAAAGTTTCGTCATTTATAAAAGACCCGTCCTCTAAAACGGTAATCATTCTACATTTAGTTGCACAAATATTAGCCGAAAAAGACAACCCTATATCGTTCATACACCCAAAACGAAGTCCCCAATTTCTTACAGCAGGTTTTGTATAATCAAGTTCCATAAGAACAGCCAACTTACCCCATCCTGTTAAATGATCAGCAATTTCCATGAATAGTTGATCCGCTTCATCTCCAGATACAATTTTTTTCAATGCAACAACCGCATACATTGAAAACTCTTCATGACCTGCAAAATTTCTAAGAATTTCCAAATCGTCTATAACAGCACATTGTCCTAAAATTGCAATTGCCAACTTTACAGCTTCTCTTTTGTCAGCTTTCAGAAGTATTCTTAAAGTTTCTTCTCTCATCAATTGTTTATCGATTTTGAAAGTTTCCAAAAAAGAAATTACAGGATCAACAACGGCAATAGCCGAATATTTACTCATTGCAGAAATTAGTTTAACACGTCTTGCGTCAGATGGATTTTGAACTTGTTTCTTGAACAGTCTTGCTAAATGAAAATTAACAACAACATTTTGTTTAATGTCAAATTCTGTTCTTAGAAGAGTTCCTTCATAAGCACCCGGAACCCAAAAATCCGTTGAAGCTAAATTCAAATCACTATTATCAGGCAAACTGCATTTACTATCATGAATAAAACCATCACTACCTATTTGCGAACAAATATATTCATATATTGACATTTGTTTCTCATTTCCCGGACAAAGCTTTTTATTTTTATATACAAAAACATTACGTCCGTATAATGTTTTTGCAAGTTTAAACTTTAAATATTTACTATAACAGATTTACCATGTTCTACGTTAAAATTCTGTACGCATCCATCCAACGTTATAACGGTTATGTTATATTTATTTTCAATTCGCTCAACACTAACGTCAAAACAATTTCCGAAAGCTTTTATTTTTTTAAGTGTTATAATTCCAAGTTCAAGAGGAACAGAAGGTGAAATTGTAAATGATGAAAATCCGTTAGGATTTATTCCAAACATTCCTTCAATAATAACACGACAGTACAAACCACCTTCAGCTGAAAGATGTCGTTGATCGCCCTCTGGCCAAGCTTCAATCGGATATGGAACATGATCTCCACGTAATCTTTTTGTTGTGTAATCTCTAAGGAATTTATAACCTCTTTCACAAAGTCCTGCACTGAAAATTCCGCGAAGTGCATAAAGAGTTGAACGATCCCAAAATGTTTCAAATCCTTGTTCTGATAATAGTCCGTTTTCTGTCCATAATTCATTTAGCACAGCAGAAGCGGTATCTTCTCTTCTCTCGTAAATTCCAACAGTTAAAGGAGCGCAAATATATGCTCGTAGTGTCGTATTTCCTTCATAATATCTATATGTATTATAACCGAATAGCGTAGCTCCAAAATATTTTTCAATTGCAGCACGTAAATCGTCAGCGAACTTTTTGTATTCATTTGCTTTTTCTATAAATCCGAGTTCTCTTGCAACATATGAAGAACAAACAAGACCACCATATGTTAGACTTGAAGTTAATAAATTAGCGGTTCCCGATTCCAAACGATTTTCTAATTCATCAGCATCTGAAGAAATAACTCCGTGTTCATTAACTTTAGTTTTGCAGAAACTTACACACCAATCCAGTGAACTAAAATATCTTTCAGCTAAAGCTTTATCGCCTTTTTGTAATAGATATCTTGAAGCACCGTATATATACATAGCTGCATCGCCTAAATCACCTGCTGCCTGCCAAATATCTAAACCTTCTGCAATTATTGAAGCCGGAATAAAATTCATTCTCGGATCCATGAATTTTTCATATAAATCGAAAGAAACTTTAACTGATTCTTCTGCATACGGATCGTCAATGTATCCAAAGAAAGGAGCCGCATATTCAATTTCGTCATTAGTCCAAATCGCAGCGTAATAACGACCTCCGCCAGGTCCGTGCATAGGACCGCTTAATGTATCAAAAATACTTTCTGTTATACGCAATTTCGAATAATTGAACTCACAATTCATTTCCTGGTTTGAGGTTTCCAAAACCAAGCTCTTATTAAACATATCTTCAACATATTCAACTCTTTTTTTGAGCTCAATAGTTCCATCTATTTTAGGTAAAATTTCATTTAAAATTCTTCCTGTGTACACGGTATCAAACGATGTATATTCCCCTGGTTTCAAAGTAGCAGCATCACCACTACTTTTTATTTCCATAACATAAACACCTTTTGTACCTCTTGAATAATCAACTTCGCAATAATTATCAGAAGCAACATCGACATTTTTATCCGATATATTCATAACGGTAACATGTTCAATATAAGCGCGTTCATTTATTGACGGAAACATGGATCTGGTAATACGAACCTTTTTGTCCTCGTCATTTGTATATGATTTAAGAATCCCGTCAATTGAAAAATCGCACGGATATTCCGCAGTAGCTTTATTATCTATGGTAAAATGAAGCATCGATTTCGTGGTATATTCTATCTCAAGTGTTGCATGTGTATCATTAGGTATAGTTCGCAGTTCAGGGTAAAATACATTTTTATTCAATACCAATTCTTTTTTTTCGTTTATTCCGTATTTAATTATTACGGCAACTTTTCTTCCGGCAAATTCAATTCTGTCGGTATGTTCATCGGTAACATTCCATGTTATTTTGTTCTTATCCAAATTCCAACGTGTATTCATATACGCATCTCCCTACAATTAATTCTAAAGCCAATATTTTAGAATTATATCATGGGAAAGTGTAAAGAGCAAACACTTAAAATTTTATTAACATTTTCTTCATCAGGTGGCAATGTGCCGTATTTTAAACAAGCAGCTGTACCAAAAGCAACAGCATACTTAATAGCATTTTGTAAAATTTCTCCTGATATTCTATTGTCATTTTGACTAATTCCATATATTAATCCGGCAATGGTTGAATCACCGGCCCCTACTGTTGCTAAAGGTTCTATTTTGGGAGCTTTCACGGTACAAATTCCATCATTTCCTGCATAAACTATTCCTTTTTCACCTAAACTTAGCATAACGTTTTCAATCCCGGCATCATGTAAAATGCGCACAGCATTTATCCCGTCTTCTTCGTTTGAAATTATGTGATTTACGAG
>Ga0209373_10003817_pt1 | contig 13546 bp, 11 predicted proteins | sample Higcelweek5metaG_FD_187173 | JGI IMG/M metagenome (GOLD analysis project Ga0209373, IMG submission 187173) | Freshwater pond sediment microbial communities from the University of Edinburgh, under environmental carbon perturbations - High... | ecosystem: Environmental > Aquatic > Freshwater >...
GATTCTCGCTTCCTACGCGGGGACCTTGTATCGCGCGCTCCGGCTTTTCGGGCTTTTTTCCGGCCCCGAGATTCTGATTTACGGCGCATCCGTCGGCTCGCTCGTCTCGGATAATCTTTCCGGTGTCTTTTTTATCGTCGCTTTTATCGTTTTTATCCGTTCCCGCCACTCAGTTTGACATTGAACCGCTTTAGTGTCGGAATGAGATGAAACAGTAAGGTTTTCATCGTTTTTCGCCACTTTTCATCGTTTTTTACTCAAAAGTGCCCCGCTAACACTCAAATTCCATAAAAATGACACCGACAAAATGAAAATAAATGTCGAATCTTTGTTACTTTTTAGTTAAAAAAAACTTGACGCCCCAAAAAACCAAAGGTATACTAATTCAAAAGATAGGGGTGGCACTGAAAACCGTTGGTTTGGCCGTCCCAATACTTTAAGGAGGAATTTCTTAAATGAAGAAAGCTCTTGCAATTCTTGCTGCCCTCGCTCTCGTAGCGAGCGCTGCTTCCGCTGAGGTTACCGTTGGTGGCTGGGGACGCGGTCTTTTCGCTGTTGAAAACACTGGTGCGACTGGTGCGGTGGTTACTAACACTGACAAGGCTTCGTGGGGTGGATCTCCCCGCGTTGGCTTCACTCTTGCCGGTTCTGCCGACAAGGTAGGTGTTGTTGCCGATCTCTATTTCGATTCGAACGCCGCTAAGACTGCTAGCCTCGGCGATCAGCAGCTCATTTGGGTAAAGCCGATCGACCAGATCAAGCTGACCCTCGGACGTGCCCAGATGGACACCCTCCGCGGTAATGCCTGCTTCGGTTCTTGGGATTGGGATCGTGACTACGGTGTCAATATGTCCGGTGGAATTGGTGAGGACTTCACCTTCCAGCGCCTGTCTACCGGTTATGCCGGCAGCGCGACCTATGACAACAAGCTCGGTATGGTTGCCGAGATCACCCCGATCGAAGGCCTCTATATCGGACTCGCTCTCCGCGATGTTACTGGTGTGAATGCCGCCATGGAAGACTCGCTCAAGAATGGTCAGTATGCGATTGGTTACACCATTGCTAGCGTTGGTACCATCCGCGCTCAGTACATCGGTCACACCACCGGTACTGTCAATGACAGCGATTTCCAGGCTGCGTTCAAGCTCACCGCCATTGAGAACCTCTATGCCGATGTTGGTTTCAGCATGAACCTCGCTGCCAACACCGCAAAGAAGATCAACCTCTATGGTAGCTATGCCGTCGACAAGGCGAAGATTCACCTTGCCGCTGGAGCTACGCTCCCCTCGACTGGAGATGCCGCTATCGTTGCCGGTCTTGGTTTTGACTATGGCTTCGAAGGTGGAATCGGTGTCAACGCCGACGTTCGCTTCAACAAGCCCTCCACTGGTGCTAACACCATCTCCTTCATGGTTGGCGTGACCGAGTCCCTCGGAAACGGCCTTGTTGGAATCGCGTTCCAGGGCGCCAATGGTGCGACCAACTTCGGTTATGCCATTCCCGTTCGCTTCGAGTACTGGTTCTAATCTGATTGCGTGAATCCTTAACGGATTTACGTAAGAAGGGAGCCCTGCGCGTAACCCGCGCGGGGCTTTTTCGTTTTAAAAGGGTAGAACAACTTGGAGGAACGATGAAATTTTCCCTACGAATTGCGGCGGTCTTGAGCGTGCTTTGTGTTTCTTTCGCGGCTTTCGCGCAAAGCGAGGTACCCGCGCTTGCGGATTTGGACCCCGTGGAGGTAACGAAGCTGTCGGTTTCCCGAGATACGTTACTTCCGGGAACCCTTGAGCTAATCGAAACCGCGTTGATTATCGCGCCGCGCACGAATGAAGTCTGGATGGAATACACTAACATGGTCAGCAAACTCCGATTTTGCTTGGGGCCTGACGTGCGAAACGCGATTCGCGAGGCGGGTATCAAGTATGACGCGGACTATGAGGCTCATACCCTGAACGCGAAAAAGAACATGAGTAACGTTTATGGAAAAACGAAAATTCGATATGAATGGGGCACTATGGCGTTTAACGCGATTGCCCATCCGACGCTAAGCATGGGATATCGATTCGTAAAGGATTCGCCATATTTCACGCTGTTCTTCCCAGTAAGCGCAAACGAACGGTATAACTCGGAAGGATCAACGATTAAGCAAACCAGCGAGGTTCGTCTGTATTTTACCCGAGCGCAATTGGAAACCTTGGTTGCCGCGCTCGATAACGCGGCCATCGAGGCCGCAGTCGCGGAAATGGTAAAGGAAAACGCAGAGGCGAAACCGGATACGTATTAGATATTCAACTAATTAAGTTGAAAACTACTATTTTCAACTAAAAAGGTTGAAATAGACAGAATTCAACTAATATGGTAGAATTACTTAATGGAAAAGCTCTGCCTTATTGCGGATATAGTTAAATCAAGAATCCTGCGCGATAGACAAATCGCGCAGGAAACACTTGAGAAATCATTGGAATCGATTAACGTTGAGAGCTCCGCTAGCCTGATCTCTCCATTTACCATAACATTGGGAGACGAGTTTCAGGCAGTATACCGTGATTTCTCGTGTGTATTTGGGCACGTCGTAAAAATTCTCTATGATTGCTATCCCTTGAGAATCCGTTTTGCATTAGGTTATGGAGAGGTGGTAACGCGAATCAACCCTGTAGCGGCGATTGGAATGGATGGACCCGGGTTTTACGCCGCCCGAGACCTCCTTGAGTCGCTTAAATCAAAGAAAACGACGGTTTTCGGGTTACGAATGCCTGCTGTCTATAAGTACTCGTTCGCCGACGCGAGCTTGCGACTGGCCTCAGATATTATCGGATCCCTAAATAAAACCTCCTTGGGCTGTTGCGCTTATGCGTTACGGGGGTACAATCCAAGACAAATACATGAGGTGATCGGTCCTGAGTTGGGCATAACCGATAAAATGGTATATAAATCACTATCGATGCATAATATCCCGACTATTGTAGGGTATTTCAACTCGCTGGCTAAAGAACTAGGGGATATGACCAATGGGAATTAATACTTTCTATTTGGTTCTGATCTTTTTAATCTTTCGCTTTCCGATAAATAAAAACGTGAAAATAACGGTAGTGCTTGTCCTATCACGTTTTGCGCTCACATTCCTTGCCCTCACATTGGTCATTAATGGCGAAACTATGTGGGTTATCCTATCGTTATTTCTTTGCTGCCTTACGTTGGATTCCATCGCGCTATCCTGCAGCAAGGATAACTATCCGCTTAAGGTATTGTCCGCCGTAATATGCGCGATGACTATCTGGATGATCGTGAGCGCGCTTGAGCTGGACTTGGGCGATACGCTGATTAAAAGCGAGATTTTGCCCTTAATCGAGCGGATCTGGTTAGTGAAAGAAAAAACGATTGAGAGTGGGCTCGAAAATTTGGTTGGCGCCTATATTTCAATGTTTATAGTGAATGATCTTGTATTGTTCATATTGGGATGCAGTAAGAATAAAGAGAAAAATCTCGAGCAAACAGAAAAAAGCGAAAAAATGATTAAAATGGGAAAATGGATCGGTCCGCTTGAACGCGCAATAATGTATATTTTGATTGTTACTGGTAATTTGGGCTCGATTGGTTTCGTCATTGCCGCAAAGGCTTTGGCCAGATTTAAGGAATTGGAAAACAAAGATTTCGCCGAATACTTCTTAGTTGGAACGCTTTCATCCGTTGCCGGGACGCTGGTCGTCGGCTTTCTGTTTAAGTAACCTTGCTTTAATTAATAAACGACGGTAAAGCCTGAAAGGTTCGTGACTTTAACGGGCGTTACCGTTACGCTGTCCACGCGCGAGTAGGGTGGGCCGGCCTTAAGGGCCTCGACGAAAGCGTCGAGGCTTTTTTTGTCGCCTTGGGCTAGGGCTTCGACGTCGCCCGAAGGGAGATTGCGGACCCAACCCGCGATGCTGTAGCGGCGGGCTTGGCGGACGGTCCAGGCGCGGAAGCCGACGCCTTGCACGAGGCCGCTCACCGAGAGGAGAGCGGCGCTTCGCGAGATTGGCGGAGTCGGCGTAACGCGGTCGGCTGGGCCCTCCATCGCCTGTCTTACTTAATAACCTTGATCCATCCGTCCGGCGCCTTTAGGCGGCCCATCTGGATGCCCGTCAGCGTGTCATAGAGCTGCTTGGTGACGGGACCCATCTCCTGCATGCCGCTCGGGAACTTGATCTCCTTGCCGTGGTCCACGACCATGCCGACGGGAGAGATGACGGCCGCGGTGCCGCAAAGGCCGCATTCCGCGAATTCGGCGAGCTCGGAGAGGTGAACATCGCGTTCCTCGACCTTGAGCCCGAGGTAATCCTTGGCGACGGTCATCAGAGAGCGCCTCGTGATGGACGGGAGGATCGTGGGCGATTTGGGCGTGACTACCACGTTGTCCTTGGTGACGAAGAGGAAGTTCGCGCCGCCGGTTTCCTCGACCTTGGTGCGGGTCGCGGCGTCCAGGTACATGTTCTCGTCGAAGCCTTCGTGATGCGCGGTGACGATGGCGTGAAGGCTCATCGCGTAATTGAGGCCGGCCTTGATGTGGCCGGTGCCGTGGGGCGCGGCGCGGTCAAGGTCGCACACGCGGAGCTTAAGGGGCTTGGCGCCGCCCTTGAAGTACGGGCCGACGGGGGTGCAAAAAATCCTGAACTGATATTCCTGCGCGGGCTTGACGCCGATGACCGGCGAGCTGCCGAACATATACGGGCGGATATAGAGCGTGGCGCCCGAGCCGTAGGGCGGAACGTAGGCCTCGTTTGCCTTGACGACTTCCACGACGGCGTCGATGAAGCGGTCCTTGGGGAACACGGGCATCTCGAGGCGGAGCGCGGAGGCTTCCATGCGCTCGGCGTTAAGGTCCGGGCGGAAGGTGACTATGTGGCCGTCGCCGGTGGTGTATGCCTTGAGTCCCTCGAAGCAGGTTTGCGCGTATTGAAGGACGCCGGCGCACTCGCTTATGGCTATCGTGGCGTCGGAGGTAAGGACGCCCTTATCCCAGGCGCCACCCTGAAAGTTGGAAACGAAACGCTTGTCGGTCTCGATGTACCCAAAACCGAGGTTTGACCAATCGATATCTTTCTTGTCCATGTTTTATCTTCCTCCATCGTTGATGCGTAACTATAGCCTGATTGCGCGCGAATTTAAAGTAGCGGACGCTTCGGTCTTGAAGTTTCGGCCCTTCGCGGGTAATATGATATATTCATCACAAGCGAGGACACTATGGCCATTAACTGCGGTATCGTGGGACTTCCGAACGTCGGCAAGTCGACAATCTTTTCGGCGCTGACCAGCGCTCCGGCCGAGGCCGCCAACTATCCCTTCTGCACGATTAACCCCAACGTCGGCATCGTCGACGTTCCCGATTCACGTCTCGCGTTCCTCGCTCAGGCGTTCAAGCCGAAGAAGACCGTTCCCGCGGCCGTCGAGTTCGTCGACATCGCGGGGCTCGTCAAGGGCGCGTCCAAGGGCGAGGGCCTCGGCAATCAGTTCCTTTCGCATATCCGCGAGGTCGGCGTCATCGCGCACGTCGTTCGCTGTTTCGAGGATACGGACATCATTCACGTTAACAATAAAGTGGACCCCGCGAGCGACATCGAGACGATCAATATCGAGCTCGCGCTCGCCGATCTCGACACCGTGGAAAAGCGCGCCGACAGGGCAACCCGCGCCGCGCGCGTGCAGGGCAAGGACGCGCAGAAGGAATCCGAGATCGTGCTCGCGGCGATCGCCAAGATTCGCCCGCTTTTGGAAAACGGCCGTCCCGCGCGCGAGGCCGAGCTTTCCGACGACGAGCGGCTCGCCATCTACGACTGCCACTTAATCACCATGAAGCCGCAGCTCTACGTCTGCAACGTGGACGAGGCCGGCATGAAGAACGGCAACGCGCATATCGAGACCGTGCGGAAGGTAGCCGCCGCCGAGGGCGCCGACGTCGTCGTCATCTGCGGCAAGTTCGAGGCCGAGCTCGCGGACCTGGAGAGCAACGAGGAGCGGCTCGCGTTCCTCGAGGAGATCGGCCTGAAGGAGAGCGGGCTTACGAGCCTCGCGCACGCGGCGTATCACCTTCTTGGCATGCGCACGTTCTTTACCGCCGGCGAGGACGAATGCCGCGCCTGGACGATTCGCGCGGGCGACACCGCGCCGAAGGCCGCGGGCGTGATCCACACCGACTTCGAGAAGGGCTTCATTAAGGCCGAGGTATACAGCTTCGACGATTTCGTTAAATACGGCACCGAGCAGAAGATCCGCGAGGCGGGACGTCTCCGCCAGGAAGGCCGCGATTACGTCGTCGCCGACGGCGACATTATATTCTTCAAGTTTAACGTGTAACGCCAGGAGGGTTCGCCATGGGTAGAAAAGCGGGCGGCTTTGCCGCGATCGCGCCGAAAGCGCTTTCCAATTCGCTTTGCGCAGTTCTTTGCGTCGCGCTTTGCGCCGCGGTTTTCTCGTCTTGCGGAAAGGTGGGGGGCACGCCCTCTAAGTCCGCGGTTCCCGCTGGAATGACCCTTGCGTGGTCGGACGAGTTCGACGCGGATGGCGCGCCCGACAAGACGAAGTGGGACTACTCGACCGGCGGAAACGGCTGGGGAAACGGCGAGGCGCAAAACTACACCAACACGAGGGAAAACTCGTACGTCGCGGACGGCGTCCTTACGCTGCGAGCGGTGAACAAGGGCGGGCTGTGGACGAGCGCCCGGCTGAAGACCCAATACAAGGCCGAGTGGACGTATGGCTATATCGAGATTCGCGCGCGCTTGCCCAAGGGAACGGGAACCTGGCCCGCGCTTTGGATGCTTCCGACATTCAATAAGTACGGCGCCTGGCCGAGGTCGGGCGAGATAGATATCGTCGAGCTTGCCGGTTCCGAGCCAAACGTCATACATACGACGTGCCATACGGCTTCGCGTAATCCCGGCCTGGGAAACCAGATAACCCGCGTCGATACGCTTAAGGGGGCGTCGTCCGGATTCCACACGTATGGCGTTGAGTGGAACCCCTCGTACCTGCAATGGTACGTCGACGGCAAGCCGTTCCACCGCTTCGATAATCCCGGCACCGGATTCGCCGAGTGGCCGTTCGACAATCCTTTTTATCTCATCATGAACCTCGCGATCGGAGGGACCTTCGGCGGAAAGAATGGAATCGACAAAAACATGAAAGAGGCGAAGTTGGTCATCGATTACGTTCGGGTCTATCGATGATTTTCTAGGCACTAGGCCATTTCGCGCGCTATAAACGGTTCCGGAGGCTTGTATGGTTTTCCGGTGCCGTTTTTTTTTGCGCGCGCTTTGCGCTTTCTGCGCGTTTTGCGCGACGGTATTTTTCCTATCCTGTTGCGAGGGCGGGCTATCGCGCGCGTGGTCGCATGGCGATCGAATCGCCGTGATGAACTGGAACGCGCAAGGATTTTTCGACGCGACGGAAAGCGGCACCGAGTTTGCCGAGTATCGCGGGCGCGATAGCGATTGGTCCCCGGAACGCTACTCCGAGCGGCTCGACCGGCTGCGCGAGGCGATTCTACTCGTTGGCTCGCGCGCGGGGTACGGCGGGGACCGTGGCCCCGACATCGTTGTGCTCGAGGAGATCGAGAGCGAGTCCGTGATCCGCGACCTGTGCAACCGCATGCCGCGAAACGCGGGTTACGCTCACGCCGCATTCGTGCAGCCGGGCGAGGGCTGCTCCTTCGGCAATGCCGTGCTGTCGCGGTATCCCGTCCTTTCGGTCTCCGCGCACTCTGTCGGCGCCACCGACGAGAACCTGCGCCCGATCCTTGAGGTATCGCTCGACGTGAGGGGGAAGGAACTCGTCGTGTTCGCCTCGCATTGGAAATCAAAGGGTGGGAGCGGAGTCGCGCGTAAAGACGAGGAGTCCCCTTTCTCCGACATTCGCGCCCTGCAGGAAGAAGTTCTCGCCGAACGAATCCGGCAATTAGCATACGCGAAGCCCGACGCCTACTGGATTGCCTGCGGCGATTTTAACCAGAAGCCGGAGGAATTCCGCGCTATGAGCGCGTATCAAAACGCATGGTCGGGGAATGTACCCGCGGGCGCGGATTCCGGCGGCGAGAAGGGTATCCCGGATGGATCCTATTGGTATGACGGGGAGTGGGAACGGATCGACCATTTCTTCTATCCATCGGGCGATCGTCCATCGGCGCCGAGCTCAATCAGGCCAATCGCCTTTCAGCCTATCGCCATGAGACCATTCGTCGACGAGGCTGGGCATCCCGACGGCTATAAGCTTTTTTCGGGGAAAGGGTATTCCGATCATCTGCCGTTGCTGCTGATACTCGAGCGAGGAGATTGACGTTTCCCCGGGATACGATACAATCATGCCATGGGTACTTCGCAAAAAAAGCGTTCTTTCTTCGGGACCGTAAAGGTCTCGCTGTTCGTCGCGCTCGCGATCGTCGTGGGCCTTCCGCTCGCGTGCGCGGGCATTTCGCTGATCGGCCGGATGGATCCAGCGTCGCTCATCCGTCCCTCGCGGCTCGCGCATATTCACGTGAGCGATACCGTGCGAGCCGCCGATAGGATACTCGCGCACGAGCCCCTGTCCGAGGTGCTTGCCGACCCGTCCTTCGCGTCGGCGGCCCACGCCGCGTCTTGGACCCGGGAGTCGGGCATACTGCGAAATCCCATTGTGCGTTTCATTGGCCGTGGTTCGCTCGACGCGGGGGCGTACTCCGACGGTTCCTGGCTTGCCGCGTATGACGCGGGTTTCGTCTCTCCCCTCCTGCGCGCGCTCCCGTTGTTCAAGGGTTCTCTTGGCGAGTATGGGATCGCGTATGAGCCCGATAAGGGCCGTTTCGTGTATGGAGCGGGCACGAAGTACGAGACGTATATCTCGTCTCGCGCGAATCTACTGATTGCGTCGAACAGGGTCTCGCGGCTTGAGTCCGCCTTGGAAGACGCCGGCGCCCCGCCGGAATCCGCAGGCAAGGCAGAGCCTGCGCCCGAGAAATTCCAACTGACCGATTCGGACGTGTCGGTCCTCGTTTCGTCGCGGGACGCGCTCGCCGCCTTTTCCGCCACGGACAACTCCGCGCTCGCGTTCATTCGGAAGATCGGGATGCCCGATCAAGTGGAGATCGGTATATCCGTCGGCGAGAAAAGACTGGACGTCGACGCGCTCCTTGCCGTCGATCCCGCGAAGGGCGGGCTCTCGGCGCTGCTAGGCCGCGATTCGGGAATACCCGAGTCCTTCGCCAATATACCGTCAACGGCCCAGTACTATACGCTCCTTTCAGCCGGAACCCTTGAGGAGGATATCGCGGCGGCGCGCGCGCTCGAGCCCGATCGCGTCGACTCCCTGGTGGATCGCGCCGAGTCCGCGTGCAAGTCCTTGTTCGGGACGGGACTTTCCGATCTCGTGTACTCCTGGACGGGAAGCGAGTTCGCCGTTCTGGGGCTGGAGGGAAAGCCGAAGCCCGTATTCGCCATCCGCGTAAAGAACGAAAAAAAACGCAAGGAATCGTTTGATCGGATATTCTCGTCATTTGCCGTCGACGAGGATTCGACGGTCGTCATGGACGGGATGTCGATTCCGCGCATAGCGGTACCGGACTATCTCCTGGGATTGCTTTCCATTTTTGGGATCGAGATACCCGCTCCTTATTACGCCGTGCGCGAGGGCTTCCTGTTCGTGTCGGAGTCGCCGGAGAATCTTTTCGCCGTCGTTACGGCCTTACGGAAAAACGAGGCGCTGCCGCGGCAGGAAACGTGGAAGAGGCTGACCGAGAGCCGCGACATGCGCTCGTCGATGAGTCTTTTCTATTCGCTTGACCGAACGACGCCTTTTTTTCTGCGGGGCAAGACTCAGGCCCATCGCGTGCTGAGGGTTTATCGTCAGGGCTTGGCGTCGTTGTCCGCTCGCGACGGCATGCTCCGCGTTTCCCTCTCGATGGTTTCAGGCGCCGGTAAAGGCCTTGTGCCCGTTCCGGGTTTTCCGGTGGAATTGGGCGGTCGAACGTCGGGACGCGTCGATGGGCTTGAGTTCGGGAAGAAAGGGCAAAACCGTTTGTTCTCCATCCTTGACGGAACGAGGGCGATATCCGTGGATCCCGCGTCCGGTAAGGTTTGCGAGCTTTCCGGCGTCGAGGCCGCATGGTGCGTACCCGCGCCTTCGCTTAAGCCGCGCGACGCGCGCGATCCCGCCGCGTGGGTCGTATCCTCGGACGGAACGGCGACGCTCGTCGATGGGGACATGGTTCCGCAGGCGGGATTTCCCATTAAGCTCGGCGCGAGAGTCTCTTGCCAGCCCGCGGAGTCGGGAGGAAAGCTTTATCTCCCGGACGCGAACGGGGCGCTCAACGTCGTGGACTCAACGGGCTTAATCGAATCCACACCGCTTCCGTTCGCGGAACCGCTTCGGTCTCCACCGAGTTTTCTCGCGGAACGCGGTACAATCTATATGGCCGCGTATCCCAAGGGATTTTCCGGTAAGCTGTGGTTGCTGGACGCCGATGGGAAGGCGCGCGATGGTTGGCCCGCCGAGCTCAATGGGATCGGCTTTGGGTCTCCCGTTCTCGCCAAAAATGGATCTGGTGTCCTTGTCGCGTTTCTGACGCAGGCCGGAGACCTTTCCGTTTTTGACGCCGAGGGTAAAAGCCTTTCGGGTTTTCCCGTTCGCCTTCCAGGCGTTTTTTACTCGCAACCGGCGATGGGCGATGGCGTATTTTGGGCCGTATCGTCCGACGGGACTCTTTTCAAGGTTGGGCTGGATGGGTCAATTCAGAGTCAGGCGATTCCCGGCATGACCGCGGAGGAAGGCGGCGTCTCGACGTTAGACGTCGACGGTGACCGAGTTCCCGAGGTTTTCGCGTATGGCGACGGGAACCTTTTATACGGATACACCGCGTCGTTCGCCCTTCTTGACGGATTCCCTCTACCGATTTGGGGTCGGCCATATTTTAGCGACTTTAACCGCGACGGCAAGCCTGAATGCTCCGGCGTGGGACTCGATAACTCACTGCGTAGTTGGCAGTTCAAGTAGGTGAAAATGATCATGCGCCCCATTGTCCTCAGCGCGTCGGTTTTACTGGTCGCCTCGCTCTCGTTTATGTCGTGCGCATCCTTGCAGAGGGACGTGAAGGTCTCGGCCGCGGGCGAACCCCTCATGGCGGCGCTCTCCGACGTATCGTTACGCATCGTCGCGTTGGACGCCCTTAGTGCCCATGGCGCGCGCGACACGCGCGATATGCGCGAGGTTCGCGAGTCGGTGACTTCGCTTGAGCGCTCGGCCGTTCGCGACGCCGCGTTCGAGGCGAGCTTAGCGGCATGGTCCGGCCGATTGTTCCTTCTTGAGGGACGGCGCGCGGACGCGGAGGCACGGCTTAAGCGCGCCGCGCAAATGGACGTCGCGGATATCGCGGTTATCGTGCTGAAGTCCCGATTGGAAACCGATTCGGCAAAAAGGCTCGCGTTGTTGGACGCGGAGATCGCCGTCTCCGACGACTCGGCTCCGCTCGACGTCGAGAAGGCCCTGGCGATGCATGGGCTCGGTCGATACCGCGAAGCCGTGGCTCTTTTTGACGAGGCCTTTCCGAAGCTTCCCCGCGTATATGCCGAAACGTATCGCACGCTTCGAGACAACGCGTGGAATATGAGGAACGCGGGCGACGGCGCATCGGCAACGGCGGCGGCGATTCTCTCGCGCTCGGCAGTTACCTGGCGCGACACCCTGGAACTAACGCTTGAGGAGACGGATCTTCTCGCCGGGTATGTCGACGGCGCGAATGCCGCTTCTCGCGAGGCTCTATTCGAGCGCTTGCTCGATCGGGGAATCGCGCCGTCGCGAAAGTTTACCGACGGTAAGTACGCCGATGGCGGCGACGCCCGTTCCGCGAGGCGAATCGCGGAACGGATGGGTGAGCCGATTATGCGCGCCGACGCGGCATGGTTCCTTTGGCATCTATACGCCGGACTGCGCGGAGACCCGACGCTTCTTTCCCGCTACTCGCGAAGCCTCGCCGAGCGGCACGCGACCGCGAGCCCCGTACCCGACGTACCGTCGTCCTCGCCGTTTTTCGATTCGGCGTTGGGGTGCGTCGAATGGGAATTCATGTCCCTCGTGGACGGCGTTTCGTTTAAGCCCGAGAAGACCGTTGATGGCGCGTCGCTGTTACGGATGCTACAACGCCTAGAGAAATAAAAAAAACCGCCCCAGCCGAAGCCGAAGCGGTTCTTAAAGGCGTTCCTTTGGAAGAAGAGGGGCCCGGGGAGTCGTCACCCAGCTCCTGCGCCAGCTCGGAGCTGGTATCGCAAGAAAGGTTCCGCTTCCCCGGATGTTTACTTGTTCAACCTAGCTTCCAGAGCGTCGAGTTCCGCGGAGAGTTCCTTCGGAAGGTGAGCGCCGAACTTCGCGTAGTGGTTCTCGCGAATGTCCTTGATCTCCTTCTTCCAGCCCTCGATATCGACGGAGGTGATCTTCTTCATGTCATCGGCGGAGACGTTCAGCCCGGTAAGGTTGAGCGCGCCATCCTTCGGCATGTAACCGATCGGGGTGTCGATGGCGTTATCGGCGCCGTCGCAGCGGTCGAACACCCAGGCGAGAACGCGGCTGTTATCGCCGTATCCGGGCCATATGAACTTGCCGGCCTCGTTCTTGCGGAACCAGTTGACGTAGAAGATCTTGGGGAGCTTGTCCTCTGTGGTCTTCTTTCCGATGCTGATCCAGTGAGCGAAGTAGTCGCCCATGTTGTATCCGCAGAAGGGGAGCATGGCGAAGGGGTCGCGGCGAACCTGTCCGACCTGGTCGGAGATGACGGCCGCGGTCACTTCGGAACCGACGATCGAGCCGAGGAACACGCCGTGGTTCCAGCTCTTGCTCTGGTGAACCAGCGGGATGGTGGACGGGCGGCGTCCGCCGAAGAGGAACGCGCTTATCGGAACGCCCTTCGGGTCGTTCCATTCCTTGGCGATGCACGGGCACTGCTCGGCGGGGGCGGTAAAGCGAGCGTTCGGGTGAGCCGCGGGTTTCTGCTCCTTGTTGCCTTTGTCCTGAACCCAGTCGTTGCCGTTCCAGTCGATGAGCTTGCCGGGGGCATCGTAGCCGATCTGCTCCCACCACACGTCTCCGTCCTCGGTGAGGGCGCAGTTCGTGAAGATGGTGTTCTTGCTCGCGGCGAGCATGGCGTTCTTGTTCGATTCCATGTTCGTTCCGGGGGCGACGCCGAAGAATCCGGCTTCGGGGTTGATCGCGTAGAGGCGTCCGTCCTTGCCGAACTTCATCCATGCGATGTCGTCGCCGATGGTCTCGACCTTCCATCCGGGGATGGTGGGGATGAGCATGGCGAGGTTGGTCTTTCCGCAGGCCGACGGGAAGGCGCCGGTGACGTACTTAACCTTGCCCTTCGGGTTGGTGAGCTTCAGGATGAGCATGTGCTCGGCGAGCCAGCCTTCTTCCCTCGCGATGACGGAAGCGATGCGGAGCGCGAAGCACTTCTTTCCGAGGAGGGCGTTTCCGCCGTATCCCGAGCCGTACGACCAAATGGTCCGCTCTTCCGGGAAGTGGGAGATGTACTTGTTGTCCATGTCAGCGCAGGAAA
>Ga0209373_10003818_pt1 | contig 13545 bp, 8 predicted proteins | sample Higcelweek5metaG_FD_187173 | JGI IMG/M metagenome (GOLD analysis project Ga0209373, IMG submission 187173) | Freshwater pond sediment microbial communities from the University of Edinburgh, under environmental carbon perturbations - High... | ecosystem: Environmental > Aquatic > Freshwater >...
GTAGGTGGAGCCGTCCTTGACAACCGAAGGATCGTGCACGGTGGCGTCGGTGAACGTCGGCACGGGCTGGGCTCGGAGAGAAAGCGAGGTGGCGAGGACGAGGGCAAGGAGTCTGAGGTCTTTCATGACGCAGCTGTAAGTTTGCACTATGAGACTGTCCGGCCCGGACCCGGTCCGGACCACTGTGTTGGAACGTGCGGTATGTCGATCAATCGAGGCCGGAGGCGCTGCCGAAGACGGGCATGCCGTCGGCCCCCCAGCGGAGCGGCTTCACGTAGGTGTGCCGGTTGGGGTCCCAGAGCGGGTCGCCCACGATCTCGGTGTAGGTGCGGGCGTGGTAGACGAGGAGGTCGGTGGTGCCGTCCTCGGCTACGGTGAAGCTGTTGTGGCCGGGGCCGTAGATCTTGTGCGCGTAGTCGGTGGCGAAGACGGGCTGCTGGGATTTGGTCCAGCTCGCCGGATCGAGGAGGTCGGCATCCTCGGCGACGTGGAGCAGGCCCATGCAGTAGTTCTCGTCGGTGGCGCTGGCGGAATAGCTCAGGAACACCCGGCCGTGGCGGATGAGGATGGACGGCCCCTCGTTGACCCAGAAACCGCGGATCTCCCAGTCGAACTCCGGCTTGGAGAGACGCACGGGCTTCGTCGCGAGCGCGGTCGGCGTCGCCAGTTTCGCGATCATGAGGTTGGAGTTGCCGCGGATCGAGGGCTCCTTCTGCGCCCACACGTAGTAGGTCGCGCCGCGGTGGGTGAAGGCGGTAGCGTCGAGGCAGAAGGCGTCGATGCCGCTATCGACCTGCACGGGCGCGGACCACGGGCCGTCGAGCGGGTTCTCCGCCGTGCAGGTGATGGCCCACATGCGGTGCTGGAAAAGGTCGTGTTTGATCTCTCGCGACGGCGCCGCGGCGAAATAGACCACCCACGTGCGGAAGACCCGGTGGATCTCGGGGGCCCAGACCAGCTCGCTGTTGGGGCCGGTGGCGGGCTTGTGCCAGACGGCGACCGTCGGTGCGGACGGGAGCTCGGCGATGGTGCGTGCGCGGCGCAGCTCGATGCGGTCGTAGGCGGGCACGGATGCGGTGAAGTAGTACCAGCCGTCGTGGAACCGGCGAATGCACGGATCGGCGCGCTGGAGGATGAGGGGCTGGAGGATGTCGGCCATGTGAGGAGGGTTCAGGCGGTTTTCGTCTCGTCGCCGGCGGCCACGTGCAGGCGGCCCTGGGCGGCCAGCTGCAGCTTGATCTCGTCGTAGCGGCTGTCGGTGATGCGGTACTTGTACATGAGCAGCCCCATCCCGAGGTGGAAGACGCCGGGGATGACCGTGAGCATCAACGCCAGCCCCTGCAACGTGAGCGCGTCCTGGATGTTATCGGACAGGTACACCTTGTCGGCCACGTAGCGGTAGTGGACGAGCAGGCTGCCGACCATCCAGGCGGCGAGGCTCATGCCCATCTTCTGCGCGAAGGAGATGCCGCCGAAGGCCATGCCGGCGACGCGTCGGCCGCTCTTGACCTCGCCGTAGTCGACCGCCTCCGAGATGATCGACCAGAACACCGGGCCCTGGAGGTCGACGATGAAGTTGATCAGGAAGAACAGCGCGAAGGCCAGGGCGACATCGCTGCGCCCCACCGCGAAATACATGCCCACGCTCAACGCGAAGGTGAGCAACTGGGACCAGCGGAAGAGCTGGATCTTGCAGAACTTCTTCGTGATCCAGGTGGAGGCGACCATGGAAAGGATGTTTCCCACGATGCCGGTCGTCACGAACGCCGCCTGCATCCGGGCATCCCCACCGAGGTAGTATTTCACGTAGTAGAGAGCCACCGACCCTCGCACCACGTAGCCGACCGTGCCGATGAGGCAGACCCAGAACAGCACCATCCACTGGTCGTTGCGGACGAGCAGGCCGATCTGCTGGCCGAGCGGCTTCGGGTCGTTCCGGTGCACCACCCGTTCGGTGGTGGTGAAGAAACACAGGACGAACAGCAGCGTCGCCAGACCGGCCATCACCGCCATCGCGATCTGGTAGCCCTTGGCGAGGTGCTCCGGCCCGAAGCGTGCGGCAAACACGGGGACGAAGATGTTGACGAGCAGGGAGGCGCCCTTGGCGAAGAACAGCCGGTAGCCGTTGGCGGAGAGGCGTTCCTTCGGATCGGCGGTCAACACGCCCGGCAGCGAGATGTACGGGATCACGATGGCCGTGAACACGAGCATCATCAGGATGTAGCTCGCGTAGGCCCAGACGAGTTTGCCAGTGTAGGAGAACTCCGGAGTCGTGAACACGAGCATGATCGAGATGCCGAACGGCACCGCGAAGATCAGGAAATACGGGCGGTAGCGGCCCCAGCGCGTGGTGCGGCTGTCCGTGAAGACTCCCATCGCCACATCGGCGAACGCGTCGATCAGGCGCGGCACCAGCCCGAGCATCGCGAGATGCGCGACATCCAGCTTGTACACGTCCGTGTAGAAGAAGGTGATGATGATGGCGAGGGCGGACCAGACGACGTTCACCGCCGCGTCGCCGCCGCCGAAGCCGATCTTTTCCAGAACCGTGAGCCGGGTGGTTTTCATTTGGTGGGAGAAACGTGGAGGGATCGGCGTTACTCGAGCTGCAGGCTCGTGAACTCGGTCAGGACGCGTGGGTCGACGACCGGCCACCGCTCGGCATCCCAGCGCAGCTCGGCTATCTTCAGTTTCTGGATACCCTCGTCGGCCGCCTCGTAGGCGTGGAAGACGAGGTAGTCCTTCCCGTCGAAGGTGTAGGCGCCGTTGTGCCCGAGCCCCGGCCAGGCCGGAGTGCCGCCGAGCAGCAGGCTCCCGCCCCCGTCGGCCAGGTCGCGCCCGTCCTTGTCGACATAGGGGCCGCGCACATCGCGGGAGCGGCCGACCATGAGCTTGTAGGTGCTGTCCGCGCCGCGGCAGCATTTGTCCCAGGAGACGAAGAGGTAGTAGTACTCGCCCTTGCGGAAGATGAACGGCGCCTCGAGCGCCGCGGTGCCGGGCTCGGTGTCGGGCTCGAACGCGGCGCGGTCGCGCCGGGCGATCGTGTGCCACTCCTGCGGCTCGGCGATGGAGATCCGGTCCGGCGCGAGCCGGACGAGCTTCAAGCCCGACCAGAACGAGCCGAAACTCATCCACGGCACGCCAGCCTCGTCCACGACGACGTTGGGATCGATCGCGTTCCACGCATCGCGCTCCGGGACCGATCGCAGCACGATCCCCCGGTCCTCCCAACGGTAGTCCGGCGAGTCGGCATCGAGCGTGCGATTGACGGCCACCCCGATGGCCGAGGCGTTCCGCCCGAAGGAGGAGACCGAATAGTACAGGTAGTACTTGCCGTCGTAGTACGCGATGTCGGGCGCCCAGAGGTGGCCGTTGAAGGCAGTGGCAACCCGCCTCGCCCACTCCGGCTCGCCGGGGAACGCCCGGCCCTGCAACCGCCACTGCCGCAGATCGGCGGAGCGGTAGATCGTGATGCCAGGACCGGTACTGAAGAGGTAGAAGGCGTCGCCCTCCTTCGCCAGGACCGGATCGTGGATGCTCACCTGCCCCGCAGGCGCGGCGGAGAGGCAGCCGGCAAGGGCGAGTGCGGAGACGGTTGGAAGAACGTGGCCGAGAGGACGGAACATCGCGTGGAGGAAGGCGTGGGAAAGAGAACAGGGCGGGCTCTCGGACCGCGGTCGCGGCGCGACCGGGTCGGAGGGCGCGCCCTCCCCGGGGCGGGAGGACGGGGCGGATCGGTGTGCGGAGGGCGGCCCCGCGGCCACCCTCCACTTCCCGCATCCCCAAAAACTCAGAACGAGTACCGGGCGCCGACCGCGAGGGTGCGGCTGTACAGCGACGAACCGAAGTTGTTCGTCTCCGAGCCCCCCTCGCCATAGTAGCTCTGGTAGATCTCCCCGGTCAGGTTCGTCGCATCGAGCGTGAGCGTGAGCCGGTCGGTGACCCTGTAGCTGAGCTGGAAGTCCATGCTCCGCTCCGGCTTGCGGTACACACCCAGCGGATTGGCGAAGAGCGCAGCCTCGTAGTTCGCGAGAAAGCTGCTGCGCCAGACGTACGACAGGCGGGCGCTCACCCGATTGCGCTCGTAGGCGAGCATCACGCTGTAGGACGAATCCGAGACGCCGAACAACGCCCGCTTGATCGTCTGCGTCACATTGCCCTCGCTGTCGAAGGCGGAGGGCACATCCTGGGAGGAGTCGAGGCTGGTGTAGCTGGCCTGGACGCCGAAGCCCTTCAGGACCTCGGGCAAATAGTCCGGGAAGTAGACCACGCCGACTTCGAAGCCCTCGAGGTCGCCGTTCGAGGCGTTGTCGGGCTGGCTGAGGATGTAGTCGTACGGCGTGGTGTCGGGCGGGACGATCGCCGAGACGCGCTTGCGGAAACCGACGACGAAGCCGTCGATCTTGCGCTTGAACGCGCTCACGTAGACCGCGTTGCCCTTGTCGAAGTACCACTCCAGCGCGAGGTCGTAGTTCTTGGACTCGGTGGCCCGCAGGTTCGGGTTGCCGCCGGTGGCGGTGCCGTAGCCGATGTTCGTTACGTCCTTCACGTAGATGATATTCGGATTCAGATCGGTGAAGTTCGGGCGGCGCAGCGTCTCGGCGTAACTGGCACGGAGGTAGAGGTCCGGCGTGATCGCGAACCGGACCGAACCGCTCGGGAGGAGCTTCCCCTTCTTCACGGAGGCGGAGCCGGCACCGAACTCCATGTCGGTCTTCACGTCGACGTAGCGCGCGCCGATCTGGCCGTCCAGCTTGTGGTTGGCGATGAAGGTCTTGAAGTCGGTGCGCAGGTAGGCGGCCATGTTGCGCTCGTTGACGTTGAAGTTCTCGGTGAGCACCACGTCGTCGCCGGTCGGGTAGCCGACGAGCGAGCGGTAATGGTCGGCGTTCTTGGCGATCTCGAGGCCGTCCGGCACGACCCAGGTGGTCGGCACGTCGGACTGGCCGTCGAAGAAGCCGCTGTTGACGTGCTGGAGCTCGGGAAACTCCGCTAGCGACTTCCAGATTCCGGCGACATTCGGGATGGTGCGCTGGGCCTCGGAGGCGTCGCGGTCGTCGTAGCGGAGGCCGAACTTCAGGCCGGTGAAGAACTTCGACCGGATGGCATAGTCGCCGTCGACCGTGACGGTCTTGGCGCTGCCGTCGTTCTTGTTGCCGTTGTCATAGATCTGCGCGGCAGTCCACAGGCTCGGGTCGGTCAGGTCGGTCTCGTCGACCGCGGTGGCCGTATTGTCCCGGAAGCCGAAGGCCGGCAGGCCGTCGCCGGAGTTGAAGTCGACCCAGATGTCGGGGGCGACGCGATCGGCGCGCATGGCGAAGAAGGTCGAGGAGAACTTGCTGGTCTGGTAGCTCGCCATCGAGCGCAGCTTCAGGTTCTCGCCGATGGACCACTTGCCGCTGAGGGAGTAGACGAAGCTGTCGGTCTTGCTGATGGTGGCATCGCCGCTGGTGAAGCCATAGACCCACGGAATGCTCTCGCGGGACTTCACGATGTTGGTATCCGGATAGAGGTTGACCGCCCCGAGCGGGCCGCCCCACCAGTCGACGAACGAGAAGAAGAGGTTGTTGAACGAGGTGTTGCGGTAGCCGCTGTAGAAGGCCTCGAAGGTGTATTCGGAGGATTCGTCCGGCGCCCATTGCAGGGCGAGATTGACGGCCGGGCGCTTGCGGGTGCCGGTGAAGTCGTTCTGGAAGATCGCGTCGCGCGAAAGCACGTAGGGCTTCGTTTCGCCGCCCACGGTCATCGTGGAGCCGGGAGCGGTGGCGAGACCGCCCTCCAGGCCCGGGGTCCAGTTCGGCACCCCCCAATACTGGGGATCGACGGCGTTGGCCTCGGAGCCGCCCGCAGTATAGACCGACCGGATGAGCTGGTACGGCACCATGTTGGCGTGCGGATCGTCGGTGGTGAACGGCATCATCGCGCCGGCGGTCACGTTCTGGTCGCGATAGTACGTCTCGGCGAAGGAGACATTCACGAGCGCGCCGACCTTGCCCGCGCTGGTGTTCCACCAGTTGCTCGCCAAAGCGCCGAAATTCGGGCCGGTCTTGCCGGCCTGCTCCTGGTAGATCCCGCGCGCGGCGAGACCGAACTTGGCCCCCTTGAAGTCGAACGGACGATGCGTGCGCACGTCGATCGAGCCGGCGATGCCGTTCTCGATCATGTCGGCCGAGCGGGTCTTGAAGACGTCGACGCGGGAGAGCATCGTCGCGGGGATGTCCTGCAGCGCGACGGCCTGGCCGGAGGCGGTGAAGATGTTCTGCCCGTTGAGCGTCGTGTTGATGTCGTTGAGACCGCGGATGGAAACGCTGGCGATCTCGCCGGCCCCGCGGTTGGTCACCTGCACGCCCGTGAGGCGCTGGAGTGCCTCGACGACGTTGTTGTCCGGGAACTTGCCGATGTCCTCCGCGACGATGGAGTCGACGATCGGCACGGACTCGCGCTTGATGTCGATGGCCTTGGTCAGGCTATCCCGCAACCCCATCACGGTGAACGCGGGGAGGACAACGACATCTTCGGGCGGCGTCCCGTCCGTAGCTGCGCTCTGTGCTTGTGAGTTCGACACACCGCCGGCGAGCGCGGCGAGCGCGGCGAGCAGGAGACCGGTGGTCCTGCCTATTGCGGCGGAGGGCTCCGGGGAGGGGGTATACAGGTCGAGGGACATGGGATTCGGGGTTTGCGGATGTAGCTTCGGCCATCGCAGGACGGGGTGCCTTCGCAGAAGGCGCGGGGTACGTCCCGGATGGAGTTGGTTCATCTCACCATGCGTCGTAGCGCGGCGATACCCGACACGGTGCCGGCACTTTTTTTCTCCTACGGGCGAAGCCCCGACTCCGCCTCGCGCAACAATATCCCCACAAAGAGCCAGTCGAACCAGAAGCCGTTCATCGGGTTTCCCAGATCGGGCGTGCCCCTGAGCCGCGACTCCACCAGCTCGCGGACGGCGTCCGCATCGGCACGCGCCACCTCCCCCCTGCCGAGCGCCAGCTCCGCCAGCGCCATGATCGCGCGCGCCGCCGCCGTGCGCGATGCGTTGGACTCGGGATACGCGAGGCAACGCCGCCCCCAGCGGAGCGCCGCCTCCGCGTCCCCGCACCGCAGCGACCACAGCGCCAGGGAGACCGCCCTCCACGCGGCGGGAAACGGATCCTGCGATGCCTCGGCCTCCGCAAACGCCCTCTCGGTGTCGCTCACGATCGGGCGCAGCCGCGCGAGGACCTGCGGATCGGCGGGGACCAGCAGGCTGACCTTCAGGATACGGTCGGCATACAGGTTGTGCGCCCCGGAGAAACGCAGGATCGCCGCCTCGCGGAACCGATCGTAGCGCGCGGCATCCCCCAGTTCGACCAGCGCAGGGCCGCAGCGCAGATAGTCGAGCGACAACGCATCCCACCCGTCAAGGGAGTTGACCCGCAGCAACGCCTCGAACCGGTCCGAGGCCGCATCCCAGCGGCGCGCGAGGGCATGCCATTCGCCCACCATCCGGTAGACCGCGGCCCCTTCCACCGTGGCGCCCTCCAGCGCGACCCCGGCCAACAGACGATCCGCCTGCTCGACCCGCTCCAGGCTGATGAGCAACGCGGTCTGGGCGATCCGCTCCCGGATCTCGGCCTCCTGGCGCAGCATCGCCTGCTGTTGCTCGGCCGCCACGGCCCGCTCGCGAGCCTCGCGCTCCCGCAGATACAGCCAGGTGGAGGTTCCCAGGCCGGCCACCAGCGCAGCCGCCACCGCCGCACCGGCGGCGAAGATCCCCCGGTTCCGCCTCACAAGCTTGAGGAATCGATACAGCCGCCGCGGCGGGCACGCCACCACCGGCTCGTCGTGGAGATGCCGCTGGACATCCTCGGCCAGGCCGTTGGCCGTCTCGTAGCGCCGCCCGCGCTCCCGATCGAGCGCCTTCAACGCGATGCAGTCGAGATCGCCGCGCAACAACGCGGCGAGCTTCGGAAGGGCGCACCTGCGGCCCGCTCCGATGCGTGCCGCCTCGGCGGGCGCAAGCGAGGCCAGACGCTCGGACGGCCGGACCGCCACCCCCTCGGCCAGGATGCGCCGCATCTCGCCGATCCCCGCCTCGAGCAGGCGCTGCCCGTCGAAGGGCGTCTTGCCGGCCAACAGCTCGTAGAGCAGCACGCCGAGGCTGTAGACGTCGCTCCGGGTATCGACGCTCCGGCTGCTGACCGCCAGCTGCTCGGGGCTCATGTAGGACGGCGTGCCGATCGGCTGCGCATATCCGGAATTCTGCGACTTATCGGTCAGCTGGCCCTCGGTCGCCCTCGCGACGCCGAAGTCGATGACCTTCGGCAGGGGCTGCCCGTCGTGCATCGTCACCATGATGTTCGAGGGCTTCACGTCGCCGTGGATGATCCCCTTCTGATGCGCGTGCTGGATCGCATGACACACCTGGACGAAAAGCCCGAGCCGTTCGCGGACCGTCAGCCGGTTGCGGTCGCAATACTCGGTGATCCGGACTCCCCTCACCAGCTCCATCACGAAGTAAGGCGCCCCCCGCTCGGTGGCTCCGGCATCGAACACCCGCGCGATGTTGGGGTGGTCCATCATCGCCAACACCTGCCGCTCGGCCTCGAACCGCGCGATCACGCTGCGCGTCTCCATGCCCAAGCGGATGATCTTGAGCGCCACCAGCCGCCGGACCGGGCTCTCCTGCTCGGCCAGATAGACGACCCCGCAACCACCCTCACCGATGCGCCGGACCAGCTTGTAGCGCCCGATGCGCGAACCGACCGTCTCCTCGCCCTTCTCCCCGGAGCCGACCTTCGTGCGGAGCTCGATCGTGTCGTCCAGCCTCATGTTCGTCAGCGTCAGCGCCGAACCGCTTTCGGCGAAGAACCGCTCGGCCTCCCCCTCGGCGTCGAGCAGCCGCACGATCCGGGCGAAGGCGGCGGAATCCTCGCCGCATTCCCGCCGGAGGAACTCCCTCCGGGCGGCGGGCTCGAGCTCCCGGGCGGCCGTGAAGAGCTCCTCGTCCCGATCGAGCTCGGCGTCGCCGATCTCCTGCCCCGGCTCAGACATGGGAGCCCCCCGAGGTTGCCCCGGCCGCAGGCCACGCGACTATTCGCGGGCGGATCACGCGTGGCTCCTGATGTCCTGAAACAGCCAAGCCTTGGCGAAGGCCCAGTGCCGCTCCACGGTGCGCTCGGTCACGCCCATGCTCTGCGCCACCTCCCGGTTGCTGTGGCCTCCGAAGAATTTAGATACAACGACCGTCGCCTTCTCCGGATCCTTGGCCCGCAACCGCTCCAGCGCCTCGTCGAGGAGCAGCACCTTCTCGTCCGGGGTCGTGACGGCGAGCTCGAGCTCGTCGATATCCAGCCGGATCAGATCGCCCCCGCGTTTGAACCGGGCCTTGCGACGGGCATTCTCTATCAGGATACGCCGCATGGCCTCCGCCGCGGCCCCGAAGAAATGCGCCCGGTTCTGCCACTGGCCATGTCCGCCGCGGCCGAGCCGCAGCCACGCCTCGTGCAGCAGCGCCGTCGGCTGCAACGTCTGCGCCCCCGACTCCTGCGCCATCCGCCACGCCGCATGGCGGCGCAGGTCTCCGTACACCAGCGGCAACAGATCCTCGGCCGCGCTGCCGACACCTTGTCCCAAGGAGTGGAGAACCTGGGTGATTTCGCTCATGGCAGGAAGGGGTTGTGCAACCGGGTCCGGCGGAATGCCTCCGTTTTGCACGGCGGTCGAAGCGTCGTGCGGACGTCGGGCACACGGAGAACGGAGTAGGACCGGAAAAGTCGGCAGGGCAGTTTGGCTAAGGTCGTGCGGGGAATCGTACGGGGAAGAAAGCAATCCTAGGCTTGGTCCCTGAGCAGCCGCCCGGACGCTGTCAACCCGTTTCCCCCGAACGACGATTCTCGTCCTCCCGTGGCTGCGACGCCGCATGCGGCTACGATGCAGCCAGTTACGAAATCGTTCGGAAAGTCCGAATTCGGGGCTGGAACCGGCGAAGCGCCGCCACCCGCCGGATACCGTGTCGCGCATCGCCGGAATCCGATTACTTGCCGGTTCCGATGCCGCCGTCCGCGGCGATCGCCGCCGATGCGAGCCCATGTCGCGACGACAAGTGCCGAGGAAGCGGCACCTCACCTGAGCAGCCCGCCAACAACGGGCTGCACTCCGCACATCCATCGCCCACTCCGTCCGATTCCGCCCCCACTTCCCGGCGCCGCCGTCCCGGAGATTGTCACGTAATACGTGACAATCGTTTTCCCGGCGAAACCGGGAAGTGCATCCCGATTGCGCTCTGTGCCCTGCGTGTCCGCAGGCCAGCCCCGGCTCCCGCAATTCCCGTTCCGCAACGCCAGGGCGATCACTCACGGTTGTCACGTATTACGTGACAACCTCCGTGGGCGGATGCCGGACGCGGAGATGCGGCAGGCGCATGCTTGCCAGTCCGGCACCACGGAGCCCACACTCTGGATATGCCCCTCCGCCGCCTGCCCCGCCCTGCCCTCTGCGCCGCGCTTGCGCTCGCCTCGGCCCTCGCCGTCGGTGCGCCGACAGCTCCAGCCGACTGGCACACGCAGGCCACCGCGCGGAAACTCACGTCGGCCCAGATGGTGCGGCTCGAGCGCGACGGTTTCGTCGTCACGCCGCAGTCGCTCCCGCGGGGCTTCGAAGCACTCAAGGGCGGACAAGAGCCGGCGTTTCTCTCCTCCGACATCGCACTCGAAGCCTTCCACGCCCTGCTTGCCGACTCGATGGAGGCGCTGGCCGTCACCCGTCGCGAGCCGCTCGCCGCCTATCTCGGCACGCTCTGGAAAACCACAAACGTCGTCGCCGCATCGCTCGCTACCGATCCCGTAGGCCAGCGCACACTCCGCCACCTCCGGCTCACGCTCGGCCCGGCGCTCGTGCTGCTCGGCCAGCCGCTCGATGGGGCCTCCGCCGAGGAACGCACCGCCATCGACACCGAGGTGCAGCGCATCCGCGCCGGACAATCCGCCGAGCCGCCGGCCTGGCTCGCCCCGGCCAGCGAAGACCCGTCGCTGGCCGCGCAAGAGCGAATCGACTACGCCGGGATGAGCCCGGTCGGCTTCTACACGCGCACGCCGGAACTCGCCGACCTCTTCCGCGCCACGCGCTGGCTCCAGTCCGTCCCCTTCCGCGCCCGGATCGACCACGAGGCTGTCGCCGCCGTCCTGCTCGGTCACCAAACAGACACGGCCCCGCTGCCGCCCGCGCTCGACGTCTGGTTCGAGCTGCTGGCGCCCTATCGCTCGCCGGCGGTGAGCGACATCTTTGTGGGCGAGGATTTCTCGAATACCGGCGCGACCGACCGGTCCGCCGCCGCGCGCAAGATCCTCGAAGGCCGCGCCGCCTTCGAGATCGACCCCGCGCGGCGTTACCGCACCGGCAAGGATGCCGAACCGGATCGCCTCGTCCTCCACGTTCTCCCCGCCGGGCTCGCCGCCGATCAGGATGCGCTCAACGAAGCCGTCGCCGCCACCCGGCACAGCGAGGTGATGCCGACCGGCCTCATCCTCGCCGACTGGCTCGGTTTCGCCGAGGCCGCGCCACTCGCCCACGCCGCCGGATGGATCACACCGAAGCGGCCGTGGGTTCCCGAGCCCTCGACGTTGTCGGAGGACGAAGAACTCAACCAGAGACTCAACATCGAGGAATCGCTCCGCGGCGAAGTCCTCAACGCCCGCACAGTCTCCATCGCCGCCGCGCTCCGGCCGACGCCGCACGACCATCTTCTCGCGCTCTGGCGCTCGCTCGCGCAACCGCCCGCGCCGTGGGCGCCGGACTTCATGCGCCGGAGCGCATGGCACTGGAAATCCGCCAACGCCGCCCTGGCCAGTTGGGCGCTCACCCGCCGCGCGTTCTCGCTCGAACAGCCAAGCATGTGCGCAATCGAATTCGGCATCGAAGATCCGCCGCCGCTGATCGTCGAACCCGCGCCGGAATTCTGGTCGGCATTTCGCACCGTGGTTGAGGTTTTCGAACAACGTTTCCGGCAGGCGGGGCTCCTCAGGTCCTACGACATTGCCGAGATCGAGGCGGCGAGCTTGGCATGCAAGCCTGGCGACACCTCCGTCATAGATCGGCTCTTCCTCGTCGACCGCTGGTCCGCCCTGCTGAAGGTCGCGCGCAGCACCGAGCGGCTGTGCCTGCGCCAAGGCGCGCGCCTGCCCGCCGATGCCGAGGACAAGCGTCTCATCTCCTTCCTCTACGACAGCCTCTTCTTCGCCACCACGGGCCAGGGATATGGCTTCATGGGGTCCAATGGCCAAGTTCCGCCCGATCTCGCGCCGCAGGTTGTCCCCGTCTGGAGCAACCCGGTCACCCGCGCCACGCTGCACGCCGCCGTCGGCCGGCCGCGCTGGATGTGGGTGCTCTACCCGTGGGAAGGCCGCCCGGTGCTCTGCCGCAGCGCAGCGCTCACCTACTTCGAGTTCACCGAGCCCGACGGTCTCCGCGTGACCGACGCGGAGTGGAAAGCCCGGCTCGATTCGAAGACGCCGCCGCCGCAACCGGCGTGGCTGCAGCCGCTATTCGGTCCCTGAAACGTGGAGATTCCGCAACGCACAGGGCAATCCGCCGGGAAAGCAGGTCGGGCCGCGTGCGCCGAACCGCCCCGGTTTCAGTCGCGTGCCGAGACTCCGGCGACGGTCTCGATCTCTTCACCGGCCTCGGTCGCGCCTTCCTCCTCGCGGGCGAGCGAGCGGCAATACCACCACGCCGCAGCCCCGCCGAGAGCGAGACCGCCGAGCACATCGAAGTCGGTGTGCTGGCGCAGGGCGATGGCCGCCACGCAGATCGTCGCCACGAGCAGCCAGCCCACCACCTGCCAGCCGCGCGCGATCCGCAGCGGCCCATGCAGCAGCGCGGACGCCGCCACCACGCTGAACGCGGCGTGCAGGCACGGGAAGCTGTTGAGCGGAGCGTCGGCAGCGATGACCGCCTGGTAGTACCAAGGGATCTCCGCCATCGGCAGGCGGATACTGCCCGTGGGCCAGAGGAAGAAGAACGTCCACGATACCAGGCCGGTGATCAGCATCGCGCCGAAGAAGCGGAGCACCTCGCGCCAGCCGGGCTGCATCATCCAGGCCACGCCGATCAGCGGAAACAACGCGAGGTAGGGCCATGTCCACGCCGCGTGGAACGGGATCAGATCCCAGAGCGGGCACCAGTCCCACATGCGTGGCTCGCTCTGCGGGTGCAGCTGGAGCCATTTGAAGATGCCGCTGAAAACGGCGATGCTCGCGATGCCGAACACGCTCTTGAACCAGAAGTCGCGGCGCAGAGCCGCGAAGCCGGACTGCTGGGAGGATTGGGGCTGGATTTGCATAGGGCGGCTCGCGGCGGAGTCGCGGTGTCGCTGGGTAATGGGCACGGAGTGTGGGAATCGCCGCACGCTCGGCAACCGCGGAGTGCGGCCCCGGCACTTCGCCCCCGAATCAGCGAAAGGGGTTCCGCTTGCCGCCGATGCTGTAGCCAAGGATGCCGACTTGGCCCGCCCCGGAGGGCCACCTCACCGCGGTGGCAAGCGGAACCCCTTTCGCTGATTCGGGGGCGAAG